>Ga0105053_10009512_pt1 | contig 12349 bp, 8 predicted proteins | sample BON01_FD_78093 | JGI IMG/M metagenome (GOLD analysis project Ga0105053, IMG submission 78093) | Freshwater microbial communities from Lake Bonney liftoff mats and glacier meltwater in Antarctica - BON-01 | ecosystem: Environmental > Aquatic > Freshwater > Ice > Glacier meltwater | place: Lake...
GGGGGTGGGGGGGGGGGGTGTTTTTTGGGGTGGGGGGGGGCGGTGGTTTGGGGGGAATGAAAGTGATGGTTTTGTTGTGGGGGGGGGGGGGGTTGTTTTGGGGGGCGGGGGGGGGGGGGGGGGGGGGGGGGGGGGGGGGGGGGGGGGGGGGGTGTGGGGTTTGGGTGTGGTTGGGGTGGGGGTGTTTTTTTTGGTTGGTGGGTTGGTGTGGGTTTTTTTTGGGTGTTTTTGTGGGGGGGGGGGGGGGGGGGGGGGGGGGCGGCAGCGGCGGCGGCCGCGTTTCTTTCGCTCTCGCCCTCTTGCAAGCGCGGCGCGGCGCCTCGAGTAAACAACCTCAAACGAGGACGGGGAATTTCGCCGCACCTTGTATCCGGTGGGCTTGCCCGCGCGCATGAACTCGCCCGTGCAAAACTGCCGGAAGTTCTCGGCTGCGTGTGTGTGTGTTTTTGGGAGGGAGGGGGGGAAGGAACGGGTTTTCTTCCTTTAGACGAGGCGACGAGCAAAAAACAAGAGAAAAAAAAATCCCCCCTTGCTCGCGCCCCGCCCTCACCCGTCTTTGGCACGAGGTCCTTCCACAGCTCCATGCGCAGGCGCCCCGCGGGCTGGCCGCCGATGCTGATGTCTGCGTGGTGTCGTTGTTGTCGTCGTTTTTGAGCGAGAGCGTGAGCTTTTTTTGAGCGGCGCGCAACGAATGACAACGCTCGGACACCGCCGACGCAGGCAAGCCGCGCGCGCGCTCTCTTTCTTCTCTCCCTGTCGCTCTTCTCGCCGGCCGCGACCGGGGGGCGCGCGCTCCCGGCTCGATTGCTCGCGCAGCAACCTCTCCCGTCGACGCGGCACAGCACGCACCGAAGAACACGATCGGGTTGCCCTCGACGGGCGCGCGCAGGTGCCACTGCTCCCCGTCCGCTGCTGCACCTCCTCCTCCCGCGGCGCTCGCCATCCTCCCCCGCGCCCCCTACTGGTCGGCTGCTAGTGCCGGCGGTCCGTGCGTGCGTGGCGGTGTTGGAAAAAGGAGGAGGAGGAGGGGGGGAGGACGAAAAGAGGCAGTGTCGAGACAGATTGCCAAGTAAGCGTCTCGACAGAAAATCCGGTCTAACTGGGGGAAAGGGGTCTTGCAGTGTATTAGGAGAGGATAAGGTCCGGCTGATGTGTGCGGCGCCTCGGTCGAGGCGCCGAGGAAACAATTTGAGGGGAACGATCGCGGGGCCGGCGAGGCGACGGCGCCGCGCGCGCCACGGACTGTGGAAAAAAAAACGAGAGGCAAACGTGGAAGCGAAAGAGCGAGCGAGCGAGGGATGGCAGTTGCAGCAGGAGCATGGGGCAGAGGCAACAACCGGCGTTCGGGGGGCGGGGGAAGGAGGGGCACTGGCCCCGTGAACCTCAATTTTTTTGGCGGGGCGGGTTTTTGCGCGCCCGGCGTCGGCGAAGGGGATCCGTCGCCCGCCCCCCGCCCCCCCCCGCACCCTCGCCCTTTCTCAAGGCGCCCGCGCCGTGATCAGCAGCCACCGCTGCTGCCCGGCCTCGGCGCGCGCCAGCTTGGCGCGCCACCGGTCGGCCATGGCGCGCCGCTCCGCCTCGGTGCCGGGGAAGGCGCCGCCGCCGCCTTGCTCGGCCGCCGCCGCCGCCGTTTCCGCTGCCGTTTCCGCCGTCTCCGCCGCCGCCGCTCCCGGCGCCCCGCCGCCGCCGCCGGCCGCCGCCCGGCCTCCCCCCCCTCCCTCCAGCCTCCCCAGCTCCGCCCGCAGGTGCTCGGCCAGGCGCGCCGTGCGGTCCTCGACGCGCACGTCGGCGAAGCCCGCCTCGCGCACCAGGCGCGCGTACCCCGACGCGGTCTCGAGGTGGTACCGGCGCTCGGACGCGTAGGCAGACAGGCCGCCGTCGCCGCTTCGGCCGGCATGGCCGTTTTCGCCGCCGCCGGCCGCCGCCGCGCCGTTTTCGCCGCCGCCCGTTTCCCTCGCTTCCTTCTCCCCCTCCGCCCCCTCTCCCTCTTCCTCGGGGCGCGCGTAGTCGGTGATCAGCAGCGACCCCGTCCCCGGCCGCAGCCACGCGCGCAGGCGCGCCAGGGCCGCCGCCTTGTCGCGCACGTGCAGCAGCGCGTCGCGGCTGACGGCCGCGTCAAAGGGCCCTGCCGCGGGCGCGGCCGGCTCGTCGGCCTCGGCGGCCTCGGATTCGGCGGCGGCGGCGGCGAAAGCGGCGGCGGCGGCGCTCGCGGCCGCGCCGCCGTCCGTCCGAGCCGCCGTTGGCTGCTGCTGCTGGGTCTGCTGCTGCTGCCGGCGCGCGGGCCCGACCAGCCGGCGCAGCGTCACGTCCGACACCTCGAGCGTCACGCTGGCGCCGAACGCCACAGGCGCGTCGCCCGCCGCCCCCTCGTCGTCGGCGCGCGGCGCGGCGCCCGCCCCGCCCGCCGCCGCCGCCGCCGCCCCCGGCGCGCCCTGCGCGCCCGCCGCCGCTTTTTCCGCCGCAGCCGCGCGCGCCTCTGCCTCTTGCGCTGCCGCCCCTGTCGCCCGCGCGGCCGCGCGCTCGAGCGCCAGCAGAACCATGTTGACCGACAGGTCCACCGCGTGCACGTGCAGGGCGCCGCGCGGGAAGAGCTCCGACGCCAGGAAGGCGCCGCCGCCCGGGCCGCAGCCCACGTCGAGCAGCCGGGCCGGGGAGGCAGAGGCAGAGGGGGCGGCGGCGGCGGCGGCGCCGTTTTGCCAGCCGCCGCCGCCGTTTCCGCCGCCGCCGCCGCCGCGCGCCGCCGCCGCCGCCACGGCCTCGGCGAGCGCCAGGCGCGGGTGCAGCAGCAGCTCGCGCGCCTCCGCGGGACCGCCCGGGCTCACGAACCCGGCCCCGCCGAAAGTCCACTCGTACCGCGCGAGGGCGGCGGGCGTGTAGGCCGAGCCGTCCAAAAAGGCGCGCAGCGAGGACGAGGCGGCGGCCGGCGGGCGCGGCGGCGGCGGCGGCGGGGCCGGCGGCCCGGCAGCGGCGGCGGCGGGAACGGCGGCGCCCGCCTCCGCCTCCTCGACGTCCGCCTCGCGCCGCACGTAGCGCCAGCAGATCTGGTTCTGGTTGCCCTTGACGGCCACGTACGTGTCGACGCACTTGGCCACGTCGAGCTCAAAGTAGGCCACGCGGCGCGTCCGCCTCTTCTTCTTTTCGCTGCCGCTGCCGTTGCCGTTGCTCGCGCCGTTGCCGTTGCCGTTGCCGTTGGCCGCCGCCGCGCCGTTTTCGCCGCCGCCGTTTTCGCCGCCGCCCGGCTGCTGCTGCCGCCGCCGCTCCTCCCCCCCCTCCCCGTCCACGTAGGCCGCCGCCCCGTCGAACGCCGCGAAGTAGTCCCGCGGGTTGCGGTAGTGGGTCGGGTTGAACCCGCCGCGCGCGCGGTCGCCCGACTGACGGAAGCAGCTCTCCCGGAAGAAGAGCGTGCCCCCCGGCGCCAGCCACGTCAGCGCCTTGCGCGCAAACGCCGCGACTTCCCCGTCCGACAGGTACATCAGGAGCCAGTTGCTGAACACCACGTCGTACGAGCCGGGAGGCACCGTCATGAGGCACACGTCGGCGACCAAAAAGTCGACCACCCCCGGAAAGAGGGGGGCGTGCAGGCGCTCATTGGCCGCGACCGAAGAGGCCATGAAATCGGCGGCGGTCACGCGAGCCGCTCCGGCGGCCGCCAGCGCGCCCGTGAAGCGGCCGATGCCCGCGCCGAGCTCGAGGACGCGCTTGCCGCGGACGGGCCCAAGCGTGGCGAGGACCTTTGCTTGTTTGTTTGTTTTGGGGGGTGGTGGGTTGGTGGTGGGTTTTGCGTCCGTTTTTTGGCGCCGGGTTTGTCTTGAGCGCAGCGTTTGATCCGCCGCCGGCGGGCGGACGAGGATGGCGCTCGGCCGTCGGGGCCCTCTCGCGCGCCGCCGCCGCGCTGTCCCTGCCCATGCGTGGGGCGCGCAGGTGGACTTCGGAAAGGACCCAGGGCAATCGCATCGCGAGCCCACCCGCAGGCCGCCGGGGGATCGGCACGCCATGGCGTGCGGGCGTTCACGAGCTTCTTTGTCGCTCCCCTTCTCGGCGTCTTCCCTGAATAAAAAAAAACCAACGACGACGTCTCACCTCTGGGCGCTCCATCCGGTCGATCTCGGCCGCCTTGCTGTCCAGCATCATGGCCTCGACCGTGGGGACCTTGCTGTGCTGCTCCCAGTAGGTCTTTTGCGCGTCGCGCTCGGCCGCGGGCGTCGCCTCGTCAGGCGCGGGAGCAGGAGCGGCAGGAGCAGCAGCGGCCTCGAGCGCGACCGCTTGCCTCCCGCCGGGCGCTGCTGCCGCCGCCTGCTGCTGCTGCTGCTGCTGCTGCTTGGGCACCGCAGACGTCTGGACCGCGTCCAGCGCCGGCGATGCCGCCACCTCGGCGACCATGATGGCGGCGGGAGCAGGAGGATGGAAAGGCGGGCGTTGTTGCGGAAAAGTTTTGGTTTTGTCGGTCGTCCGCCTTGCGGATGAATGGGGGGCGCTGATTGACGCAAAGAGGAGCGGTGAAGTGAGAGTACGAGTGATGGTGCGGCGGGGCGTGGAGGGCGCTGATTTTCGCCGCCGCTCGCTCCACCGCCGCAATCAGCGGGCGCCGCCGGCCGCCGCCTGCTTTCGTTTCCTCGTCGCATCTTTTCCCTTTTTTGCCCAAGCAAAAGAGCAAATTTGCCTGTTCGCGCCTTGCGGCCAACCCTCCGCGCGTTACAGCAACAACAACGGACGCGACAAAGGCCGCCGAGCCTCTACTTCACTCTTCGGCCGGGAACGGCGGCACCGCGACGGCGGCGGCACCGGCAGCGGCCCGCACCCCCCGCCCTCCCCGGCCGCCCTCTGCGCCCCCCGCGCACGCCGCCGGCGCCGCCGGCCGCCGCCACCGCGCCAGCCAAAGCGCCGTGCGGCGCGCCGCGCTCTCGACGTCCTCGGGCGTGTCGCTGCGCACCTCGGCCAGGGCGCAGTGCGGCACGCCACGCCACGCCTCGTGCGCCTCCTCGGCGCACACGCCCATCATCTCGGCCTGGACGTTCTCGCGGATCTTCTCGGAAGTGTAGCCGCCGCCGATTCCGCCGCCGCCTCCGCCGCCGCCGCCAATTCCGCCGCCGCCGCCCTCGCCGCCGCCGCTTGCGCCGCCGCCGCCGCCGCGCCGCTCCAGGCGCCCCCAAAGCACGGCCGTGTCGGAGCAGCGCGTGACGAGCACCAGGTCGAACCAGCGCGCGGGGAAAAAGTTGGAGCCGTGGTGCTCGACGACGCGGCCGCCGAGGAAGCGGCGCCTTCGCGCCGCCGCGCCGCTGCCGCCCGCGCCGCCGCCGCCCGCGCCGCCGTCGTCGTCGCCGTCCTCCTCCTCGCCGCCGTCGCCGTCCTCGCCGTCGTCGTCGTCGTCGTCGTCGCCCGGGCCCGCGACCTCGCGCTCGAGCGCGTCCACGACCTTGTCCTCGTCCAGCAAAAAGGCGCTCACGCGGTGGTCGTAGCCCGAGTGCAGGCCCTCGGCCTTGACGCGGTCGCCGACGCAGATGGGCGGCAGCGGCGCGAGCAGCGGCAGCGGCGGCGGCGGCGGCGGCGGCGGCGGCGGCGGCGGCGGTCGCTGCGGCGCCCGCTGCTGCTGCTGCTGCCGAGACGCCCCCGCTCCCGCGCCGCCGCCGCCGCCGCCGCCGCTCCCGCCGCGGGCCCCCGCCGGCCCGCCCGCCACCATGGCGACCCCCCCGCACAGCGCCACGATCGCCTCGGCCAGCGTCGACTTGCCCGAGCCCGGCGTGCCCGTGATTAGGATGTTCGGCCGCGCGCGCCGCTCGGGGCCGGGCAGGCCGAGCGCGCGCGCGGCAGCCGCGCCGCCGTCATGGCGCCCGCCGCCGCCGCCGCCGCCGCTCCCGCTGCTGCAGTCATCGTCGCTGTCGTCCGTCGGGAGGCGGTGGCGCTCGTACTGCTGCTGCTGGGATGCCATGGCTGTCGTTAAATTGGGCCGACTGCGCCGCCGCAGGAGGGCGCCCTCGCTTGGCGTCGCGCGTCGCAAGAAGAAGGAAGAGTTGAAGAGTCGGCGGCGATTTGGGGGGCGCGCGTTGTTTGTTCTCCTAGTGCGATCAGAGGGGGCGAGCCTCTTGGGTGCGTGCGTCTGTGTGTGTGGAAGAGAGTGGTGCGCGCGTGTGAGATCGAGCGTTGGCCGGAAGAGAGAAGCGTTTTGTTTTGCGAGCGACGGCGCCGCCCCCGACGCGCGCAGGGCGAGCGAGCGGGCGCGCCTCATCCCGCCCGCGTTGCGTTGCGTTGGTCGCAGGCGTTTTGCATCACTTGTTTTTTTTACATGGTTCGACTCGCCGTCCCCGGTCGAAGCGGGGGCGGCTGTGGTGGTGGTGTTGAGTTTTACGTGCGGGACGCTTGCGAACGGGGGGCGAAAACAAAAAAAGGAGGAGGGCGACCGGTCATTTCCCCCGGGCGAAAACACAAACAAAAAAAGTCGAGCGGCGCCAAACGGACGCGCTCTCTCTGCCCCTTCCGACCGAGCTCCAAGCTCTAGTCCCTCTAGTCCATGCCGCGCATCGCCAGCCGCAGCAGCGCCATGCGCACGAACAGGCCGTTCTGCGCCTGCCGGAAGTAGGCCGCCCGCGGGTCCGCGTCGCACTCGGGCGAGATCTCGTCCACCCGCGGCAGGGGGTGCAGAACCACGCTGTCCTTCCTCATTTTTTTGAGAATCTCCTTGTCCAGGACGTAGCGCCCGCGCGCCGCGGCGTAGTCCGCCGGGCTGGCGAACCTCTCTTTTTGGATGCGCGTCATGTAGACCACGTCGGCCTCGGCGGCGACCGAGGGCAGGTCGGCGGCCTCGCGCCAGGCGACGCCCTTGCGATCGAGGAAGGATTTGATGTCGTCGCCCATCCGCACGGCGGGCGGCGCGACAAACGTGATCTGGACGCCGGGGTACTGCCCGCCCAGCAGGTAGGCCAGGCTGCGCGCGGTGCGCCCGTGCGCCAGGTCGCCCACCATGGCGATCTTGGCGCCGGCCAGGAGGCTGTCGTCGCCGCCGCCGCTGCTGCTGGCGGCGGGCGAGGAGCTGCCGCCGGCCGCCGCCGCCGCCGTCGCCGCCGACGCCGCGCGCCGCAGCGCGCCCGCGCCCCTCAGCTCTTTCAAAATCGAATAGACGTCCAGCAGCGCCTGCGTTGGGTGCTGCCCCGGCCCGTCGCCCGCGTTGACCACGGGCACGCGCGCGGCCGACGCGGCGCGACGGGCCGAGCCCTCGGCGTGGTGGCGCAGGACGACGCAGTCCGCGTAACCCTCGACGGTCCGGATCGTGTCCTCGAGCGACTCGCCCTTCGCGGCGCTGCTGTACTCGCCCGCCGACTCGGTCGACAGCACGCTCCCGCCCAGGCGCGCCATGGCCGCCTCGAAGCTCAGGCGCGTGCGGGTGCTCGGCTCGTAGAACAGCGTGGCCATGACGCGGCCGTCGAGCGCGCGGCTGGCCGCCCGGTGGGCGGTGCCCGCGGCGAACGAAGGATTGGCGCCGCCGTTGCCGCCGCCGCCGCCGCCGCCGCCGCCGCCGCCGCCGTTTCCGCTTCCGCCGCCGTTTCCGCCGCCGCCGCCGGGCGCGCGTCGCGCGGCGGCGACCAGCTCCTCCATGTCGGACGCGGTGGCGAACACGACGTCGAGGGCGTCGCGGCCAAACTGCTGGGCCTCGATGACGTGCTTGACGGGCAGCAGGTGCCAGCGCTTGTCGCCCTCGCCGGCGTAGGGGGGCAGAGCGGCGGGCGACGACGAGGCGGCGGCGGCGGCAGGCGGCGCGGCGACGGCGGCAGACACGGCGGCGGCCGCCGCCGCCGAGGCCGACACGTTGGGCGGCGCCGGCGCGCGCTGCGGCGGCGGCTGCTGGTTTCGAGAGGAGGAGGACAGGGCGCGCGGGCGGACGGCGCTACTGCTGCTGCTGCTGCTGCTGCCGCCTGCCGCACCACCAAAGGCCCCCTGCTGCCGCCGCAGCATCACGGAAGGAGGAAGGAGCGCGGCGCCTCCAGCGGCCCCGCTCGCGCGCCGCCCCTGCCGCTGCGGCGGCTGCTGCTGCTGCTGCAGCCGCTGCATGAGCGTTTGCGTGTCGAGGGCGGGATCGATCCACCTCGACCGGGGGAACTGGGGTCCTTGTGCGGGGAGGGAGGAGGGAGGGATGGCGGGGCGTTTGAAACGACGGGGAAACCGTTTGAATCGTCGCGTTTTCGAGTGAGCGCTTGGCGGCGTCGGCACGAGCCGGGCTTGTGTGATGTCTCGCGACGGAGAAGGACGTGGAGTCGGTGTCGGTTGTGTTGTCTTTTAAGGGGCGCAAGAGAGTGTCGGCCTTTTTTTGGGGCCTTCCCTCTTCCTTCCCCCCTCTGCCTCCTTCGTTCTCTCCACGAGGAGCGTCGGCTGCCGTGTCAACAGTCTCATCGCTCTCTCTCTCTCTCGCAAGAGATCGCACCCATTCCCCCCGCGTCAAGCGTGAAACTCCATCGACCAAGCCACGGATTGGCGACACACGCGCAACCAAGGCTCTCACTTCCCCCCATCGTCAATCGCGCAGGCCCCCTCCCCTCCTCCTTGACTGCAAGAGATCGGCGAAATGCAGGCGCAGCAGCGCGCGCTGGACCGGCGGACCGGCGCCGCCGTGCGCGCGCGCGCGCCGGCCCCCCGCCCGCGCGCCCTCGGCCTCGCGCGCACCCGCAACTCCCCCCCCATCCTCGTCGCCCGGGCCGCCGCCGCCGAGCAGTTTGGCGCGCAGGTGTGCGTCGTCCTGGGCACGCAGTGGGGCGACGAGGGCAAGGGCAAGCTGGTCGACATCCTCGCGCAGCAGTACGACGTCGTGTGCCGCGCGCAGGTGCGTTTTTTGTTTGGTCTTTTTTCGCGCCGCGACGACGACGTTGGCGCCCCTCCGCGCAGCGGGGCTTCTCGGCGGCGGCGGCCGATTTGCTCGCCCGAGTTTTGGCCCTCGTCCCCCCCTTACGCCGTGGTTTGAGAGCGCGCGCATACCATCCATCAGACACACACAAACCGTTGTGCAAGCTGCACCGCTCTCATTCGGCACACCACCCACGTAAAAACATTGCCGCCGCCGCCAAGGGCGAGAGAGAGAAAAACAACGACGCCGAGCGCGCGAGGAGCTGATGCCCCCCCCCGCCCCACCCGCCCCGCCCAACCAACCAAGAACATAAAACCAAAACCAAACAAAAGGGCGGCGCCAACGCGGGCCACACCATCTACGACGACGCGGGCGAGAAGTACGCCCTGCACCTCATCCCCAGCGGCATCCTCAACCAGACGGCCACCAACGTCATCGGCAACGGCGTCGTGCTGCACGCGCCCGCCCTCTTCGAAGAAATCAAACGGCTCGAGGCGCGCGGCGTCCCCGTCCTGCCGGAGAGCGCCGGCGGCGCCCACCCGGACGCCTCGCCGCCCCGGCTCGTCGTCTCCGACCGCGCGCACCTGCTCTTCGACCTGCACAAGGAGGTCGACGCGTCGCGCGAGGCCGAGCTCGCGGGCGGGCAGATCGGCACCACGCGCCGCGGCATCGGCCCGGCGTACGCGAGCAAGGCCACCCGCAACGGCCTGCGCGTGGCGGACTTGCTCGGCGATCCCGCCGCCTTTCGCGCAAAGCTCGCCGCCCTGGCCGCCGACGCCGCCGCCCGTTTTCCCGCGCCCTCGGGCGTCGCCGCCTACGACCCCCAAGCCGACGCCGACCTCTACTTGCGCGAGTACGCGCCCAAGCTCCGCGCCCTGGCCGCCGACACGGTCGACCTGGTCAACGACGCCTACGTGGCAAAAAAACGGCTGCTGGTCGAGGGCGCCAACGCCACCATGCTGGATTTGGACTTTGGCACCTACCCCTTCGTCACCAGCAGCAACCCCTGCGTGGGCGGGGTGGCCAGCGGCCTGGGCCTGGCGCCCACCAAGTTTGGCGCGATCGTGGGCGTGGCCAAGGCCTACACCACGCGGGTGGGGGCGGGGCCCTATCCGACGGAGATCTTTGGAGATCTCGCGGAGGAGATCAGATCTGTCGGCGGGGAATACGGCACGACGACGGGGCGGCCGCGGCGGGTGGGCTGGCTCGACATGGTGGCGCTGCGGTACGCGCACAAGGTCAACGGCCTGACGCACCTGTGCCTGACCAAGCTGGACGTGCTGTCGGGCCTGGGGGACCTGCCGATCGCGGTCGGGTATCGCCTAAAGCCGGCGACGGCGCAAGGGGCGGCGGCGGCGGCAACCGGCGGCGGCGGCGCGCACAGCGACGGCGACGGCGACGGCGCGGGCGGCGGCGGCGGCGGCGGCGGCCCGGCCCCCTCTCTCGGGCGCCTGCTCGTCGACTCGGTGCCCGCCGACCTCTCGGTGCTCGAGGCGAGCGAGGTGGTCTACGAGACCCTCCCGGGCTGGAAGGAGGACATCTCCAAGTGCCGCCGGTGGGAGGACTTGCCGGATAACGCCAGGCGGTACGTCGAGCGGGTCGAGGCGCTGGCGGGCGTCCCTGTGGCCTGGGTGGGGGTGGGACCCGGGCGGGACGCGATGGTGACGCGGGGGGACGCGGCGGGGGCCAAGGGGGGGGCGGGGCGGGCGGCCAAGGAGGAGGGGGCGGCGGCGGCGGCGGCGGCGGCGCGGAGGTGAAGGAAAAAAAGGCTCGAGAGAGAGAGAGAGAGAGAGAGAGAGAGGGAGAGAGAGAGAGAGAGAGAGAGAGAGAGAGAGAGGGGGGTCGCGTCGCGTTTGTTTTCTTTTGCTTCCTTCTTTTTTCATCTTCGTTGGGGGGGGGACGAAATACGGCCCCTCTCTTGCGCACCAAACAATCAAAAACAGCCTGGACGAGCTGTCGTGTACACTCCACCATCTTCCGTAGTCAGACTCGTGTGTCGTTCGCTCCGCCTCAGCGGAGTCTCGCCCGGGCATCTCTGAACGAAACGGCGGCGGCGGTCGACGCAGCTGCCGTCGGCTCGCCCGAAATAAAAACTCGCTGCGCCGCGCCACGGTCTGCTCGCTTCACACACGTCGTCCCCCCCCCGTCCCCTTGGTTATTGGAAACCGGTGTTGGAGACACACACATACACACACAGATAGACACACCCGCGCACGCGCGCGCGCCGCGTCGCGACGACAGCGACCCATCGGCGAAAAAAAAAAAACTTTCAGCGTTCGCTTGGAAACAACGCCCCCTCTTCCCCTCAAGGCCCGCCCCCCCCCCACCAGCAGCCCCGCGAGGCCCGCCCATCTTGATGGCGCGCCAAGCGTGGGGCCCGCGGGTGGCGCTGGGCTTGGGCGCGGTGCTCGTCGTGGCCCTCGCCGTCGGTGCGTTTTCTATTTTTGGGCTCGTTGGGACGAGGTCTCCTTCTTCTTCGCTCCTTCTGTCTCCGTCGCGCGCGCGCGCGGTCCGGATGCATCCGTACCGCCGGTCGTCCCATCGGCTCGTCCTGCATCGCGTGCCCGGGCGTGTGTGATGGAGAGGACACAGAGACAAAAGAGGGAGAGAGGGAGGCAGACGCTCTCCTCTTTCTCGTTTGAAGTGCGAACCCTGGGCTCCCCTCCCTCTCCCGCCCTCTCTCTCGCATCGACGGCCCCGCATCCCCCCCGCTACAGCCACCCACGACGCCGACGCCTCGATCGCCATCGCGCGCGCGATTGGGGGGGGATGCGACATTTCGCGCGCTCCAAGCAAGAAACATTTTTTCTCAAGAAGCTGTCAGCTCAACAACCAGCCGCCGCCGCCGCCGCCGCCGCCGCCGCCCCATCCATCGAACGAAAACGACGAACGCACGCCGCCGCCAAAAAACACACACACACCACCACCACCACACCCACAGGCACGGCCCAGCCCTCGGCGGCCGACCCCCTGCCCACCTGCCCCGAGGGCACCTACCTCTACTACCCCAGCGAGGCCGCCGGTTACGGCGAGGACGGCGCCTACGGCTACGGCCAGGCCTACGGCGACGGCTACGGCCAGGCTTATGGCGACGAGGACGGCGGCGGCCCCTATGGGCAGTACGGCAGCGCCCCGTCCTACGGCGACGACGGCGGCCCCTATGGGCAGTACGGCAGCGCTCCGTCCTACGGCGACGACGGCGGGCCCTACGGGAGCGACAGCGCCGACGGCGGGTACGGGCCCTACGGCGCCCCCCCCACGCCGACCGCCGACGGCGCCTACTTCATCGCCACCGGCCGCTCCGCCGCCGCCGACGCCGACGCCGCCGCCGCCGCCGACCCCGATGGCGCCTATGGCGACGGCGGCGGGTACGGCGGCCCCTACGGCGCGGCCTACGGTGACGACGGCCCCTACGGCGGCCCCTACGGCGCGGCCTACGGCGACGACGGCCCCTACGGCGGCCCCTACGGCGCGGCCTACGGCGACGACGGCCCCTACGGCGGCCCCTACGGCGCGGCCTAC
>Ga0105053_10009514_pt1 | contig 12349 bp, 7 predicted proteins | sample BON01_FD_78093 | JGI IMG/M metagenome (GOLD analysis project Ga0105053, IMG submission 78093) | Freshwater microbial communities from Lake Bonney liftoff mats and glacier meltwater in Antarctica - BON-01 | ecosystem: Environmental > Aquatic > Freshwater > Ice > Glacier meltwater | place: Lake...
ACGGATTGCCATCAGGCTCTTTTCTTTCAACAAGATACTCTTGTTTATTAAGAAATTAGCATTTGATGGCTTTTATCCACTACTAGTAGTTTTAAAAAAATCGATTTTTGTTGTTTAAAAAAAAACCTATATTTGTCATCTCAATATTCAAATAATTTTTCACACCGATAAACAAAAGCGGGAGGAAAATTCTTCCAAACGACGGGGCTTCTCTCTACTTTGTCAAAAATGCTATCTAAAAGCGCTTTGAAGTTCTGCCCCGCAGGGAGAACCAGTCCTTGCAAATAAGCAAACGTGCAAAAACGTCCTCCAGGTCGAAGTGACGCATATACTTCAGTTAGAATTGCACGCTGGAGGGAATCAGGAAATATAGCCCATGGTAGTCCAGATATTATAGTGTCAGCACACGTGACTCCTTTGGTTGCAAGTACTGGCATGATCCTTTCAGCAGACTCTTGGATGAAACATTCAGCATTGTCAGGAAATAATGTGCGTAATATATCTACGAATTGTTCATTGAGCTCAAATCCAATGAAAGTGGTGTCTTTGAAGGGCTCGAGTCGCTTCAATATCTCTCGTGTAAAAGGTCCAGTACCAGGTCCTAGTTCCAGCACAACAGCATCATTGGCAAAATACATAGTATCACACATCGCGCATGCGAGTTGCCTTGAGCTCGGTGCCAAAGCGCCGGTCTCAATAGGATGCTTGACCCAATTCGCAAGAAAGAGAGCGGTTTCATTTCGTTTCAAATCAGATACCTTGCCTTTTACAACTCTTTCCATAACAGAGCTGTACTGTCGTACATGCTGTTTGTAAACTGAACGAACATGAGGTTTCTCCACAGCTTGCAAGAACGCGATTTTAATAGCGTGGGACATTCCAGCAACAAGGAAGAGATCCCAGCTACTGCAAAACAAAGCAACGCCATAGAGCCATAGATGCCCCAAATAGGTTTCTGGGTTATTCAAATACCGGTAAATACCGTGATAGACCGGCTGAAGATTTTCAAATGCCTTTGATGCGGATGTTCGGCCCACACAACGATCATCATCGGCGGCGGGAGCCAAAAAGAAATCACCAAAAAACCACCCATAGGATCCCAAAACTTCAAAGCAAGAGATATTCGACCATAAAGAAACCATGAATAAAATGAAGCTGAGCATGATTTGGGATATAAATTGGGCGTTAGAACACATCCCCCACCACGTATCAGGAAACCACATTACTCGAAGCGCAGCCAGAACAAAACTAATATACTGTAACGATGAAAACACAGTAACTAGTCGTTTCCATGAATCAAAAGCTTCTACTTTAGTGTGACCTTTGGAGAGAAATCTTTTGGTCCAGAATTTTGAACGTTCTTGCCTGACTAGTATGGAAGCTTCGACTGAAAATGCAAGAGCACGCCAAAACACCGCATTCGCCAAGAAGAAGGCGTCGTCGTCTAAGGGACCATGTGGACTGGATCCAAATCGAATGCCCAGCACGAAAAAGCAATTCATTAACACCAAGTTCACATCATATCCATTGAAAATATCGAAACTTGGTAACCGAGGTAGAAATCGTCCTGATGCCAAAATTTGAGAATTATCTTTTCCATATAATAGCTCCACGTGGGGTGACTCCACAATAACGAGGAAGAGCAATTGAGAGAAATGGAAAACTAACACACAGGCAAGTACGGTGAACGACCGAGCCAGTATAGCACATCCATAAGTCCATCCATACCCTATCGTGTACATAGGATGAGGAAACAACTCAAATACACCTTCAAATGAAAGAGTCCTTTCTCCTGTGCGAAGAAAAAAGAAGTCACCCCAGAACCATGCAAAATCTCCTGCAGTTCGATGGGCCTCCAATTTACTATATAAACTAAAACCAATCAGAAGACCTCCTAAAAGGTCAGCAAATGTCCACAATACGTTATTTCCTTCAGGAAGCCATCTGTCAGTGCTACCATATTGAACAGCCATAACTGTGAACGCAAATACATCATTAAATTCCACGAGGTTGGTAATGGATCTGAATAATATCCATGCAGGGAACGCTGAAGGTACTTTATGATCGTTCAAGATATCAGATTTATCAGGCATTGACATACTGAGAGCGTAAGACAACCATTGATTCCTTGTAGAAAATAACATATTCCTTTCATTCTTGACAAATTGCGTCAAAAACCCTGAACTACTTTGTTTCTTTAGAATAATTCCAAGACCGAGGTTATACATAAGTCGCCAGAAAATAGATAGGACTAACGTGTATACCGGGTTATCCCAGAAATTCACCACTAGTGAAAGAGTTAGCGTGATACAGGCCCAGCAAAGAATCGAAGGTATCGAGTACCATCTGTAAAACAGCCACTCCTTCTGGGATGGAGTCTTTGGTATCACGAATACACGTTGTCCATTCAATGTTATACCAAGTGGTTCAATTCGTTCCATGGGAGCAGGATCATTATCCTGATCACTGTCACTCCCATGCGTGAATAGTAAACCGGCATCACTGGAGTAATTGCGGTCGTCCCGAAACCCCATCGTTTAATTAATACGAATGACGAAGAGAAAGCACTTTCTGGTGTCTACAGTAGTGTCGTGAAAATATATTCAAAATTAACGAACCTGTATCCTAATTTGAACCAACTACCAGGGTTTCAACGTTAGTTTAACGATCATTATTTCGCGCATGGCAAAAAACTTGAAAGTGTGTGCCAAAAGCCCAAAGAAAAAAAAGAAGAAAAACATCAGTTTATATCCGTTGAATATTTGGTTGTAGACACGCTTTTTATAATATATCAGTGTGATGAAGGCACTGGTTTTAGCACAATTCCTAGTAAGCATAGTTCATGGTACCTCCGATTTAAACATGGCTCTGGTACTTGGTATCACCGACTCGAGTATTCATTCTGACTCGAATTGCGAAACCTGGAGCTATGACGATGGCATATGTCTCGTTAAAGAATCCGAGCGAGCGATGCGTGGTCTAGCTCACCTTGCCGTCAAACACTTCAATAGTAGAAATGTTTCCATGGTTAAGGAGTTGGCACAATTGGAAAACTGTGGTATTCAAATAAAAGTGGCAACAGTTATCGATGAAGGAAACTCTGCTGTGGTAACTTTAAACCGAACGTTGCGCGAGATTCTAGAAAAGAATATTGATGTTATTGTTGGACCCAAGACTTCAAGCAGAACGATACCTGTTGCACAAAGTGCTGGGGTACTCAACATACCCGTGTTCGGTCCAACTGCTACTTCTGCTGCTTTAGATGATCCAAGTTTATTTCAACATTGTAAGAATGAGTCCCACAGATGCAAACGAGGCAGAAACGGCTTGCAGATTCTGGAATTCGAGAGGTTATTTAATGGTGGGGGCAATTTACCGTCTGGATGGTTTTGGATCAAATTATATACATGCTTTGACTACTTCATGTGCCGACTTCAACATCGAAGTAGTCGCCTCTGGTTTTGATGAAAATACCAAGGAATCAGGAATTGATTTCTTTCTGGGTAACTTTCTGGAAAAAAGACTGCAAATCTTTATATACGTTGGGATAGGCGATGATTTCGGGCTTCTGCAACCAATACTTCAAACTTCATTTGAACTAGGACTGCTTTCGAATATTTCATCATGGATGTTCGCGGAACCTTCTTCAATTGGTCAGTTTGAAAACGCTTCAATGGAAGTTCAGAAGATGTTGAATGGATCGTTGGTAGTTGGACCATACATACCTCCAGTAATGGCCACTATCAAATCCATGTATTTGACGACACTCAACTTCAGTTCTCCTGAAATGAAACACATGCCTGATCAAAATAGCCAGTTGTTTACTTCTGGAATCTTAGAAAGCTACTTTGAGGAATACGGAGGTATGGTGTACGATGCGGTTATTGCTGCTGGTTTCATGGCGTGTAAAACTTCGCCTAGTTCACTTTATGAAGCACGAGAAACTGTTGTCTTTAATGGGCTTTCTGGCAATGTTCAATTCGATTCGATAGGAAATAGAAAGCAAATGGCATATGATATAAGCGTCTCGAGACTAACAGATTCCGGATTTGTATTGCAAAAGTCGTTATCCTTTGAAAAAGACAACTGGACAAGTATTCAGGATCTGTTTTATAATGGAGGGTCTACTGAAATACCATCCAATAGTATCCCCATTGAAGAGAATATGAATTACCTATCAACATTGCGAAACCAAATGTGTTATTTCATGGGAATATTCAGCACAACGATGTCATTGGTGTTCATCTTGTGGACTATATTTTATCGATTTCACGTTGTGGTAGTGACTTCTCAAGTGAAATTTCTTTCATTAATTGCTTTTGGGGGGTTTCTTTCCAGCTATGCCATATTTTCACTGCTGAAAGAAGACTCTGGGGATGGACTGCCTGCTAATTCCACCGGGGGGAATGAGTCTGCAACGAGGGATTGCAAGATAGCGCTGTGGCTGTGGTGTATAGGCTTCATGATCACCTTTGGATCTCTGTTTGGTAAAACATGGCGAATCTTTAAGTTGTATCAGATCACTTCCAAAGATGGAAAACCAAAGATCAAGAAACATATCATTCTCAGTGATGGTGTGCTTTTTGCTCTGATTTCAGGAATGATACTAGTGGACGTTATCGTATTACTGGTATGGGAAATGGTTTCGCCCGTATATTACCAAAGAGTTATCAGTCATCAAACAGGACCTCCATTTTATATCTCGGAAGAAAGTTATGGAAAATGCACTAGTGATGCAGGACATGTGTTTGTTCCACTCCTCATATTCATCCATGGCTCCGTTTTAGTATTTGGAAATTACGTGGGGTATTTGACGGTTGGTGTTTCAACGGTATTTTCAGAAAGAAAATATATTTCGATTGCGATGGTGTCGGCTCTCCAAGTATATGCTATTGGTCTGACAGCAATTTCCGTCCTAGATCCTAGAAGCTCCTCAGTGCTGCTCTTTCTACAAGTGATTATGATTTTCTTCAATAATGTATGCATTCAATTTCTGGTATTCGTGCCAAAAATGCTCCGAATTCACACTACACTTTACGAGAATGAAACCATTACCTTTTTTGAAACATCGACTGCACCACAATCGCGAAGTCCATCCAAAATAAATCCGGCTACAAGCTCTAACAATTATCTTGTGACTTAAATATGTTTTGTAGTAGTTTTCTTTTCAAATACGACCACCAAAGATCAACGCTCCAAGACTGACATGAATGCCTTTTGATCCAGTTGCACATTTCCAACTGTCTTGAGGCGATTTTTGCCTTCTTTTTGTTTATTTAGCAATTTCATTTTTCTGGTTTGATCTCCTCCACCCACAGTTTTGCCAGATTTTGTAAGCACATCTTTTCGGAACGGGGCAATTCTTTCCTTGGCGAGAACCTTGGCCCCGATTGCTGCTTGAATGATCACTTCATACTGTTGACGTTTGATCACTTTTCTCAATTTCAAAGCTACTTGACGGCCTCGATGTTCCGCAACAGACCGATGGCAGATGAAGGAGAGGGCATCCACAGCCTTGCCATTCAACATCATATCCACCTTGCAAATGTGCGACTTTTGGTGAGGAATCTCCGTGTAGTCGAAACTAACATAGCCAGCGGTGCTTGACTTGATAGTATCGTGAAGGTCGATGATCACTTCTTGCCAAGGAAGATTGAATTTCATGATCAGCATGTTTTCATCCAATTGCTCGGTGTGTACTTGGACTCCTCTTCTTTCCTGGCATATCTTGAGCACTTCTCCCATATATTGGTGCGGGGACACGAACGTTACCTGCGCCATAGGCTCCAAGTAATATTCCACACGTATGGGATCAGGGAGTAGAGCAGGTGTCTCAGCTATGATAACCTCACCTGTCTTCAAAACTGCTGTATACGGAACAGCAGGGGCAGTGGCCATCACTTCTGTTTCAAACTCATCTTCTAACCGCTGAAAAAAAACCTCCATATGAAGTTTGCCTAGAAATCCGCAACGGAAACCGAATCCCAAAGCCCCGCTACTTTCTGGCATGACCGACACTGCAGAATCATTCAACAGAAGCCTCTCCAAGTTCTTTCTCAACTCATCAAAGTCTCCAGTATCGACAGGATATATACTTGCAAACAGTTTTGGTTGAGAAAGCACCAATGCTGATTCTGTGAGCACATTCTTGATCGCTGCAGAGTCGTTTGAAATCATATCTCCTACATGTATATCTGATGTCTCCTTTACTCCGCATATCATATAACCAACTTGACCAACTCTAAGATGGTCTTGTCTAACAGGTCCAGGAGTCAGCACCCCTAGTTCTTGAACCTCAAATTTAGTAGTGATACGATTACGTAACATGGATTCTGATGTGATAGGATCACCAATGCTACATTTGCCGTGTAGAATGGATATTAGAGCAATTGTACCTTTATATTTATCATACCATGAATCAATCACCAGAGCTCCGTATTTCGCTGTTTCAAATATGGGATTCTGTGGAGGAGGACATGGCACGCGATCGATTATGGCTGGTAATATCTCATCACATCCCTCCCCGGTTTTAGCACTTGTCCACAACACCTGGTCTTCATCAATACCAAATGCACTTTTAATTTGCTCCAGAGACTTGGCAGGGTCGGAATGGGGTAAATCCAGTTTGGTAAGCACTGGGATTATGTACAAGTCAACTTCCTTGGCTGATTTGAAATTTGCCAACGTTTGTGCCTGGATACCTTGAGTAGAGTCAATCAACAGCAATGCGCCTTGACAACTCCGTAATGATCTCTTTACTTCGTAGTCAAAGTCCACGTGACCGGGTGTGTCGATCAAGTTGATCAGATGATCTTTATACATCATGGATGCTGTTCGCGCCTTCACGGTGATTCCTCTTTCTCGTTCAACTGCTAGATCGTCAAGAACCTGACGCTGATCACCCAGGACAATGTTGCCGGAAAATTCCAGCAGTTTATCTGCCAATGTGCTTTTACCCTGAAAGCGGTTCAATATTTATCAAATATGCTTCTTCATGGATACGTACATGGTCTACATGGGCAATGATGCAAAAGTTGCGCATCTTGGTCACATCTACTTTGTCTATATCTGATGGTTTCCAACTATTCGTGCTGAATGATCTACCCAGTTTTAACGCACGGAAATACCTTCTCATCGTGTGTTCGTGGCTTCGATGAAATGGTCTACTAAATTCAAAAAACTTCATTTCTTTCATCTTGTTTGAAATTTAATTAAATATTGTTCTTATATTACGAAATGTGCTCTACATGTTTTTATTTCTTTCATCTTGTTTGAAATTTAATTAAATGTTGTTCTTATATCACGAAATGTGCTCTACATGCTCCCGCGCTCGGGAAGCACAATACGTTCCAATCCACATCAATGGAGTCCCCACAAAGAAAGACATAGTAGAAATGAACTTATGAGAGAAAATGGTCCCGTAAACTAGATTACCGATCGCCACCGCGCCCAAACAAACTGCACCAATATTCGCTAGTACTTCACCGGTTCTATGTTCCTCACAAGTACTAGTGATCACTTGCATCAATGCAGGAAAGGCTCCTATAGAAAGAAGCAACGACGATATTCCTAAAAATACAAAGGCCTCACTCCATTTGGCAAGCGAAAAGCAAATCATACAAAAATTCATGAGGTAAAAATTGATCCGAAGAACCCATACTGGTCCATATCTAGGAATCAAGGTGAATGAAGCTGCTAAGCTAACAACAGCACATGGCGACAGAATAAGGAATATGGATGTTGAATAAGTTTGCGTCCATTTGAACTCGCGAATCGTGAACGCTTGAAGAACCGAAAAAGATGTCAGTGCGAAGGTAACAAAAAAAACACCTAAACCAATCCATTTATGGGATTCGCTCTCTCTGAATAGAACAAGAACGTTAAACGGGCTTGCTTTCCGCCATTGCCATTGTTGCAATGAATCATGCGTTTCTCCGTAAAAATAATAACACATGAGTAGCACCAACAACGAGACACATGAGAATATCCCCCACACCGCTTGGTAGGAAGTTAAATTGTGCGATATTATAAAGACAGTGGTAATAATCACAGCAACAACATTCGCACTGCCTTGACTTATTTGAATAGCTCCGAATGCCTGCGAGGCATGGGGACTATTCTCGTCACCTACGTTCTTCAGTTGAATATCTCGAATGGAAGCATTGATAGCCGTCATAAACACACCCGTTCCACCTTGAATAATGGATCCGATGATGATAAGCAAATGACTGGCATCTAGGAAGGAAGTGGCAAGAAAGTAGAAAAAACATTGCAAGAAGATTCCAGTCATTCCACAAAGTACGCCCCATCTTCTTCCGTAGCAATCAATAGCATGCCCTAACAGTGGAAGCGCGAGACAATGAACTGTTTGATCAAGCCCTTCAGAGAGACCCTTAATAAACTGGCCTTCACGAGCAACAAGATCTAAGTCCGTGCAATAGCTACTGCCACTCCATTTCTCGCTGGATGTATCAGTGATAGCTGTGATGTTGCTAACACAGACGATGGTAGTGCGTAAGAACGGGAAGAAGGATACGTTCTTCGCAACCGACACAAAAGAGTAAACCCCCGCACTAACCAATGGGAGTTTAATAGTAGCACTTGTCAACAACAGCTCTTGCCACTTGGACGATTTCTTCTTGGTAGTGTTCACATCCGACACCCTTGCTACTTCCATGGACGTCATGCCTGAGTTCAGCAGAACCTGCTGCTCATGGTCAATGGGTTGACTATCGGACAACAACATCGTAGTAGACCCTGATTTTATAAAGCACCATGAGATGTCATTATGACGTGCTTGATGTGGAGCGAGACGCAGACGGGGATGCGTTGAAGAAATCATATCGCAAACTAGCTCTTAAGTGGCACCCAGATAAGAATCCGAAGAACAAGGAAGAAGCTGAAACCCGGTTCAAAGAAATAGCGACTGCATATGAGGTTTTGAACGATCGTCAAGAACGCAGTTGGTATGATAGTCATAGAGAATCTATTCTTGCAGGAGGTGATGGAACGAACAGTGAGAGTCTGACGCCGAATTTGTTCAAGTATTTCCAAGCAAGTTGTTTTGAGGGTTTCGAGAACACTCCGCAGGGCTTTTACGCAGTCTACGAGAATGCTTTCGCGGAGATTTATCAAGCTGAGAGACGAGAGGGCGACCCACCTTCATTCTTTGGAACCGAGGCATTCATGGAACAAGTGCAGACGTTCTATTCTTTCTGGGAAGGTTTCGCTTCGAAACTCGGGTTTGGTTGGGTTGATAAATATAATCCTAAAGAAGCTGATGGCCGATGGCAACGTAGGATGATAGAGAAGGAGAATAAGAAGTCGAGAGATGCTGCGCGAAGAGAATACAATGAAACAGTAAGGAGTTTAGTGGCTTTTGTGAAAAGGCGGGACTTGAGGAATATGAAGTTCAATACCATCCGGTTGAAGCAAAAACAGCAAGCAGAATCGGAAAGGTTAGAAGAGCTAGAGGAACGCAAATTGAGGAAGAAAGAAGCACGGGAATCGCTAGCTGATGTGTATCGCGAAGAGCAAGCTCGCCTGGATCAAATTGAGGCTGAAACAGGAGAAAAAGTTTTCAGATTGGCTGACGAACATGAATCGGCTGAGGACCATCATGTAATTCTGCATCGCTGCGAGGTATGTGAGAAGAGTTTCAAATCTGAGAAACAGATGAGTAATCACGAGGAGTCCAAAAAGCACAAACAAGCTGTGAAGGAGCTACAGCGTCAACTGTTGTTCGAAGAAGAGTTGTTGCGACAAGCAGAATCAGCCGAGATGAGTGATATAGATGAAGAACCAGTGGATTTTTCAAGCGAAGAAGAGCTACAAGTAGAAGCGTTGCGTTGTTCTAAGAGTGAATCCGACGACGACAGTGATAGTAGTGTTGATTTTGGAGCTTTTGGCAGATCTCGGCACGACTCCACTCACAGTGTTCTCGAGGAGGACCACGAAGTTGAAGCTGAGGTAATCTTTGAAGAGAACGCTGTTGCCGAAGTCAATAATAATAGCGACGAGAAAGCTGAAAGGGATTTGTTGAGTGCCGAAAACATTACTGATGTTGCCAATGATAAAAGTGACGACCAAGTCCATGGTGATCGTTTGAATGAATCAGGTTCCTCTGATATGGATCATGAAAAGATTGGACTTGATGAACCAGTTGTGTTGAAAAGAATCGCTAAAGTATCTAAATCTGCAGTGAAACAACAAGAAATTACACCACATTATTGCTCGACATGTAGCTGTTATTTTGGCAGTAGAAATAAACTTTTCCAGCATCTGAAGAAAACCAATCACGCTGAAGCTCAAGTGGCCCAACCACCACCAAGTAAGAAAAAAGGCAAAAAGAAGAAATGATTCATTAAGAGAGTCTCTCAACGTGTTCCATAAGTCGCGTATTAAGTTTGAATAAATTCATCTCCAAGCAAATCTCAGCAGCGGCCTTGTAGTGCTCCAATGCGTTTCCAGGCTCGGAGATGTTTTCGAACCCTTGTCCAAGCATTTCATGAATTTCAAATCGGGTTACTTTCATTTCTCGTCTCTGGTCGGCATCGGATGCCATTGCATTTTGTAGCGCTAGTTGTAAATAATTAATTATCGTGATGTGATCATCCGAGGACACTAATTCTATCGCTTTCATCGCCCCATCCTGTGAGCCTCTTAAAGCCGCAATATTATACCAAGCTAATTTGTTGTTCGACAGTTCTGCACATTCCATCATAGCACTTGAATCACCTGCGAGAGCAGCCATCCACCCGTGAAACTTACTTGCATCCTCTGCGGTACAACATGCAAGCCCATTCACCACCCGTTCATCTGCCTCGTCATAAAGTACTGCTAATGCATGATGCACTTGCGCTTCTGCTGAAGGCTTCAATGGGATTAAGTCATTTGCATTCAATGGGCATTGCATAACATCCAGATTCGCAGCAGCATCTTTCAAAATGAAGGGCACTGGATCTAAATCTTCGTCATCCACTTCCTGACTCACCGATCTAGTCAGTCGCCGATGTTGCCATTCGTCAGAGTCCAAATAGGAACTCCCAGCGTTCGCCTTGAGTACCAGCGGATCATTATCATCGAGTGCGGCTTGTTCTCCAGGTGCTGTGATAAACGGACACAAGCCAAAGTGTTTAACAATAGGATTTAGATCAAATCTAAATGAACGTAGAAAGAGGGCCATACCTCTCGCTCCAAGATTTCCGTTCCCAAATCCATCTCCAGAGAGTGCATGAATTTGTGGATCTGTGTATAAATCGTCCACTCCCTGTACGTCCACAACCATCAATTGACCTTTCGATAGTCTGAATGACGCGAATGAAAAAGCATGAGGTGTATGACGAATAACCTTATCTTCGACCCATCCAGTGTTTGTATTCCACTTTATGTATTCGCCAGTGATGAATGACTCGTATCCAAGCAATGGCCTTTCGTCTCTATCCACCAGTTCGATAAGCCCCACGTACAGCATGTCGATCTCTTTAGGCGGTCGTAGAGCATTGAACTTGGTACACCATATTTTACTGGTCGCTTGCATGACAATATCTTCACGATATGCGTCATGCCCTATGTTCGAATCCATATAGCGTTTCGCCATACAGTTGAGAGACCCGTGGGCCCAACGAGTTGTCTCTGATTTGTAATCATCCACCAACTTCCGGAATTGCACTTGACCATTCCAATCGTGACATTCTTGTCCAAGTATTCCCTCCACTGCTTCATATCCATGCACAGACACGTACTGAAATACTTCTCCTATTGTGAGGATTGTTACGTGCTGATACGACACTGGAGGCAAGTCTAGAGCTCCTCTAATTCTCAGGGCAGTCTTTCTTCCAATCCCTTCAAAAACTTGCCATATCGATTGAGAACATAGATCATACCATTGAAGATCTTTTTCAGTGGGGCTGCTTTGAATCTTAATCTTGAAGCATTCACGCATGGCGCCACGGCCAGCTACGGCATCAAGATTCACTTTTATTAAAACCAATCGTTCACTCCAAATGGATTTTTCTGCGTCATACAAGTGTTCTATGGCTCTCTCAAGAGCGCAATCAGTCGCGATCTCCTCCCAAGGGTCTATCAGCAAGTCAGATCAAAACCAAAGACTTGAACAAGGACACTCACCTTCCCTACTTAGTGCGTGTGAAGCAACGGAGTGCCAATTTGAGCGGACGTTGCTGCTATACTTGGTGTTTGAAGACGAATCATCCAGTGCAGCATTCAAAAGACGAACCCCTAATTCACAGACACTATCCATGAATTATTCAAAAAAAAAAAAAAAAAAACCCACATCTTGCTTGAAGGCGAGGGGGAAGGGAAAAAAAAAAAAAAAAAGAAAAAGAAA
>Ga0105053_10009517_pt1 | contig 12347 bp, 10 predicted proteins | sample BON01_FD_78093 | JGI IMG/M metagenome (GOLD analysis project Ga0105053, IMG submission 78093) | Freshwater microbial communities from Lake Bonney liftoff mats and glacier meltwater in Antarctica - BON-01 | ecosystem: Environmental > Aquatic > Freshwater > Ice > Glacier meltwater | place: Lake...
ACCGCCAACGGGTTCTTGTCCACGCCGTACAAGCAGCGTTGTGCGATGATCCGCATGGCATACGTCTTCCGTTCAGCGGGATCATCGGGGATCAGAGCTTCATTTGCCTTGCCGGTGGATTCGGTGCCTTCGGGCGTGATGCCGGGCTTGGATGGATTGGCTTTCTTCACCTCGTCCCATGCTTCCAGCAGCCGTTCGGACATGTAGCGTGCCGCCTGCACCAAGAACGCTCCAGACCCGCAGGCCATATCGCAAATCTTGAGGTCGAGTAGTTCCTTGGCTGACTTGAGTTTCCATTCGTTCTTCGGTTTGCCTTCAGCGGGGCCGACGTAAACCAGTGGCTCCAACGTGTACTGCACGATGGGTTCAGTGAGGCTGCGGGGCGTGTAGTGCGTGCCGCTGGATCGCCGGTCGGTGCCTGCGGTGACGAAGACGCTGCCCTTGGGGATGACGACGGGATAGCCGAAGTTGTCGAGGCGTACCAACCCGGCAATCGGTTGCACTCGCTTCCATAAGGCATCATCACTTTGGCACGCCGTGCGAAATCGGGCTTCGTCCTGTGCATCGAGTTCGACGTTCATCAGCTTCTTGAGGGCGCTCTCCGACTTGCCCGTTTCTTCCTTGAGAAACTTGATGAGATCGGCTTCGCCCTTGGCTAAGAGCTTTTCCAATTCGGCAAGTGCAATTTCAGGTTCCTTCTCACGAGTTCCGATCAGGCCGAGGAAGGGTTCGGCGGCACGCTTGGCGGTGTGATCCAGTAGACCTTCATAAACATGACCGATTTGTTCGATGTCGAGTGCCCGAAAGCTGACTCGGCGAGCTTCGGTGGGGCCGCCACCGGGCACTTTGATTTGCAGCAGTTGCAACGCTTCGAGCAAATGCAACACGGTGCGATTGTTGACAGGCAGCGGGTTGGCTTCGGTGTCTCGCCACGAGGTGTCACGTTTGCGACCTTCGAGGAACGGGAAGCGGTCGGGATTGAAGAGGTTGCCGCCGTAGGCTGGGATGTGAACGTCATCGTGTCGCAAACCGCCGTACACGGCACGGAACGCTGCCAGCAGCCGGGGCCATGCGTCATAGCGACGTTCAAGCAATTCTTCGCCGTGCTGATCGGCGAGTTCTCGCAGTTGCTTGCTGATCGTGGAGACGGAGTAATTTTGCTCGTAAACAGGGAACGGCTTACTGGGGATCAGTTCACGTTCTTCAGCACAGAAGAGAAACACGAGCCGCATCATGATGGTGAGGGCTGACTCGTAAAGGACATGCTCTTTCACATCAGCGAGCAATTCACGGCCAAAGTCCTGATCGGCCCGGTCGAGCGAATGGATCAGCACTTCAACTGCCCGACGCACCTGATAGCCGAGTTGGTCTGTGACTTCCTGTTGGTTGGACGCACTCTTGGTGAACAAGGCTTCGAGTGTTTGATCGTCGGGGACATTGAAGAATCGGCTGGCCGTGAGCAAGCTGCGGAAGGCCCGCAAGGTGATCGGCTCTTCGAGCCAGAGTGCGGCGTACCACGAGGCGTAGCCGGTGGTTTCACCTTTGGGGGCATCGACCAGCATCCAGTGTTCACCATTGGTCACGATGCCGAGTCGCACGCCGGTGGCGTGAAGCAACTCAGTCATGCGGGTGTCGGGCGATGCTTTCCAACGGGAATTGGCGACGTAGCTGGTGAGTTCCTGCGAGCGGGGATAGGTCTGCACGAGCAGGCGAGGCTTCTTCGTATTCGGATCGATCATGACGATGCTGGGCCGCAGCAACTCGTGATGCTCTGGAACTTCCGCTTGCAACGTTTGCGGAATCGCCTGCCCCTGAGCCAAGACACTTTCATCGAGGTCAAGAGTTTTGGTCAGGACGAACTTGATCCAGTTGTGATGCGGGGCAGGATCAGCCTTTTGATTCTCGAATGAGTCCTGCCAATTGGCATACTCTTGCCTGAGAAGCCGAGACTGGTCGGGGTCATGAGGCTCCAAGCCCGTATTGAAAGCTTCCATCAGCACCGGCAGGCTCAGGAACGGACCTGAGACCGGAACGAGGGAAAGCCATTCTGTATGGTGGCGTGCGATGGACATGGTTACTTTTTATTCTCGTCCTTCTTGATCTGCTTAACTTGCACGTTCGAGAGTTGTCGCTCAATTCGCACAAACGCCTTTGTCATCTCCGTCAAGACAGTCGCTTCTTCTTTCTGAATCGTCGGAGAACTCAGTTGGCCATGTCCTGCAAGTGGCTCTGTGTTGCGTCGCTTGTACACTTCCAAAATGTAGTTAAGAACCGGCTCTGGTAGTTTTGACTCTTTCTTGTATCGGTCGAAGAACGATGCAAGCGTTTGGTTCTGAACTCCTGCAATAGCTACAACGTCCTTCGCAAGAGTCTCGAATACGCAGGCACTCGAATGGAGCACTCCGGGGTAGTCGTCCTGCTGCAATGCCGTCTCCATTCGTCGGACTAGAAGGCGAATGTTGACAACCTCATCTTCCTCGTCTGCTTCGATTTCATCTACCGGTGTGACTTGTACAATCACATCCTGTTTGACACAGGAGTGGGCAAATGAAAATGAGCAATCGTGCGAGGCAAGAACTTGGTTGACTTCATCAATTTCAAGCCAGCCGTTTTGAATCAGGTCCGCAAGTGTCTCAACTAACTCTGACGTATCTGGACGTCGCATCGACACTTCGAGTTCCGCACTAATCCATCCAACATCAACGAACTCGTAGTCACCCCAATCGTTTGTCTCGATGAGTGAGACAGGCAATCCAAGCACATTGCGGCAGATGTTGATTACGTTGTTCATACGGGCAATGAACGCATTGGAATTCTCTGAGTCCACGGCTTTGCGCAACATTCGTGTTAGTTGCAGCCGTGCCCGGCACGGCACAACTTCGTATTCAAGTTGCTTGCTTTGTATGTCATCGAGTCCAAGAAACACCATTCCAACCTCCTCATTGGCCCATCTTTTCAGGAACCAAGAACGTCACTGCCACGGGAAACATGCGAGCCTGCGGGTTGGCGAAGCGTGCCCGGATCGCCGCCGTCTCTCGTTTGATTTCTTCAGGAATTTCTCTGGATCTGGCTCGCATGGCATCCTTGTTTCGCTCGAAGCGTTCTTGCTCAGGATCGTCGAACAGCTTGCCTTGGATGTACACCGGGTCTTTGAGTTCGGCCTCGATGGACTTCTTCAATTCGGTGAGGATGGATTCGATGTCCTTCGCTTCTTTGTCTGCTCGTTCCGACAACTTCTTCTGGAGGCCATCGACCATCTGCTTCATGCGGGCTTCCAACGCAGAAGCCAAAGACGAAGTCAGCGTGGGATAGAGATCGAGCAACTTGGCTTTAACTGCCGCTGAAGGTTCCTTCACCGTGGCTCCTGCCAAGGCCGATTCTGTTTGGCCAACGTTCAGGCGAGTTCCCCACCTCTGGTCCTTGATGAACCCACCTGTAGCGATGACCTCTTCGTGTAATCGGAAACTGTCGCCACCGATCACGACCAGCCGGGCATGGGCAACCACAGCAGGCGTGTCGAGAACAACGTCGGGAACGACACGGGCGGCTACCCTTTGGAGTTTGGACCGACCTTTTTCTGCCCACACTTCAGCCCGCAATAATCGCAGACACATTTGAGGCAAGCGATGATTGAGATGTGCAAGCACCACATCGTCTCGTCCTCTTGATACGGACTCGTCAAACGTGATGGGGCGAATCTCTTTCGTGTGAGGATGCTCAAGTCCTTCCGCACATGCGGCCCAACTACCCTTGAGGGGCGGCAATCGATAACAAGGCTTGCCATCCTCAGTCTTGGTGGGCATGAGTGCAGGTTGTCCAGCCAGCATGAGGCCGACCGACACCACTTGACGAATGTTGTCTGGCGAGAGGTGAAGTTCCTTGCGGGTTTCTCGGTACTGCTCCATGAGTGCCTGAACCTGCTTCTGCAAATCCCGCTCGAAATGGAGCATCTTACGAATAGGCTCCGCTTCTTTCTCAGCCTGTTCAGTGTTGAGCGTAGTGCGGTGTCCGAGCATCGCCTCTTCGACTTGTTCGGCAATGACGGTGCCGACTTTGCCAAGGTCCTCTCGGATCGTTTCGATCTTGAGCGCCACTCTCATCAGGAACTCAAGGTCAGCTTCCATGTCGGAGACCTTGCCGCTGAAGTTCTGAGTAGCCCGATCCTTGTACCCCTTGCCGACGAAGTGGTAGACCTGAACCTTGTCTGCCTTCTGGCCATGGCGATCCACACGCCCGTTTCGCTGCTCCATGCGATTCGGGTTCCACGGAATTTCGTAATGGATGAGACGAGAACAGAAATTCTGAAAATCCAAGCCCTCTGATGCAGCATCTGTGGCAAGCAGGATGCGAACGGGGCTGATGTCTGGGGAGGTTTGAAACGCTGCTTTGACTTCTTCCCGCTTTTCCGGGTCCATGCCGCCGAACATGGTCAACAGTCTGTCGCCGTCCGTGAATCCTTCGACAGACAAAACTTCCTTGAGCCAATTCTGCGTTGCTCGATATTCCGTGAAAATGATGACTCGCTCTTTCGACCACTTTCCGCCCGGCTTCAAATGCTCCTTGAGCCAAGCCACAAGTTGATTGACCTTTGACTCTCGTTGACCACGGGCACGTTTGGCCCACTCCTTCATTTGCTTGAGCAGCGATTCTTCATCGGCGGTCGGCTCTGCAAACAAACGAGTGGCTGTGTCCAAAGCGTCGGCGGTGGCTTCGTCGTATTCGTTGTCATCGCCGTACTCTTCATCCATGCGACCCAGTTCAAGTTGGAGCGTCTTGTATGACGGCTTGGCGACTTTCTTGCGGGCGGTGTGAAGAGATTTCTCGTGCTGCTCCAATGTGGTGAGGAATGCCGCAGGGCACGAGAAGAGTCGCTTCTTCAGCATCTTCAAAACAAACTCGGTGGCGAATCGCTCGGCGTTGCCTTCGGCCCGTGATGAACGCAACTTCGTGTACTGCCGAAGAGCCGCATGAATCTTCCGCTCTTCATCGGTATACGGAACTTCAATCGGCTCCAAGATGCGGGGCGGAAAGCGACGGACTCCCAGATGGTTGAAAGCGAAGGCTGGATCGCTCTTGAGGCGACGGACCATCACCGCATCGAGTTGCTTTCGATCTGGTTCGGTTCCTCGTGAGAACCTCTGGTTGTCGAGGAGTTCGAGCAGAGCACTAAAACTCTCCCGATAGCCGTTGTGCGGCGTGGCGGTGAGAAAGAGCTTGTGTTCGAAGTGCGGAGCCAGTTCTCGCAAAGCCTGTGTCCGCAACGAATCGGCAGCGTACCTGCCAGCTCCAGATGGGGCACAGTTATGGGCTTCATCCACGATCAGCAAATCATACTTGCGAGGATAAACCGACTCGCCGGGAGCGGGCAGGGTTTCACGGAACAACCGCAATGGGCGTTCTCGCTTGAGGAAGTCGATGCTGGTGATGAGTCGGGGGAAGTGAGACCACGGGTTAACGTGAATGCCTCGGCGTCGGCGAAGGTCACGCATCAGACTCGAATCCACGATGCGGAAGTCGAGGCCGAACTTGTCCCGCATTTGGTCCCGCCATTGGATTTGCAGTGCGGATGGACACACGACGAGAAGTTTTCTTGCCCGATGGCGGATGATGAGTTCCAGACCCACCATGCCCGCTTCGATGGTCTTGCCGAGGCCCACGTCGTCAGCGATCAGCAGGTTGACTCTGGGCATCTGGATCGCACGAACCACCGGGTCAAGCTGGTAGTCTTCGATCTCGATGCCACTACGAAATGGAGACTGGATGTTTTTCAGATCAGCGGTTGAGGCTGCTCCCCAACGAACTGCATCCAAAAAGGCTTCAAGCTTTTCAGGGGCATCGAACCCACTTGGTTCAGGAAGGGCCACCTTCTCGACGATCTTGGCTCCCGGCTCGATCTCCCAAACCACCTGAAGCTCTTCGCCCAATCCGTCGTCTTCGACGGATGACAGAGTCAGGAGGTTCTGTGACATACCGAGCGGTAATCTCAACGCTGACGTTGGGAGGCTGCTCGGCTTGATCTGATTGACCACCCACGGGCGGGAACGGATTTGCACTAGCTGTCCTTGTTCAGGTACAGCACTGGCGAGTAAGCGAGTTTGCCTGTCATCATTTGGCAATGGTGGTACGCCCGGAGGATGTTGCCCGTGTGATTCAGAAATCGTACGCTAACCGCAGCGGTGCGCCAATCGGCATTATTCCATTAGCGAGCGGCTTTGATGACGTTCTGTTACAAGCCTTGCGGATAGCGAAGGGTCAGGGCGTTTGGATATTGGCCGAACAGGTCTGAATCGGGCACTGACCGATTGCGACGACAAAACGCTGGGCAAAGTGATGGGGGCGATTGGCGGGAAGGCCAGAAGCCAAAAGCAATAGCAGATAAACTGTCTTATCTAATTCCACGACGACTCCTGCAACGCCATGACTTTTTGAGGCTTATCCCATGTACCAAACTGGCGGAACAATCAAGGAAACGCTTGAAGCGGTCCAGCATTCCAAGTTCGTTCTTCCGGCGATTCAGCGTGAGTTCGTCTGGAAGCCAGAACAAATTGCCCGGCTGTTTGACAGTCTCATGCAGGGATACCCCTTCGGTACGTTTCTCTACTGGAAGGTCGATAAGGCCAACAGCAGCAAGTACAAGTTCTATGCGTTCGTGTGCAATTACCATGAGCGTGACAATCCCCACTGTCCTCAACTCCCTGTCTTCCACAATACCGATCTCACCGCAGTGCTTGACGGCCAGCAACGATTGACCGCCCTGAACATCGGCCTGTGCGGCTCGATGGCATGGCGACTTCCGTACAAGTGGAAGAACAACCCCAACGCATATCCAGAACGCCACTTGTATCTCGATTTGTTGGCAGATCATGGCGAAACCGACGATAGCGGTGAAAAGTATCGGTTTGAGTTTCTGACCGAGGACCGTGCAAAAGCAGGAACTGCCAACGAATGCTGGTTCAAGGTAGGCGACATTCTGGGGATGCAAAGCGGACCTTCGATGCTCGCTTGGCTCAATGAAAGACTGCTGAAGGAACAGCTAAACAAGGCGTTCGCAACCATCGATCAGCTATACCAAGTTGTTCACAACAAGAATCTGATCTCGTACTACGAGGAGAAGAGCCAGAACTTGGAGAAGGTTCTGAACATTTTCATCCGAATGAATAGCGGCGGTACAGTTCTATCCTATTCGGACCTTTTGCTGTCGATTGCAGTTGCCCAGTGGACTGGCGACGCAAGGAAAGAGATTCATTCCCTAGTCGATGACCTCAACACAACCGGGGATGGTTTCGCCTTCTCGAAAGACCTTGTGTTGAAGGCTGGCCTGATGTTGGCCGACATTGGCAGCGTCGGCTTCAAGGTCGAAAATTTCAATCGGGAAAACATGGAGATACTTGAGAAGCGGTGGCCCGATGTGAAGCGTTCCCTGAAACTAGCGGTGCAGTTGTTGGCCAGCTTTGGCTTCAACGAAAAGACGCTCCGTGCTGACAGTGCGATCTTGCCTATTGCTTACTACCTCTGCCAACGGAAGCTCGATTCCAAGTACATCTCAAAGAGCAGCTATGCCTTGGATCGGGACGGCATTCGGACGTGGTTGATCCGAAGCCTGCTCAAGGCGTCGGGCATTTGGGGCAGCGGCCTCGATACGCTTTTGACCGGCATTCGAGAAGTAATCACGAGTCATGGATCGGACGGGTTCCCCGCCGAAAAGTTGCAGGACGTGATGGCGAAGCGTGGCAAGTCTATGGCCTTCGCAGACGAAGAGATCGATGAACTGGTCGAAATGCAGTACGGGGACAAGAGGTTGTTTGCCTTGCTTTCCTTACTTTTCCCCTTTGCTGATGTGACGAAGCACCATTTTCACATCGACCATGTGTATCCTCATTCCCGCTTCACGAAACCTAAGTTGAAGAAGGCGGGGGTCGCAGATGATGACGTTGATGACTTCAAGGAAATGGCCAACTGCCTTCCAAATCTGCAATTGTTGGAAGGTGCCGAGAACATCGAGAAGCAGACGGCACTTCCAGCGGAGTGGATGAACAAGAATCTCTCGAAGTCCGCACAAACGAATTATTGCGACAATCATCTCTTAGGGAATGTGCCAAAGACAATCACAGAGTTTCGTGGGTTCTACGAAGCCCGTCTGATCTTACTTCGTGCTCGAATTGTAAAACTTCTCGCCGCAAAGGCTGAAGAGAGGGCCGTTGGTTTTAGTGAAGCTAGCTTGATCGAATCGGAGTAGTCGCATAATGCGTGGACGAACTTGGCTACCAGCGAAACAAAAACCGCCATCGAAGCCCAAAGTGCCCGGCGATGTGCGTGAGGCCGTTGATGCTCTTGTTGCCCCGGTCGTCGCCAACCTGAAGAAGCGGTATTGTAAAACGCCAAAGAGTCCGCAGTTCAACTGGCTCGACGATCTTTTCACTCGCTGGCACCGTGACGCACTGTACTTCGTCGTCTTGATGCGGACTCCGCACGGGCGACCACTGACGTTTGAAACTCATGCCGCCCGGATGGAACACGCCGGTGACGGCAAGTTCAATCTCGCCGTCCCGATGCGAAGGGGGTGGAACACAATCAAGAAGGACGCCACACCGGAGGAATGCCTCAAGGAGATCAGCGAGTACGTCTGTTTTTGAAAGCGACCGGCCATGCTCCAAATCATTCCAGCAGGAATCACAAGGGAACACGTTCTCCGAACGTTGTCCGATCTTGACGAAGCTGACGATGCTGAGCGAATGCTGGAAGTGAAAGCAACGGGCCTCGGCAAGTTCTTTCCGTTTTTCGTCACGTCGAATGAAGTCCGTTGCTCGGAAGATATTCCAGAGCAGTACCAGTTGTTCCGAGTCTTCGATTTCGGGCGCTCACCTCGGCTTTACATCCTGCACGGTTCATTGCGGGAGCTTTGCCAGCTTGAGCCAGTGCTGTACAGAGCGGTGATTTGATTACAAAAGGATTAGGTAACATGCAATTTCGCTCGGCTGCACTCAACATGTTCGCACAATTCATCTGTGGCGATTCGCCATTACCGTTTCCTTACCGCAGTTCATCAAACCTGACGGCCTTCTTCACAGGCCTCGATCTCGATTGCGTCCACCACGGCGAATCACGCAACGCTTGGACTAGAGATTCCCTGATTGACGTTAGCCGAAAGACGGAGCCGGTAAGCATCTATCCCTCAGCGGAGGGCGCTCTATTCGCCGTCATCGTAGAGATCATGAATCCGATGTATTTTGAAGCGTCACCGAATTCCGACTTCGAACAGGCAATGTCTCTGATGAACAAGACTCTCAAGCCGTACGATCTTGAGGTCGCTTTCGACAAAAGTCGGTTCGCCTGCTCGTTGGTGTCTACCGATGGTAAATTCATTTCCACTGCCCATCGCTCTCCTGACAAGGCAACCAAGATTATTTTCTCGCCAAAAGTGTTCGAGGTTCCAGAATCCGTTGAGCCACGAAAGAACCTTGTGGCGATCATGATGCCCTTCGGTGGCTTCAACGGCATTCACAAGGCAATCAAAGCGGCCTGCACCGAAGCTGGTTTTGAATCCAAAAGGGCAGACGACATTTGGGACAATAGCACCATCCTCCAAGACATTTTCGACCTCATCTACGCCGCCGAGATCGTTGTTTCTGACTTAACCGGGAAGAATTCAAACGTGATGTATGAAACTGGAATTGCTCACACCCTCGGCAAGCACGTTATTCCGATCACCCAGACACTCGAACACGTTCCGTCTAACCTGCTTGGGCATCGTGCCTTGCTCTATGTTGGGGCGAACAGCCAAGGTCAGAGGAAGCTAACCGCTGATCTGTCTGAACGACTCAAAACGATCAAGAACGGCCCCGTATTGGGTAAAGCGGTAAGCAATCACTAAGTCAAGAGGTCGGCCATGCGAAACCTGATGATCCCCGCCATCCTGTTCGTCACGGGGTTGTTGCTCGCTGCACAACCGAAGGTTGTCGAAGAGTTCAACGTGCGACACAACCAACGCTGCGAGTATTTCAGAAACACGAAGACGGGCCGACTCTGCGGGCCGAACGAAGGCAAGGCTTGTGGGATTTGTGGCGGGTAGTTTGATGCCATCCTCTTTCTCAACGGCGGAGGGGACAACTCCGTACTCACCCTCAGCCGCCCATCCATCCCACGAAGGTCGAGTCGGCCTGTCATTGTGCTCATTTCTCATAGCGAGCGAAGTTGGAACACCTTCCGCAGGTGCGGAAGGTGTTTCCCTGAACAAAAACTTCGGATCAAGGACTGGCACTCTACGACAATCGCAAGAGTCAAGCGGACAACACTTAACGCAAGTGTTTGCTGGCTCTTGCATATGACAAGACTCCCGCCCCCTCGGCGGAAGTCTTCATTCAAGATCGTGCCAACAAACACGCACCTGTCAGCGGAAGTGCCCCTGTTATCGAGAACGCCGCATCTGTATATCCACATCCATATGACAACTCGGCCCGGCCATAGCCAGGCTACTCTCGTAAAGCTCATCAGCTTCAAAAAGAAACTCATTGAGGTCCTTCTGAAGCACATCCTGATCAGTCGCTGCAATTCGAATCGCCAAATCGTAACGGGCAAGACGCTTGATTAGCCCCTTTCGTGGTTGACCATAAAACCCCTGCGATCCTCCTGATATATTGAAGGGGAGATTGTGGCGAAACAGTCGCCTGCTGGCCAGCTTAGCCATCGTAAATCCAGTGATGTATCGAGCTGATGCAACAAGCCCCTTCTGTGGTGGATCAAGTTTCATGCAGGCTCGACGTGGCTTCCATCCTGCCCCAAGTACCTGTCTGACAGAAGCGTGCCACATATCTCTTAGCTCTTTGTTGGCTGACCAATCGGCGATGAAGACTCCGTGAAAATGCACTTTGTCCTTGCCTGTAGATTCAGTGAAATATCGCCACCGAATATTGTTGTCACTCCGACGGCAGTAAGCACGAATGGCGGCTGAAAATTGCTTCAGTACGTCATTAATGATGTCACCTTCAACAACCTGACCGATTCGAAACGTGCCAATGCGAATCGAATAGCCGATACGCATTGCGTCGAGAAGGACGTGAAGTAGGGCACGGGATTCTCGACGAGCATTGACGTTACGTGAGGCGATGCTGTCTTTTGCGTCACCGTATCCATTAGAATGATTGCATTTGAGGGATGGGCGGTCTTGAACGAACATCTACCAGTCTCCTTGCGAACACACTTGTACACTCTGTCACATATAATCAGTGGAGGCTGAATATCTATGCAGCATGATCTTGTTTTCATCAGAAAAACTTTTCGATTCCATGGTCATATCTCACTTTCATATACTGTCCTTTCATGGGACGGGAAACAGGCGACCCGGTGGACTTGCTTCACCGAGCCGCCTGCGGATTTGATTCGATGGAGAGGCGATCCTCTAGGCTGAGGACGTCGCATAGATAGAATCTGACGACACCGTTGCGGCCATACCCGAGAAGAATCCGTGTAAAACCCTCTCGTCGGCTGATCCGATCCACCGTGGACCGTGAGACTCGCCAACGAGTGGCGAGTTCTTTTGGGGATATCAACGGTGATTCAGATTGTTCTCTAGGCAATGGCATGACTGCGTCCTGTGGTGTAGCGGGTCAGGAGCAGTATCGCCGAAGATATGTTGGGAATCAGTAGGCGAAAGGTCGGTCAAGAAACGAGCAACTGAGTATTGGCAGTAGGGCTAAGGAATGACGTATCTAGTTTCGTTGGCAAGCATTAAGGCGTTTATTGCAGTGAATTATTAGGGGCGATTACCACCATATTTCTTCAAATTCTCGGCGACCATTTCGCCTCGGTGTGTCAGCCAAATGCCGCCACCGGAGCCATTTTTCGTTTCGACGAGGCCAATCCGACGAAGATTGGAGGTCGGTTCCTTGATCTGCCGTCCTCCAAGTAACCCATCTTGACTCATCCGAGAATCCGCACTTGTATGGCTACCTTGGAAAAGAGCCAAGAGGATGTCCTGCTGCAAATCCGTCAAATTCTGGGAGTGGAAAATGTTCTCAAGATCAATGAGCAATTTGATGAGATCGACCCCAATGACCCCGGCGGAGGCAGGCTCGTCTATAGCTGCCCTTGGCTCATCTGCTTTATAGCCCTGTCGCAGCAACCATTCCCAGCAGTTAAGCTGACAGTCCTCACCCAGAAGGCGATAGGGCATATCACTCTTGGATGGGTCCTTTGCAATCTCCCGGAGATCATGAAGAACGTCCTTGGTGTATCCGGCAAGACGAGCAATGTCCACAGGGCGATCAGTGGGATAGACGCCCCGCCACCAATCTGGCCGATCGGGATGGCTGCGTGCGTAGGGGACGATTGAGTGGTCGCTCATGAGAACA
>Ga0105053_10009520_pt1 | contig 12346 bp, 18 predicted proteins | sample BON01_FD_78093 | JGI IMG/M metagenome (GOLD analysis project Ga0105053, IMG submission 78093) | Freshwater microbial communities from Lake Bonney liftoff mats and glacier meltwater in Antarctica - BON-01 | ecosystem: Environmental > Aquatic > Freshwater > Ice > Glacier meltwater | place: Lake...
AAAAGCAGGAAGGAGCGGTATCAAGTAAGCAGAAGGAGGATGCGGAACCTAAGGCCTTAAGTGTGGTGGAGTGTTGGAAGGCGTAAGTTCTTGTGTTCAAAGCGTGAAATCGCTCCGATGCTATACTCATCTACTGTCATCCTCCTCCTCCTTCCTCCTCCCTCCTCCTGCGTTTCCCCTTCCAAATCTCTCATAATCACTCCTCTGACTCTGTTTCTTCCTTTCCTACTACCATCTTTCCTCCTCTGTAGGTTCCGCACCGCCAGCTCCACTTTTGTCAAGAGCGTGGGCAGCTACCGCTACTTCCGAGGACAGGGGTAAGTCCGACAGGCATGAATAAGAACACAAATGAATACGTAGGTGCGTCACGTGTTGGTTTCTCCTCCTTTTTCATCGTCGCTTTCCAATCATTTCCCCTCTCCCTCATGAGTGAACAAGCGGATGCACAGAGCAAAGCATTGTCCTCCCTCATCTCCCTCCCTCCCTCCCTCCCTCCCTCCCTCCCTCCCTCCCTCCAGCTTCGTCGTGCACGGCGGCCTGAACCTAGGGCTGGACTACATGCTCTACCGTGGCACTCCCCAACGGTACCACGCCGAGTTTGGCGTCCTACTTCGTTACCCTCCCTCCTTCCCTCCCTCCTCATCTTCCGAAGAGGGAGGAGGAGAAGGAGGAGGAGGAGGGGGAGGAGGGGAGGGAGGAAAGGACGAGAATGGATTGGGCTGGCGGGATTTGCATTTGCTGTATCGATTGATTGGGGTGAGTGTTGTTTGTCAAGCTTGTTAAGTCATCAACTTCTTCTGCTTCTTTGCTCTTTCTTGTCACGCATCTTTCCTCCCTGTCCCTCCTTTGTTCACCCCTTCCTCTTTCTCTTCGCAATTTGGAATTTCATCTCACCTTTCTGCTCTCTCCCTCCCTCCCTTCCTTCCTCCCTCTCAACAGGAGGTGCGCAAGACGCTCATTCTCGGTCACGTCCGCCTGGGGAAGCTCGAGGAGGAGGAAGACAAAGCCGAGGTCAAGAAGGAGGAAGGGGAGGAGGAAGGGAGGGAGGAAGAGGAGGAAGACCTAGAGACGCGGCGAGAGATGCAGCAGTGGTACAGCGGGTTGAGTATATATGAAGTGGCTATCACACCATGGAGGGCTGGCACTCCCTTAGCCCGCCTTAAAATGAGCAAGCAGAAAGGGAATGCTGCTCAGGTCAAGAGGGGAGTTGGGCAGGCGGGGGGGAAGAAACGAGGGAGGGGAGGAGGAGGAGGAGGGGAGGGAGGAGGAGGAGGAGTGAGAGGGAGCGGGGCGGAGGAGGAGGAGCATCCGAGTAAACGACATCATATTTGATGAGAAGAAAAGGGGAAAGTAAACGAACAAAAGTCTGTTATACGAATTCAAAAATTAGAGTGCTCCAATTTCGAACCTTGACGACTCTATTCTTTATGTGTGCTTTCTTTCTGTCACCAACCCTCCGACCTATAATCTCGCGTCAAAACTGCCCTCCCTCCTCCCTCCCTCCCTCCCTAATCAATCAACGTCCTTCCATAATACCCGGCCCCCACCGCCACCATCTCCTCTGGCGGCACCTCCTCAAGCACCACCACCTTCACCCCTCCCTCCCTCCCTCCCTCCCCTCCTCCCAGCAACCTCTCCCGTACAAAATCCCCCACAAATGGCAAGCGTGTACTCCCTCCACTCAACAACACCCCCTCCAGATCCCCCATCTCCATCCCTGCCTCCTCCAAAACCTCCTTAAACGGCCCCTCCAACTGCATCAAAATCGGCGACGCCAATTTTTCCAACAACGCTCTCGATACCGTCGCTTCCAAATGCTTTGGTCCTCGATGATCAGCCGTAATAAAAGGCAACCTCACACTCGAACTCACCTTACTACTCAACTCCTGCTTCGTCGCCTCCGCTGCCTCATACAACCTTTCAAGAGCCAAATAATCCCTCCCCAAATCCAACCCACCATTCTTCCCCTTAAAATCCTCCACCAACCACTGCACCAAGACCCCATCCATGTGCTCCCCCCCCACCGCCCAACTCGTCCTATTCCCCCTCACTCCTAACCCCACCTCCGGATCCAGGCCCACTATCGAAAGCTGTGCATTCAACCCCCCCACATCCACCACCAACCAAGGCTTCCCCAAAAAAGCCTCCTTCTGAGAAATCGCTCCCGAGTAATGCGCGCACACCAAAGCAGCCACCGCGTCCTCCACCACCTCCACACACCCCCCATGCCCCCCCTCCTCCTCCCCGATCTCCAAACCCGTCCCATCCGCCACTGCCTTTAATGCCCAGCTTGTAGCTTGAGGACCAAAGTAAGAAGGGATGGCAAGCACTGCAAAGCCAGGGGTGTGGTGCAACTTATGCTCGGCCGTTGCCACCAAATCTTCCAACAACCGAGAACTCGCCTCAATGGGCGTTAAGGCCCGCCCACCCTTCAAAAGCATAGCTATCGGTGGTTGGTTTTTATCGGACGTAAGGCTGGCTTCAACGGGAAAAGGGAAGAGAGGACGGAGCTTGTCGTCATAGGTTGTCTCGCCTAGCAACCGCTGAATATTAAACGCCACGCTGGCCGGCGCCCGCCATCGGGCCCGGCGTGCCAATTGTCCTACTACTAGGTCGCCTCCTTCGAAACCGACGAAAGAAGGGGTGGAACGACGGCCTTCGTGGTTTTCCACCACCAAGGGCGCTGTGTCCTTGGATGCCACATACGTCACGCACGCTTGCAGAGACCCCAAATCCAGGCCCAACACGGGGAAGCCACGCTTGCTTGCACTTGCTCCAGTCCCTGCTTTGCTGGCAGCTGCATCCTCCTCGTCATCGTCGTCGTCGTCGTCGTGTGCGCTGGCTTTACCGCCGCTCTTCTCCTTCTTGGCGTCCGCTTTGGAGATGCGTTGAGCGGCACGGAGCAAGTAGTGGGCGAGGGTGGCTCCCACCAACACAACAATCCCAATCAGAACTGGGTTCTCAGCACGCCGAGTCGCACGAAAGAGTCTTCTTGTCTCTTTTTGTGTCAGCAAGGGATGCCTGCGACTGTTGGTGCTGTGGGTGGTGCCGCTGGAGGGTTGGAGGAGGGCAAGCGTGGAGGCTGATGATGGGCGAGGTCGGAGGAGGCGGCTGTGGCGGGCACTCGTGGAGAGGAACAGGGCTGCACGCATGGACGCCGCCATGGCTGTCGCTGCCTGAGTGTAATGTGGATAGGCGTAGGTGAGTGTGTGTGGCTTTGCGTGGGATTGCTTGAGCTGCGTGGTGAGGCAGGAAGCTCATCAGCCGTTGGATGAAGCAGCTGAAGTGCTGCCTGTGTGTAGGTGGTAGGGGCATGTGAGTGTGAGCTTGTGGGGATTGCGTGCATGAGGTGGTGGAGTGGTGGAGGCAAGGACGCTCGGCCGTTGGATGATGATCGAATGCTCGTGTTCGTCGCTTTTGCCGCGCGCAAAAACGCACCGAAACGAGCTAAGAGAAAGCAAGAGACCATTGAACGATGCAAAACAATTCAACAATTTTTCGGTGTTTGTCATTGTCTGCTTTATTGCTTTATTTGATCTCTTCCTCATCCACCATCTCGGTCACAAAGGGTGGTGGGGAGGTTATATGAGCCATATTCACAATTCTTTTTTTCTAATTTATTTGGTGAAGTACTCTTGGACCGCCCGTTCCAGGTCCCATAAATAGGAGTCGAGGTAGAACAAGCACGTTTTTTCGTCGCCCTTGGTCAGCTCCTTCATGTTGCTCAGCTTCTTCTTCTTCTCGGGGTCTAAGCTCAGGTCGCCCACACCGTCCTGTATGTAGTGTTAGTGACGTTTAGATTTTGAATACAGCTCAACACAAGAAGGTGATATATTTGCTGACAAATCAAAGATGTGCGTACCGTGACGGATGACGAAAATGCGGACTCGGCGGGCACGCTGGGTTTGGTGCTGTAATTGTGTGTGGGAGTTGGGGTTCAGAAAAGGGGCGAGACCATTGAAGGAAAAGGAAAGGGTGGAAAAAGGATGCTTCAAGGACGGTGCACAAAAAGAGCACTTACGCGACAGGGGATGCTTCTTGGGCGGCCAGCTTCTCGGCAGCGGCTTGGGAATCCTCATAGTCCTTGGCCACCTGTGTGTGTGTGTGAAAATATTCTTTGTGAGAATTTTGAGTAGCGAGGTGACAGAAAAAGCGCACATCAATCATTACCGCTGCCAGCAATACGTGCTAATCTCCCTCCGCTCATCTTAAGGTACCTTTTCTTCCAGCTCAAAGTCGTAGGCAGGCGGCAAGGTGGCCTGTGAGAGAGTGCGGGGTGGACAGGAGTGAGATTGAGTATGAATGGAGGCGGCATCGATTTTGCCTCGAGCAGGGCGCTTATCACGCGTGGATTGACGGGGCCGTCGGTCTCTCAACCAATTCTCTTTCATACAACCCCTACTCCTGTTGCTGCACGCTTGATATGAAGGGGTCAATAATGATGATGCGCTTCACTCGCTCATGCCCTCCCCCGAAAATGAATGCACCCTCCCTCCCCTCCTCGTGTACTCACATCCAGCGGCGGCAACACCCGGAGCTCGGCGGGCAAGCCATTCGCTTGCACTTTGAAGGTGGAGTATGTCAAGGTGGGGTAGTGCGCCATGTTGTTTTAGGCGGGCCGGAAGCTGGCTAAAAGACGCGCGGAGCCAAGGATGATGATGATGCTTTTGGAGTTTGGAGTTGACCACGCGTGTGCGAGCCAGGCAAGCTCTCTCAAGCAGCAAGCGGCTAGGCAATGTTGGCCTGTGCTATAGTGCGGTTGTGTATGCCTGGGTTGAGTGCCTTGTACATGCTTGGTTCGGTAGTGACTTTGGTCTTTAGCTAGACCTCGCTCATGAATGCGCCACCGGCAACGACGACCCCCTAATTTCTCCCCGAGCGAGGGGGCTCCTCTCTTGCTCTTTGCCTATCCATATCTCATCCCACACCATGTAGCAAACCCCACTTGTCCTCACCTACACCTCCGCCTCCACCTCCTCGACAAACTGCCACAGCCTGGCTCTTTGAGGTATTGCTTGGCGTGTCCACGACCACCAAACGCAAGGCAAGCTCTGGCCCATCGTAGCTAGGGCCGTTGCCGGAGAGACCTCATTCCTCCCCCCGCAAGCACTCCATCTCCATCCACACCCACGCTCTTGTACCCCAACCCCTCCACACGACACAGCGCGCCTCGCATCAGCATCAGTAGCATCATGGACTCGCATGCCGGTGCCGCAGCTGCCGCCAAGCCAGCGCGAAAGCCGTCGCCGCTGACCCTTTTGCAGCAGCAGCAAAAAGAACATAAGGCAGAGGCAGAGCAAATACGGGTGGCCACCCCGCGGGAACCAGGCCGCATCCTTGCAGAAGTGACAGTCCCGGAGAACATGCGATTCCGACAAATGGAGTTGCGGGACGCGGCCGCTGTGTTTCATTTGGGAGAGGAAGTGTTCAATGCTGATTCGTTTCCCCAACTTTATCGAACCTGGGACGCCTTCGAGGTGATTGAGAACTTGGGTGGAGATGGCGAGCTTTGCCTCGTGGCGGAGGAGTTGTTAGAGAGTCCTGGGAATGGCACTGCTGCTGCAGCTGATGGTGGTGGCGATGCTGCTGCTGCTGCTGCTGCTGTTGCTCACCCGCAGAGTCGGATTGTTGGATTTATTTTTGGTAGCATTACGGAAAAGAGGAAGCGGGAGCATAGCTGTGGGTTGCTGGGGTGGGTGGGGGTGGCCCCAAGCCATCAACGGAGGAACATTGGCACGGTGTTGGCGCACAAGCTGTTTGAGCTGTTTTTGGAGGATGGGATTAGTTTGATTGTGGCCGATACGCCGATGGAGAACACGCCGGCGATTCAGTTTTTGCATCGCATGGGGTTTGCGACGCCTGTTTACCGTAAGTATTTCTGGTTTATTTTAATGAAGCATTCTGATAATGTTTCCCCTGACAACATTCTGCTTTTGCCGTGCAAGCTCCCTTTGTAGCCCTGCCTCATGAACGCATGCTGCAACTCACCACTCCTTCCCTCCCTCCCTCCCTCCCCTCCACACCCACACCCACAGACGTCTATATGAGCCTCAACCTCGCCCGGCACCACCACCGCGCCCAACACCAACCCCCCGCCCCCGAGCGCATTCTGCCTCCTGAAGCCAAGGGGGTGAAGCTCCGTCCCATGTCTATTGACGATCTTGCCGCAGTTCATGATTTGGGAGAGAAGATTTATGACCAGCATTTGTACCCGAATTTGTATCGTATTTGGTAAGTGTGTGAAGGAAAAAAGAGTGAGGAAGGGAGAAATTTGTAAAACAAGGGAAGTGATAATAGTGCTGCATTTGAGAAAATAGCGTTCCTAATAGAAGAAATATACACACATACACACTCTTTCTCTTTTCAAACAGGTCGGAGAGCGAGGTGGTGGAGCTGTTTGGGTCGGACTCGGAGTTTTGCCAGGTGGCGGAGCACGAGGGGAAGGTCGTAGGCTTTGTGATGGGTACCACTATCAGTAAGCGTCGCAGTTCGTGGCGGTATGGTTATTTGGGTAAGTGATTAAAAAAGGGAGAGGAGGATGGGAGGGAGGAAGGGGAGAAGGAGTTTGAGGGGAAGGTCATTGGTCTTGTGATGGGTGCCACTATCAGTAAGCGTCGCAGCTCGTGGCGGTTTGGTTATCTGGGTAAGTAATGGAGGAGAGGGAAAGAAAGAGAGAGACTAACAGTGGGCAAGATCAAGCTTTAGAAACTCGAAACACAAAGACTGAATGATCAGTATATTCACTTATTTTCCTCATTTTCTCCTTCTCTTCATCCCCACAGTCTGGCTGGGCGTCGCTCCCGAGGTGCAACGCTTTGGGGTGGGCAAGCGTCTCTTTAACGCCTTCCACGATCTGATGGTGGAGGACGCTTGCCGCATCATCATGATTGACACTCAGGCGGATAATGTCCCGGCCCGGAAATTTTTTGAACGCGCGGGGTTTGGATCGTTGGAGTCGCATGTCTACTTTAGGTACGTCAAATCTCGATTGTCGGTGGTAGCGGAGCAGCAGCAAAAGGAAGAGGAGCAGTGGCAGGAGCAGCAGCAGCAAGTAATTATATGCCTACAGTCATCTCGAGGGCTCAACAACAACCAAATGTACCACTCCCTCTCATCCTCCCTCCCTCCCTCCTTTCCTCCCCCTATAGTAAGCAATTGGGGCCCGAAGACCTGATCGCCAGCGAAGAGCGGGTCTTGCGTCAAGCTTCCTTGACTAGCGGCGACTCTTCCTCTTCCTCTTCCTCTTCCTCCTCCTCCCCCTCAGCTACTGCGCTTGCCACCGCTAAAGCTGCGCTCAAAATGGGAGGAGGAGGAGGAGGAAAAGGAGGTGGAGGGGGGAAGCAGGGAGGGTTCAAGGTTACGCGGCTCTTTCGTTTTAAGCGTTCGCATTCGGTGCTGCAGACGGCGGTGGCTGCTGTGGGGTTGACTGGTAATGGTGGTGGTGGTGGAGGAGGACGAGGAGGAGGAGGAGGAGGAGGAGGGATGAAGTCTCGTCTGCCGCCCATGCTTTTAGCGGCTGCCGCTGCTGCTGCTGTTGAGAAGGAGGACGAGAAGAAGGGGAGGAAGAAGAAGGAGGTGGAGGAAGAGGAGGAGGAGGAGGTGATGGAAGCGGTGTCGAGCACTCGGTCGTCGACTCGGCGGAAGGGCCAGGCACCTGCGTCTCCGGTGGCGGACAGCAAGAAGCGCGCGAAGCGTGGTAGCAAGTAAGTAGTGAGAGATAGAGTAGCAAGAAGAAGGAAAAGCTGACGAGAGAGGGGGTCAGGTTTAGGTGTCAGGCAATCGCTGGATGATTATTGAGTAGGGTGTATGCCAACATGGCTACCACCAGTCATTTGACACAATGGAGAAGTCACCAATCATTAGGGGAAGGATAGTTTCGAGTAGCAAGTACGACACACACAGAAACACAAACACAAAAAGATTAGGGTAGTAGTGAAGTGACGACAGTAGGGAATTGGAAAAACAATCAAAACACAAAGAAGAAGAAAACATGACGACAAGGGCTTAGATAGACATTACATACTTTTAGTTTCCTTCTGTCTCTCCCTTCCCCTCCCTCCTTCCACCCCTCAGCCCCGCTATTGCTGCTGCTGCTGAGTTGCCTTCATCTCAGGCATCAACTCATACACCGTCGCCCAAGGCACCACCACCCACATCACCAAAAAAGCAAAAACAATTACCAAGCTATGCACACAACACCCGCCAATACAACACCGCAAGCTAATCGGCGTGATCTTCACCCGCTCCGTCTCCTTCACAGGCACATGGCCCCAATCCTCCCCCACCACCGCCACCCTTCCCTCCCCCTCCCCCTCCCCTTCCTTCGTGTCCTCCCTCTCCTCCTCCTCCTCCCTCGCAGCGCACCACGCCGCATATTTAGCATTCAAATTCTTGCTCAACCATACCGACGTCCGTTGCGCCCACGGCAACAAAACCCCATACTCACTCGACCTCAACACAGGGTCAAACAGCGGATCCCCAATATACAAAGCCTTACTAGGATCACACGCCCGCTGGCCCAACAACAACTGCTCCCTCCCCTTCATCGTCAACAGCAACCCCCGCCTCTCCGCATCCCGCAGCTGGACATCCAATGCCTCCTCCTCCCCCAAGGGCCTCTGGCACTTCGCCTGGACCGACGGGAAAATCCCATACACCTCCTCAAGCACCGAATCAATCTGCAGAACCAACCCCCCCACCCCTCCCTCCCCTCCTCCTCCTCCAATTCCTCCTCCCGCAACTCCTCCTCCTCCCCCCATCCCTCCACCCACCCCTCCCCTCCACTCCCCCCAATCCATGAAAGCATAAAAAGGGACCATAAAAACCTGCTGAATCCACACCCACACCCTCCTCCCCCACTGAGGCACCGCTGCCATCCAGGTCTTCCCCCGTTCCTCCATCGCCCGAATCGTCCTCTTTCGTGTCGCCAGCAACTCTGCCGCTAAATGGTGCGCATCCTGCGCGGCATCCGAAAGCAAACAAGGCTTGCTCCTCATCAACCTTAACCTTTGTAAGTGATGGAGCATATACATCCTCCCACGCATTTGATTCCCATTCGCCCATAACTCGCCCGCCGACCTCGAAACCTCCACCAAAATATCCCTCAATCCCGTGTGATGAAACGCCTTGAGCACCCGTTGCAACTGCAGCAAAATCACCGGCTGCCTCGCCGCGTCCGCCCCCAAGGCCTCCCGTGCCTTCCGCATAAACAACATCAACATCGTCGTATAAAAATGAAAATTACTCACCACATACGCCTTCAGAAAAGTCTCCCGCCACCTGGAAACCAACGCCGCCTCCCCCTGTCCCTTCCGATCACTGAATGTCCGTGCCAATTGAGCATCAGGCGTCAGCCACGCTAACCATATCTCAACCACCATCAGAAACTTCGTCCAACCCCCATTCTCTAACGAAAGCCGACGAAACGCCATTCCCAAAAAGATAAACAACGGCTGCTGCAGCGCATCTAATGCCGCACAAAACGCGGGGGTGCTTGCCGTGCGCGCTGCGCGGGGACCATGGGTTTGCGTGACTAGCTCCACTTCGACTTTGCGGGCGAGGAGGTTGGGGAGGAGGACGAGGAGGGCTTGCAGCATTTCGAAGGAGGGTTCTTCGTAGCGGAGGTTGGGGTGGTTGGGGATGTTGGGGTAGTATTGATTTTCGGCTTCGCTGGACTCAGGGTGTGGTTTGGTGTCGGGGTTGTGGCAGGGGTTGCGTTCGAGCCACATTTCGATGAGAATACGGAGAAATTTTTCGGATTCTTCCGGGAGGGCGAGGGCTTTGACTGGGTCAAATATACTACTACTGGTGGATTTGGACTCAAATTGGGGGGTGGCCGTGCGGGGGAAGTAGGTGTGGAGGTAGGTGTCGAGGAGTTCTAGGTAGACGTTGGGGGTTTTGCGGGCGGCGTCCTGGAGGCTGATGGGTGTGATGGCGCCTGAGGCGATGTCTTGTTGGTAGGCGAGGGTGAGGGGGGTGCTGTGTTTGTGTGTGTGTTTGTGTGTTTGTAGATAAAGAGGATAAATAAGAAGGTTAACGGTAGGAACGGTGAAAAAGATGCCTTGTCTTGCGCTTGCTGCTAACACTGCGGCTATGAAGAAAAAAAGGAATACATCCCAGCCCGTACTGCAGTCCCTCCACCCCCTCACTCAAACTTACCTAATCCCGATTTTGGGGTACACGGCGTGAAAGGCAAAAATAAAGTGGTAGTAGTCGAGGAACGGCACAATGAAGGGTAGTCGAGTGAGGCCCACTTTGCTCGTCGCGGCCCCCGATGTGCTACTACTGCTGCTGCTGCTACTGCTGCTACTGCTGCTGGGGGGGGGAGGAGGGGGATGGGCATGCGGCCGAGTGCGGGCAAAGAAGAAGAATTCGTACAAGCGCTTGCTGTTATCTGTAGCGAGGCGCTCTACGTCCGCGGGCGGGTCTCCATGCAAGTATTCCTCGGTCCTCACAGGCAAAATTTGGAGATCAACAGCAAATCCCGGCTCATGCTTAGAAAGAGCAGCCAATATACGGTACGCATTCTCCCATCTTTGCCCATTCGAACTGGTCTCTCTCGAAGTCAGCAGAGTCACGATCCGCTCAGGCTTGGAGGGCGGCTTGTTTATCCACCCCCCGTCGATCCTCGTCCTTGTCTCTGGCTGGCCATGCATGCCGAAGCACCGGTCCAAGAAGCTGAAAAATGTAGCCCCCCCCCCACCCCGCTGGTCCAGCTCCCGACCAAGCGCCTCGCACGCCTCCTTGAGATCGTTCTCTTTCGCATTACTTCCTGTAGCTTTGATGAGCGGGGAGAGCGGGTCTCGAGCAGGGAGGCCGGTAGAGGGCTTCTTGTTGGTGGTCGTCTTGGAGCTCATGGTGAGGAGGATGATGATGATGAGGCTTGTGCGGATGTCGTTCTCCCTCGTCCGGCGCCCCCCGCCTGTGTGGAATACCGGGAGGGTTGTGCACTGTGAAATTCAAGAGCATTGTGATCAGTACGGCGGTGTGGGCAGTCGTTGTAGGGCATGCAAAGGCCAGGCTTTTTTTTTCTGGTGCTTCGCGATGATGACATTGCCCAATCCGTACGTCCGGGTATGCGCCCCGCCAGAAGAAGGGTGGCAGGTGGCAAGGGAAGGGGAATGGAAAGGACGCAGGGGGCAAGGGGGCAAGTGGTTGGCGGCCTGGTTGCCATTCATCGCATTTGTCACAATTCTGTAAGGAACAAGAAAAGATTGACTGTTTGAGCCTTCGTCCCACACAAGGCGGCAGACTCTTTTGTCTCTCACTAGGCTGTGCATGACACACAAGGCTAGCCCACAAGCCAAGCAAACTTCCTATCATACTTTTATTCTTTGCCTTTCCTTTTTTGTTCGTGTCTTTTATCCTCTCCACCAATGACACATGAATATACATTACACACGGCCTTCCCGCACGCGTCTTTCAATCTCACACTCAACACCCTCAAGTTCATCCCTAGCCACAGCCCCCGCCAGAGCACCCCCCACCCGGCACCGTCACTTGAGAGGGTTGTCGTAGACCGTGGATGTTGGCGCCCCGATGCCGCAACGTGCCACTGCCCCCCCCGCCCCCGGTATTGCCCCCACTGCTGCTGCTCCCTCCTCCACGTGCCCCCCGTCGTTCGAGCGCCTGAACACGTCGCTCCTCCCGCGTGGTCGGCGAAAAGGTGGAAAAGAACAAACCAATCGCATTGCAGAAACCCCAGACCGCGTCTGTGATTGTCTGGACGAAAGTCTTCTTGGTAAGGACGGTGCCTGAGGGTGTGCATGGGTTTGAATTGGGGGCATGGGGGTGAGGGGAGGAAGCGGGGCCTTGACACAGCAAAAGACCGGCCTGCACTGGCGCACTGGCGAAAAGAGAGGGGAAGACCACACCCACAGACATGCCACACGTACCGTCGCTCCTCACGTACGCCATTGCCTTGCTGGCTGTTCCTGCTGCTGCTGCTATGCTCCGCCTCCCTGCCTGTGGGGTGTGATGGTGGGATGTAGGGGGTGAGGCTAGCTGGCTGTGGCAAGAAGACCTTTATGAGCTGCATCACTACCTAGGCGCGAGGTTCAGCAGCGTGTGGAGCGGCGCTGTGTTCGTGGAGTGCAGTGAGAGGGGACTGTGAAAAGGAGGCGAGGCACACACATGAAGAGGCCCATGCCCGTTGTTTGATGATGCAAACGCAGGTCAGATCATTGCTGCTTCCATCCCACACTGCCTCCAAACCATGCTCAAGCCAACCCAACCTTTACACAAACAGGGAGCGTAGGAGGGCCAAGCATCGATGACCCGGTGTACCCCTGCTTTCACAGTTGCGCTCCTCCTACTCCTCGCCTCAAACGCACCAGTTGCAGCTTTT
>Ga0105053_10009521_pt1 | contig 12346 bp, 9 predicted proteins | sample BON01_FD_78093 | JGI IMG/M metagenome (GOLD analysis project Ga0105053, IMG submission 78093) | Freshwater microbial communities from Lake Bonney liftoff mats and glacier meltwater in Antarctica - BON-01 | ecosystem: Environmental > Aquatic > Freshwater > Ice > Glacier meltwater | place: Lake...
AACTATAAGTTCTTGTAAATCAACCACATATTGAACTATGTGTTCTGCAAAGCTATCAAAAAACGATATACATCCGTTGGAAAGCCCTGAATATAACTTTGTCAACGAGGAACTCTTTTTAAAGCACCACTAGTGGATAAAAGCCATCAAATGCTTTTTTCTTAATAAACACAAGAGTATCTTGTTGAAAGAAAAGAGCCTGATGGCAATCCGTGAGGTAATCAGAAGCAAGAACATTATGTGGAATCACTGAATTCGCATTATATTTCTCCTGATGTAATTTTTAATTGCATCCCTCGGACTTGACAACTAACTATGTCGGTTTTTTAAAACACTACAAGTAGTGGATAGAATTCATCAAATGCTAATTTCTTAAAAAACAAGAGTATCTTGTTGAAAGAAAAGAGCATGATGACAATTCGTGAGGTAATCAGAGGCAACAACAATATGTGGAATTTTTCGACCACCTGTAATAAAATTAATTTCCAGTTCAATTCAATTTACAATTCATTGATTCTTTGCTCTCTTTTAATTTCTTCTTTTCTTAGATCATCAAAATTTAAATCAAGAATAATTGAGCCTGTTATGTAAAACGGTGTTTGAAGCATTCAGAGATTCGATGATGGAAGTTGTCCACTTTTGAGCTCCCCTAACTTGTTCGTATATTCGCTATCTCATTTTTTAAATAGATTCGAAAACTTTTAATTAATTAATAACGATTTCGAGCAATTTAATGTGCGCACTTATTCATCGATACGGGATTGTTTCTCAGCAAATACCTCTTGGAGTTTTTTCGATTTGTTATTGTAGTAGGACTTGGACTCGTCGTCCAGATCTGCCCATTGATTACCTATGATAGCGAGGATCTTTTGGGGTTCAATATCTTTGTTCGCATCTTTGACAAGATGGTAATTTTCTTTGCTAAATAGACAATAATAAATCACAATGTTCATTCATCTCCAAACAGCAACTTACACGAAAATATTATATCCAGAAGGAGACCGTTTTGTTTTCGATTCGTTTTTAATTTTTGGCTCATTCTTAATGAAATCTGGGTTTTGAAGTTTCCATTCTGCAGCCGCCTCTCTCTTTTCTTCAGCTACAAGAATGAACGGCTACACGCAAGTTAGGAGCTGCGACTACTCCCATATAATAGAACTCACCTTTTTTTGGGAATCACTGAGGGATTTCCACTTAGCCCCCAGAACTTTCATGGTAGGGGAAGCTAGCCCATCAGCCTTCATGGTCTCCCTCTCTTGCAGGCTAGCACCGATCAATGGAAGAAACTCGTTCACTAACAAACTACTTACGAGAATAGAATGTAGGCAGAGAGAGCCTTAGGAACTCCTCCTGTTGCTTTTGTGGAAAGGAATCGAAGGCTCCATAGCGAAGCTTTGCTTGCGAAACAACTCATCATGATACGAAGGAAGCTAACGGGAGAAATGCGATACGGTCCCCTCCGATAGAATGAGGATGAAACATCCACCATTCGATTTTGTATTGGGATTCAATTCATTCATGGAAGTGTATCGCATCTATTGAACTGCTGTGTTTCGTGTTAAGCCAACAAGAAAATAATAACTTTTTGCGTTCCCGAGAGAATCTCATTCTTATTTAGAGTTTGTTGAACTGTTGCAGTACTTGGCTGGTCGTTTGAGATTCAGTTCCTCATCAGAATATTGACGAAGGTTTTTGGCCCTCTTTTTAGCAGCCAGAAAGTTCATTATCTTGCAAGTATGAGTGCTTTTTGGGATCGAATAAAAAATTGAGAAGTTTCAAGCGAAATAGGGCTTCGTGCAATAATTCAATTGACTCAAGAAGATTCAAATCCTATCAGGTATGAAACAAAAAAGTTATCTGTTCGTTATTGGCTTAACACTAAACGTACAAATGTATTTACATGTAATAACGAAATTTGAAATTTGAAAAAAGAAGACGGCAATAAAAAATTTGTATCTAAATGGGTGCTCAAAGCAGCTCTCCCCTAGGCTGGGAAGCTATAGCTGTCGTATCAGTGACTGAGTCCGATCTTTTCGAAGAACTTCTCAAGTCTCGAGTGAATGGTGGCATTCATCTTACTTCTCACTCGAACGTAGTCGACGCGCTGTTGTTACACAAGTCATGCGACAAGGTGCTGGTGCTGACGATAGAGCACCTCTTACCTCACCACTTGACCTGCGAAACTGCGCTTATGTCATTGGTAGACTGCGAAGACCGAGTAGTCACGTTGGTAGATCTTGTTATCGATTCAATTACCAGAGTTTGTTCATCCGTGTCCGGATTGTGGGTTGTAAAGTTGGATACACTAGTCGGAGGTTTGACGGGTCAGTTGTTCACGTGTATAGACAATGGTGTAACATTACTCTGTGTAGAATCTGAATCCAAGGGAAGAAAGGCGGCGTTTGACCCGACAACTGGGATTGTTGATCACTTGTGTGATGATGGATCGCATGCACCTACGATTGCACTGGTTCACGTGGGTACCAATGTTGTGGACCAGCTGACTAGGATTTTAAACAGTTCTGGGTTTGAAAGCTGTTCGTATCTTGGTAAGGACGTTGGACACGAGTTCATGCCGTTTTGCTTCTTTACAGATTTTGTTGAACTGTTGGCACGGAATACATCGCTGGATAGCTATGAATTCGATAAGCGCTCCTCGTTGGATTCCCATTTAAAGAAGATATTGTTCGATGAGCTGCATGAGCTCAAGCTGGTATGTGTACTATTAACGGGGTGTGTACTTTTGAGTCCCAAGACGTGTCTTGAGTATGTACAGCTTCAAACATCGCCTCCAAGAGAACTTGTTAATGATTGTGCTGCAATAGGGTATACAGACCAGATTGCTAGTGTGTCAGGTCGTATTCGTTCCGGTAGCTCTGTGCTCAAGAATGAGAGTTTCGTTTCTGTTAGTTCCGATGCGAAGCTTATCAATTCCATGTTGTTGGGACGTGGGGAAGTGGAAGGTCCAGCAGTGGTCGACAATTGTAAACTAACTGGTTCGTGGAGAATCGGAGCAGGCTCGCTGTGCTTGAACTTGGATGAATATGGAGAAAACGCTATCATTCCACCTAATGTAGTCGTGCAGGAGGTACACCTGGGAGATCAGAATCCATTTTTGGTTATCTACAGTCTCGATGATGATAGAAAAGCGTCGATGTATAATGGAACTTACATGAGGTCGTCGTGGGTCTCGCTGCTCCAGCGTACTGGAATTCATGCCAGTGAGATATGGGATGTTTCTGGTCATGTAGTTAGAAGTTTAGAAACTGCCCGCATATTTCCATTTCTGGCAGATTCGTTGGAAGAGTTTAAACTGGCGCTCTTTTACCACTTTGAAGTATTCGCAAAAGTTTCCGGGTACGACTCCTCGTTGAAGCAGTGGGTCCCTCGAGCTTACATCTCCCCACTTTTATTGTTTGTGAGTCGTTGTGCATGGCTTGCCACCACCCGAGTTTCGCTATTGGAGATTGAATCATACCGAAGTCTGAGGCAAGATCATAAAAACATCGTGAATCGGAAGATCCGCATCGACGAATTTAAATTAGTGGGCAGCTTGATGGGCGGAGAAAACGTTGACAGTATAGTTAGACGCTTGGTACAGCACAGATACTGGAAGATCTTGCCTACTTTGGATCAAGTAGTTTCCCGAAATGACGCCGCTGCTGTAGATGCGTTGTCGACCATCGGCGATGCGCTCGTCGCGTTCGGTCAAGCTGCAGGGGGTAGCAGTTCTTTTGATGCAAAGGCCCCCGCGAATAATCCTGCATTCGCCCGGCTGTTCCAGGCGATTCAAGATGGCGATAGACAGGAAGTGAAAAGTATGGGAGTTATTAGAGATGAATGGTTAGCGAATAATCCGACAGCTGATACATTATTTCGATTAGCGAGACACTATTATAAAGCCGTCCAACTGCTGAAAAATAACTCTGAATAAGTATTTGAGCATCCATTCCTTTTATAATTGAAACTTTGAATGTGATTTTTAATAAAACGAGCTTTCTAGCATAGGGTGCAGCATCCATTAGTGGGGGTTGGTGCGTTGGTCAGTTGAGGCAGACCATCTTTCCTGATTCTTTTGAAGTTTGCTTTATATGCTTCCCCGTCCTTGGCGTCCATCGGGTATGACGTGATCTTTGAACACTGTAAATCATGGCCCATATTTTTCAGCACCTCCAGGAAATTCTCAATCTCTGAAGCGTATAAATTCTCACTCAAGAAAGTCACTTGCACATCGCCTTCTTCTTCGAGCTTATTCGGGTAAGACGAATGCACTGTCATCCATCCAGCCTCACCATTGTAGCCCAACAGATCTGCTTTAGAGAATGGGATGAAATGTTCCATGGTACCTTGCACCGAAAACCAATAGAAACCAGCACCACCTACGACAAATATCGACGGTGAAGTGACTTGTTTGGAGTTGAATGCAAAACATTTATCAGTGAAAACAAGTCCCTCCTCTGGCGGAAGAAATGATGCTGCCATATCCATAAACGCCTTTCTTTTATCTTCGAGACCCAAGATCGTTTTGGCGTTCTTGATGAATATTTTGGTCTTGCCAATTTCGAAATCTTTTGCACCAAAACTCCGGAGTATCTTTTCAGTCCCCTTTTTAGCGTTAGGTTCCCAAGAGGGCATGTCGCTACCCATCGTGCATTTGTATTTTGCAACGAAACTGGCAAAGTCCATCCGGAAGGCATACCCTGCTCGGCGTACTTTCACGTTTTCCAACAAGCCCAAGTATCGAACCTGTTCCAGCGACATCTTCTGTTCAAATATACCTGCCCGCTTGACGTCATTCGGCTTGATACAACGGATATAGTGCTGACTGCAACTCTTGAGGGTGTCGATGAGGCTGTTGACTTGAGACTTGTACTGCATGCAAGTGGTAGGAGGTCGTTTATTAGTCTTTTGACCCTTGTTGGCAGCAGGATGATCCTTGAATAAGGAGGCTGCCACGGAATTGCGACTAGCATTGGTGACATGTACCAGATCCGCAAAAAGAGTATCCTTATTGGACTCGAGCATTCCGGTGGTTTCGTAAGTAACAAGTCCTGCATAATGCTTGATTTCAAATTGCTTAGAATTTTGTCTGCTGACAGTTCGGAATTCTTTGTTACGAATGTTGCTGGACATTTTGGTCATGAGGGTTTCGTCGGTGGCTTTGGGGAATATGCTTTCTTCGTCAATCAAAGAGTAGATGCCTCCACGTTTTTCAATCATCTCACAGATCGGCTGGTTGTTGTAGAAATCAACCTTAGTCCAGCTTATACCTTCCTTCCTGTACTCTTCCTGCTCCCCTTTCAATGTTAGCTCGATGAAAAGCTGGTGAAGCCTTTCATTCGTGTGGTTGATACATAGTTGCTCAAAACCATTGACTCCCAAGATCTCAAAACCGTATATGTCCAGAACTCCGATACTCGTGGTGTGTTGCTCGCAATGAATGGTCTTGTTCGCCCGTTTTACAATCCACTCGAACACTTTCCCATACAAACTTTTAGCTAAAGAATCGCGAGCGAACTCGGCCATCGACTTATTAAGACCTGTTATCACGCTTTCAATTCCACTCTTGACAGTTTTGTGAGTTAGAGCCTCTTGCAAGGCATCTCGTGACACACCCAGTAAATCCGCCGCTTGGCCCAAGGCTTGTGTGTTGTTTACAGTACAGCGATCGGCGCTTTTAGAACTGAAATCGACATTCCCCAGATGCAATATGGCACCAAGAATACCAAAGATACAAGACTGGTCATCAGGAGTCATGCCAACCCATTCCATGGCTTTGCAGGTGTCAGCAAAGTCCTGAGCATCATCGATGCTCTTTACCTGGGATGCACTTGGGTCACACAAGTACTTGTAATCCAAGGAGTCTTTCGAGAGGCCCAAATTGGATCTTAATCCGCTGTTGGTGAGCATCTGGTAAAATATATGAAAATTACGTTCACCTGGTTGTTGGGAGGTGACGCGATTCTTTTCTAGCAGGAATTGAGATATCTTGCCTCCAGCAGGATCATTGTAAAGAAAAAGAATTTCAAAATACTTTCCAAAACGAGACGAATTGTCATTCCTGCGAGTCTTAGCATTTCCAATGGACTCCAATAACGGATTCGTTTCCAGCAATTGTTCTTTCTGTCCTCATCGCGTTAGTACATATATTTAAATACATCTCAGACAGAACTTACAATAGTTTGAACCTTTTTGCTCTTTGATGCCATTGCAGCTACATACTCCATCACCTTCTTACTTGCCTCGGTCTTTCCACTCCCTGACTCGCCCGTAATGACAACACATTCGTTGCTCGTCGATAGCTGCATGCTTCGATATGCTCGCTCCGCAACCCCGTACACATGAGGTGAGTTTTCATAGTCTTTCTTTCCAATGTACTTTTTGATAACGGATGGACCGTACAAACTGCTAATGACTTTGTATGGATTGACGCTGATCAGAACTTCGCCAATATACGTGTATATATCATCGCTTCCATGACGTTTCGAAAGGCATTCTACAATACGGTTCTCGTCTGCTCCATCGAGAAGTACGAGGTCGTTTACTTCGCCTGACCTTCCTCTGTAAGCCATCCTGAAGTAGTTTTGTGGTGTGTACGTGGGGGTGTGCACCTCTCTTCGTTAGAGTTTTGGCTACACAGGTTGTATTGGTTGATTGGCATAAATAAAAAAAGCGGTTCTAGAAAAAAGGTGCGTGAGCCCCAAAACTTGAGTCCGAAACATGATTTTTGACGATTTTTGTGTGGAACCAAAATATACAAACAACAACTTTTAAATTTGAACTTATCAAATATTCTTTCAATCAGAATGCTAATCGATGATAGAACTATTCTCCTGTTCCCTTGGGAATCATGGGGGGTGTTCTCCCTGCAACCCTGTTTAGTGGTACAGGTATATCTATATGTTTTTAACCCATTCCCAATTTTACCTTAAGCCATTCTTCTAATCTTTTTGAATACCAGGGATACAATTTTAAGAATAAGGATGCCAGGGTTTCATTCTCAGAATCTCGGACTTTGTTTACTTAAAGAGTAATATTACGCGCTGATGTGTTACTTCAGCTAAGCTTATCATTTTAGTATTATGATATCGACACATTGTGTACTAATAAGAATCACAAAAATATGGTGGATATTGAAATGGTACACATTGATCTGTCGATATGTTTGTCGATAGGTTCAAAATAAGTTCATCCCTGAAACTACTTGACCTTGTTTGATACTATGAGATTGTTAAGCTGGACCCCGTTGTAAGATGAGTGAGATATTAACTGCGAACCAGATTTTTGTTTTGCACAAGACGCAAGAAAATCCGTTATCCCGTAACGTGGTACAGGTGTATCCGACCTGTTTCTGGTAGACAGAATCGATTTAATAAGTGTTCTACATTCAAATTCGTTTCACAACTATGGAAACATATGTTGTATCACTATCATCACAAAAGGTGGGCAATAAATGGATTGTTCATTCAACAAAAGACATTTAATTACAATTTCATTTATTTCATTAAATAGTGCCGGTAATAAATTTTCCGTCGTTGAGTTTCAAAAAGATATCTCGAACTTGAATACCAAGTTTTAGCATTACCATATCATTTGGAAAAAAATGTTCCTTCGGTACCGTCGCTATGATATCGTTGATGTTATCGACATATTCAGCATTCACGAAATTGTCTAGAGATTGCAAACGTTTAAGTAGGTTCCTTGATTGTTCTACTCCATGCACTTTTTCGAATACTTGATACACAGGTTCTCCCTTGTTAGCTTTCAACTCCAGAGATGCGGTAATCTCATACCCACGTTGTTCCCATTCTTCAACTCTGTCTAAATTAGGATCATCAAACACACGAATTTTTTTCTGACGTATTTTCCGAGGGATCACATTATCGAACGCTTGTACAATACATTTCATGCCGTCGAAAGCGGACCACTTTACTTCACCATCCCATAAAAATTACTTCGCCTGGATGTTTTCATAGGCTTTGAATCGGTTCTTGTAAGGTTCGAATTGATTTTCCAATGTTGTTTTCAGTTCATCCAATCGATTCTCTCGAACTTGGAATTCATTCTGCGTCATCTCTTTGCATGCATCAAATTGTTTCGCAACTCCTTGAAGTTCACTATCCATTCTCGATTTCATTTGATTCAATCGATTCTCTCGAACTTGGAATTCATTCTTCGTCATCTCTTTGCATGCATCAAATTGTTTCGCAACTCCTTGGAGTTCACTATCCATTCTCGTTTTCCTTTGATTCAATCGATTCTCTCGAACTTGGATTCATTCTTCGACATCTCTTTGCGTGCATCAAATTGTTTCGCCACTCCTTGGAGTTCACTATCCATTCTCGTTTTCATTTGCTTTAATCGATTCTCTCGAACTTGGAATTCATTCTTCGACATCTCTTTGCATGCATCAAATTTTTTCGTTAGTTCTTCTCATCGATGCGTACTTACTTTCAATAGATTCTTCGTCACCTCTTTGGATGCATCAAATTGGCTGACTACTTCTTGAAATTGATTCGCTTGTTCTTTGAATATGTTTTCCGCTGCCTCCTCGTTTGTACCAATTCGATTCATTAGTACTTCGAATCGATTTGCTGGTACATCGAATTGTTTTCCATTTTAAGATAATTCGTCGTATCCCTTCAATTGCATAGCCGATTCTTCTCGCTTAGAATGACGAAGGCCTGGTGATATATGTGATGGTATACCAGCTTTCGTAACCGCTTCCGTAATTTCAGCACGAAGCAGCTTTTTGACATCGATCTTTCGCACGTCGTTCTTAAGATCACCCTCATAATCATGTGCACTACTCGTCACATGACTTGACACCGTTGAATACAGTACCGAGTGGTTTAACATTGTTGTTCTTCGGGGAAGTCTTCATAAACCTAGGAACATGCTATTCATGGATGAGTGAGTTCAAGAAATTTATTGCAGTACGGGTTGTGTGGGGCTATCCGATATTCTATTCGAATTTGAAATTTCAAGAGGAAGTTGCTTTTGGTGCTGACACGCACAGCTATCACACACTGTAAACTTTGGACGCGAACATACCATTAATTATGGACTCAATGTACTCTTTATCATTAGTCTGGACCAAATACTATCGAAAGAACCTGAATGGAGTTCTAGGTTCCGGTTCGATGAGTGGGACTAGGACAGTAAGCTGTTTCAAGGCTTCCCCTATACTAAATAGTATCAATCTTTACTAAGAATCAAGCGATTGATGGGTTTAAGCTTTAAATGTAAAACTAGTTATTAAGTGTTCACTTTTTACGGAAACGCGATTCATTTTTTCGATTGGAAATTCAGTTTTGATTTGCCGGGTTTGATTTTTCGGGGTTTATTCAAGCTGGTAATAAATTTTCCCTTTTTGAGTACCAAAAAAATTTTCCGACATGGAATACCAAAACGTAGCAGTATCTTGTCTCCTTTCTTAAATCGTTCCTCTGGTACCGAAGCCAAGACGCGGTTAATTTTATCGACATATTCAACATTAACCAATTTCTCCAGAGAATCGAAATGCACCGCGTCATTCCTTGCACGCCTTAATCCATGCAGTTTTTCAAAAAATGGATACATAGAGCCTTCTTTGGGTAATAGGGGGTTCTCCACTCTCAACTCCAGGAATGAGATGAGTACAACTGTAATATCTCTGAAATAATCTTCGAACATTGAAGATGAGGAACTCTTAAAATTTGTTTCTTCATTTAAGTAGAATAAGTCTGGTCGATACACACCAAGTCAGGTATATATATGTTAGGAAGACGTATCAAAGGAATTGGTACCTTCCTGGATTTCGTAATTTAAAGGAAAGTGATGACGACATCTTTGTGCTTAATAACATTATAAAAGCATATTATTTAGAATTAGATACATTTAGACTTTTGAGTGAATCTGCTCAAGACAAGTTAGCAGGTGATGCTACCGACATATTCTTGCTAGTGATTTCTTTACAGTGATTGCACAATATTTGCTAATGTTCAAATAAACGGTGATGCGCGATCAACCGTCGGAAACACTGGTTGGTGATCTAATTTAATATCCGTGTTTCAAATATTATTGCAATAGAATATGAAAAATGATTTTATGTATCCAGGGAGTTCCTCCTTGCATTCATCCCACTGTATATTGGGGTTGGTCTTTTCGACGCACTTGGAGGAGTGACAGGCCTCTTCATAAATTTCAAATTTGACGGAGATCGACTCACTGATTTAAACAACTTCTTGTTCTCGATGTCATCAAAAGCAGTCCACCAGTCCTCGTTTATCACCGACGCATTCCTTCGCGGCGTTATCCATTTGACTTTCTTGGGAATACAAAAATAATCCACAATACGAGGTTCTTGTTTCTTTCTCAGTTTTTTGTCGCGAATATAAACTGGAGTCCATCGACTAGGGTAACGGGCTCCATGTGAAGAAATAGACGGGTCTAACTCATCAACTTCACTTTTCGAGTTATCCAAATGAGCTCGAACTAATCTACTCCAGGAGCTGCTCCATCGATGATCCTCCACCCATTCTTTTGGAACGCTGTCTATGCCAATCACGTATGCATGCAAATCCCCAGAAGAATCAATATGAAAACGAACGAAGCTCTTGAAATCTTCACAACGTAGAGAAGAAAAGGCTTCGTTCCAATGAAGGTTGAAGAAATTGACACATATGTATAGGTAGAATCCTAGGACCAAGGACACTACATCAGCTGCCAAAACATACAAGTACAGGAAGTTTCCAAGATAGTACAAACCATAATCCAGGCGACTAAGATCCGATACGTGTCCAGTGCAAATGGCCGTCCGCGTGGTTGCCATGTTTTCAGGCATGTCAAACAACCTCAAAGCCATCCTCATAATGGTCTCCGAAATCCCAGAAGTCCACCATGTTTCAGGCATAATTCTCCTTTCTAAGCCCTGAAACGAAGCAAAGAATGAGTGATAACTCTGTCCTGCCAATCCATCTTGAACAGCTACTTGGACAGATATCTCCAGTACCAGAAACAACGCAATAGAACACACCACATGTGCAAACGTATGCGTGGCTCCGATGATTGTTTGATAGTATAACCCATGATGATAGTCTGCGAAACTAAATGTGACCAAAAGAGTGCCTACAATCATCAGCATCGATATCCAAGAATCAGTCCACACTTCTAAGAATATCGCTCCTATCTCATAAGAGAATGCCGATGCACCTTCAGCAAACGTGTCGCACTCGAGCAACGCCGAAAGATCGCATCTGGGGAAAAACGAGGACACAATAAGAAAGTACCACGTCGTTCCTATAATATCAAAACGCCAATTCTGTCTTCGAAATCCCTTGCCCAGATTTCGCATGCTCACTATTCGCGACTGGGTGTTGGAAGGGTAGTTGGACTTGAGATTGTACTGCGCTCCTGTCTCTTTGAAGGTCGAAGGAAAAGTATGTGTAGGATGCAAAAATGCGCCCCCGGCTCCGCTGACAACAAGAACTGGTGAAGCTGCAGCTCTTAATGCGCTTTGAGATAACGGTTGTTCAGCGTTATGACGCATGTAGTTGTGAATGTCTCCTGCAATACGCATGGCTACTTTACCTCTTAGATGTCGACGCATCAGCTGCTTTAAGTTGGTGGCTGAACGAACCAACGGCTTATCTTCCGGACATGAGCTATTAAGATATGCGTCCAACGACCAGGTAGGTTCATGTGTCATGATGATGACTTGGTCGTCCGGTCCAACATTACAAACTGCCACATGTGCAAAGTACTGATACTGCAATGCGTCGATGTCATCTTCCAGGGCGAGATCAAGCCCAAACAACCACCAACCATGTGGCAATTGTAGTGCAAAGTAGGATTTCGTTTGAGGCAGTCTCCATCCTCCGATCCAATCCCTCATACATATACATTGAATGAATGTGGCAAGACCATCGAACCAATCATGGTTCCCGGGTAAGGCGTACGCAATAGGTGGAACACAACTATCAACAGAATCTTCTTCTTCAACTTCTTTAACTGCATTGTCAGTTAAAGAATCAGTGGACCCTATCCGAAATGTAGGCGATGGCTTCAATTGTGCTCGCTTTGATTCTTCTGCTTGAAGGTTTTCTCCAGGAATTTGATGACGATCAATGTTTCTCGGTGAAGGTGCACCAGAAGAAAAGGAAACAGATCGTGACAACATATCTGTGCCATCGGGGTGTAGACTACCAACGAGGAAACTAATCCTCGAGCACATGGTATTTTCAGTCAATACACCATCACGCTTCATGGAGATATCGTGTCTATGATACGATGGTGGCGACTCCATTGCATATTCGAAAGGGACGAACAACCTCGAATCGTATTCTTCCAAGGTTGGTGTTGGATA
>Ga0105053_10009528_pt1 | contig 12339 bp, 11 predicted proteins | sample BON01_FD_78093 | JGI IMG/M metagenome (GOLD analysis project Ga0105053, IMG submission 78093) | Freshwater microbial communities from Lake Bonney liftoff mats and glacier meltwater in Antarctica - BON-01 | ecosystem: Environmental > Aquatic > Freshwater > Ice > Glacier meltwater | place: Lake...
ACGCACACACACACACACACACACACACACACACACACAGGGGGTGCGTATGTGAGTGTTCAAGCTACGACCGCACGTCGCTGTCAAATTTTACGAAAAAAGTCGAGCGCCACTGAGAAGAGAGAGTGATGCAGTGCGTTACAGTGCGTTGCAATGTGTTGCAGTTCTGTCGTGTGCTGCAGTATTTTGCATTGTCGGATTTTACAAAAAAAGTCGAGGGGCCACTGAGAAGAGAGAATGTTGTAGTGTGTTGCAATGTGTCGCAGTGCGCTGGAATGTGTGCTGTATTGGGTGCAGCCGTGTGCTGCAGTGTGTTGCAGTGCCAAGTTTTACGGGAAAGGTCGAGCGCGAGTGAGGAGAGAGAGTGTTGCCGTGTGTTGCAGTGTGCTGCAGGGTGTTGCAGTGTGCTGCAGTGTGCTGCGGTGTGCTGCAGCGTGCTGCAGTGTGTTGCAGTGTGCTGCAGTGTGCTGCCGCGTGCTTCAATTTATGCTGCAATTTATGCTGCAATGTGTGCTGCAGTTTGTGCTGCAGCGTGTTGCAGTGTGTGCTGCAGTGTGCTGCAGTGTATGCTGCAGTGCGTGCTGCAGTGTGTTGCAGTGTCATTTTCCACGAAGAAAGCCAAGCGCCACTGAGAAGAGAAAGCATCGTGTGTTGCAGTGTGTTGCAGTGTTTGGCAGTGTGCTGCAGTGCGCTGCAGTGTGTTGCAGTGCGTGTTGCAGTGTGCTGCAATGTGTTGCATAGTCAAATCCCACAAAGAAAGCCAGGCGCCGTTGAGAAGAGAAATACTGCAGAGAGATAATGATGTTTATTGACACGCCCAAATGAACTTGAAAGCTCAATAATGATCTCTGTTGCAATGTACTCCTTAGAGGGGCTCTTTGTTAGTGCTTTTATGTACGGATTGCTGTGCATTGAAAAGTCCAAGTAGAAGCTCGATAATGAACTCTGTTACAATGCACTGCTGTAAGGGGCTCTTTGTTAGTGCGTTTACGTAAGTATTGCTGGTAGAGAGTCTGCATGTCCACACTTGAAATTTCTTTTCAAAACTTCACAAACTGCGCCCTTAGCAAAGACACTGCAACACCACGAGCAAATGCTTTTTGTGAACCTAGTATCTTTTTTTCCTGGTACATGTGGCAGCGTGCAGCGCGAGAGGTGAGAGTGAGAGGAAAGGGGAAAGAGGTGAGGGTTTGGTCTGGGTGCATGTTGTTCAAGAAATTGAGAGACGTTTTTCAGGTCCCACGTTCGAAGCACTGAAGATTGATTGAAAAGAACCCGTCTAATAGGGATACTACACTGCTATCTGATCCGAGACGATGTAAAACTAGCTCAGTTGGTCAGAGCGCGGGACTGTTAATCCCGAGGTCGTCAGTTCGACTGCGGCAAAAACTCAAAAAAATCGAGAACTCAAATCTACATGGATTTGAGCTACATAGACCCTCAAGCAAGGGTACTAAACTACTATTACAAGTAATAAAAGCAAGGATCAAGCGTTTGAAAGTCCAAAAGTCAACATGAGGCAGCGCTGGTTAAAATATTGGTTTCATAAAAAAGCAAAACACGGCACCTTTCAACGGCACCACTTTTGCTATCGCGGTGGGTGTGCGAAACAATTGCGCTTCACCCCGACCAACTACCCTTGAACTACAAACCTACAACCCTTACATACCACCCATTATTATTTGCAATTACAATGTGAAATAGATCGTGTTTGTATTCCGAATATGTGTGTCTCCTGTAGAAGAGAGTAGTGTATTGCCCCCCCGAAAACTTGCAATACTGGGAGGCTGCCAAAATAACAAAAGGCTAGCACTGCACTCCTGATCGCAGAGGTGCTTACTCACCTGCATGAAAACGCACTTTAGCCCGAGTGCGCAGGTTTGCAAGAATGACTAGTGCCGAGTTCGAGCGCAATTCTAGCGGCCGGAAAAACTGGAGAAGTCTACAGTTAAGTAGATTTGAAATTAGGACCAAAAATGCACCTCAGTGCCAAGTCCCAGAAACGCCCATTCGTTGTGAACGGCGCCCGACAATTGCCCTGAGGCCCGACCGACGTTGCAAGCCCAGAACATGACCCCCAGTTGCGTGAGAGGAATGACATCAACACCACCATTGTTCACCTCGTGCGGCATGTGCCCACCATGGAGGCGTTCCGCAGCGAACTGATCGGTGAGGGTGATCACGTCTAGTTTTACAGGGGGGGCAACGACTTCGGCATCATCAAGTGAACTGCCATCCTCTATGGAACCAGACACATATACTACATCGTGCAGGAGCTGTCGAATACTACGACTGGATATGCCGTGTGAGGCGACACGGGTCTAAACGTCCTCACTGAAAATCGACAAAATTGGCGGCATCAATTCTCTCAATTCAGGCCTCAAATTCGCAAAAACGAAATTTCAAAGATTTATCCAATGCAAACGTGTGTTCTTCTATAGATTTTTCAAATTCGAGAATTTCGTGCCACGCAAATGAAGAGAGAATAAGTTCTTGAAAGGTGGTGTAGGTGACAACATGAGATTAAGCTTTTGAAACAAGCACCAAAAGATAGACCTTATATTCATGCAGCTGGCGCGCTAAATATTTACGCATAAAGATGTTTTTAAGTATCAAATAACACTACCAGAAATTTTGGCAAATATTTAATATGCTGCTAATTAGAAAGTTGATATTTGAATTCTTTTACTAGCACACTTTTATAGCTTGCCAGCTGCGTGAGAAAATAACCTATCTTTTGACGCTTGTTTTAGAAGTGTAGCCTCATTGAATCACCGCAATCTACTATTCAAGAACTTAGATCGAAAGAAAACCCCCCCCCCCGGTACAAATCCTTCGAGGGGGGTCCTCTTACACACGGTTCTTGATGAGGGAACATAGTAAATAGGAAATCATGATCCCCCCGGGGGAGGGGGGTTCTTTCAATCAACTTCTCCTCTCTCCCTTCACATTGCATGAAATTCTCGGATTGGACATTTTGAGTTGAGAAAATCACTTTTGGCACAGAGAAATCATCTCTGAAATCTCGTTTCGGAAAGAGGTTTAGACCCATCAAAAAGACACCGTGTGGAGTTTGTGAGAACCCCACATACAGGACGATGGCAAGTCAGCCCCAGATTGAGACGACCTGGGTGGTGTAGTAATCTGGTGGAAAAAGTGACGCAATTGTTTCAGGGGCCAATTCTAGGAAAAGTTGAAGCTTGCCCCTTTTGAGAAATTCCAGTCCAGCGGAAAGGAAGAGACCAAGCCCAGGGAGGGTGTAATATGAAAAAGGGCCGGAAAAAGGTTCGCATTAAACCATACAGCTTGGATAATCAATCAATTTGATGTATTGGTTTTCTGTTTGGGCAGATTTTGGCAGGAAACTTACATTCATACCTGCTCCACTGAAGTGACTGCCCGAGGCCTCTCCCCGGATTCTGCCCCATCCTGTCCCATTTTGATTCTTGCTGACGCTGGTCGCAGGAACAAATTTGCTCGAGAAAAAAGTCTCGATTCTTGGAACTTTTTTCTCAGAATTCTGAGTCCTTGGAACTTTTTCAAGTACTGCTACTGTCAAAGTAAATCCAGTAATCTCGTGAAATGGATGGCGCAGGCTGTGAAGGAATGGCAATAACAGTTACGGCTGCCCACCAGTTCAGCTGGATGCACCTGTATGACATCATGCATGCTGCACAAAAGCCAAAAAGCAAGCTCAGGTTTGTCACGCTTGACAAAGAAAGTAACATAAGCACGCTGTGGTGACGAGAAGAGTTTCTAAGAATCTGCAGAAAGGAAGATCTGGCGAGGAAGGCACAGGATATAGAAGCCCGGGTGACAATACCAGTCAAAAAAAGTCAATAGGCACAGTACAACCTCAATCCAGGGTCTTTCTTTGTAAATCGTTTCTGGGGCAGTCGTCCACATGGGGTCGCAATCAATGAGGATCTGCAGATCGCATATATTTAAGGATTTAATGGTCGACGAATAGGGACGAGGGGTTCCTAGGGCTGAAAGAAGCAACAGCAAATGGGCAGCACACAAGCAGCACAAGCATCATCAGTGCGCTCCCGAGGTGGAAATTTGAGCAGATTAACTTTGTGGTGGGTTATCGCGGATCAGTCGTTGAGAGAGACTTCTACACCAAGCTCAAAAAGCTTGATATACAAGAAGGAAAAAGAGTCAAGCTCTTCGCTGATCATGTGACACAGGTATGCAAGGTGCACGATCAGGTGATTGTGTCCTTCCTCCAGCAGGTGCAAATAGGTGCGAGGCCAACCACAGAGGGATTGAGGGAGAACATTAGGCACATTGTGCACGTGTGAGGAGATACAGAGAGGAACACACGCTTATAGAGCGTCAAAGCTGGGACCCATCGAACGATAGTGGACTCAGATGATAGTGGACTCAGATTGGTAAACTGGGACTCGATTGAATCACACTCCAAGCCTGAGACCCCCCCCCAGGGTCCGGAAGACGGACACCTTTATTGTATTGTACTTATTCGTATTGAATTCTGTCACGTGTCTAAAAACTTGCCACTTCACTGCTTGTTTTACGTCACTATGAACATCTATTTCTGTTTTATATGTCAATACTGCACATGACGTCGTCACTGTTTTGCTTATATTTGCTAAAAATTTATCACTTTACCTACACATTTTCGCATGCACATACAGAGGCACACACACTCAAGCATACATGTATAATCAGCAAACACGAGGAATGACGACAACCAGGCACAGGAGCCTGGTTGAGAGGGGCGGAAGAAAGGCGTTTGTAAGAAACAAAGGTCTTGTGCACACACACAAAGGGAAAGGAAAAGGTAGGTGCACCAAAACAAACATCAGGGCAAGACGACAGAAGCTTGCAGTGCAGAAGCTTCAGTCGCAGAAGTTTTCATTGCACTTTCCTGGGCGTGAAGATGCTCGCAAAATATCTGCGATCGTGAGCAAGCGACATAGGTGCACACCGCCGCCTTGCACTGTGCGGCTGTTTGGTGACAATTGCGACACATATGCTTCCTGCAACCATATATCGTTTTTTGGGCGACCTGGCACCCGTGGCGGAAGCACAGGGTGTCTGAATTCCCCGCCCTCACGATGATGGTAGGAGTGCAGAACATTCCGCACTCGGGCACGATGCACGCATGGGAATGGCAGTCATCTTGCCCCCTTGCCAAGCATGCGACCTTATTTGCATCTTTTCCTTTGAGGCCTCCCTCACGTTTTCTCTTCCTCGATGCTGCTGTCTTGCATATGCCGCCTCCCTCGCCCCTCAACACAGCTGCCCCCTCCTCAATCTCCTGCCACGTCATGCAAATGGTGCCCTCCTCGGCGCCCATGAGCATCCAGTCCACTACGGCCTTCTTCGTGGGCTGGCCAGAGTTGTCACATGGTGCTCCGCTTACGAGTGCCCCGGCTCGCGCCACAATCTGAGATGTCTTACCCCCTTTGACCCTCAACTTGTCTGCCCCCTCCTTAATCTCCTCCCACGTCATGCAGCGCGTACCCTTCTCGACGCCCATGAGCAACCAGTCCACTGCGGCCTTGTTCGTTGGCTGCCCAGAGCCGTCAGGCGGTGCTCCGATTACGAGTGCCGGCTCGCGCCACAATCTGAGCTGCCTTACCCCCTTTGTGACCCGCCTCGACCTTCAACTTGTCTGCCCCCTCCTCAATCTCCTCCCACGTCATGTCACGCGTACCCTCCTCGGCGCCCATGAGCAACCAGTCCACTGCGGCCTTGTTCGTGGGCTGACCAGAGCCGTCAGGCGGTGCTCCGCTTGTGAGTGCTCCTTAGCGTGCCAGAATCTGAGCAGCCTGACCCCCTTTGCGGCCATTCTGCACAAATCGTGCATTCTTGAGCCCAATGTTGAACACAAAGTCCAGGACGAGCACACCTTGTTTGTTTATCCACAGGCTGATTCTTGCCATTTCACCAAAACTGAACAATGCAGAGTTGTCAACGAGCGCCGGCGAGACTTTGTCGTCCAGAAGCGCAAACCCTCCCTTCATGGGGGCACTGAGCATGTTGTTGTGTAATGTCACGAAGACTTGCGCCATGGCTAATATGTTCTCCTGTCTGAGATTAGCCGCGCACTCAGGTTGGAGGATGGCTTGCGGGTGAATGATGTGCCTTTTATCAAGTTCCATTCTGTCTCGACGAAGCCTGGGCGCTTCAAAAAGCCTGTTTTGGCCCCACGCGCTCTTTCCAGTGGCACCCCATCCTATGGCTTTGTCGTCGAGGCTTGTGTTTTGGAAACTTGCAGCCACCTGTCTGATGCATCGAATACAATCCAGTTGCAACTGAGCGAAAAATTGGAGTAGTCCAGCTACATCCCCCTCTGCCCTGAATGCATCAGCCATTAACTGAGCGTGTGGCACTTGCGTCACGTCCCCCCTCACATCACCCTGCATATGAACGTCGCCATACACGTGACTAGCACCATATGCGTCACACAGAATATGACTCCCCTCATCGAGGCGCAGGTTATGTTTTCGCAAAACCTGCTGTAGGCCCACGCTGCAGTCGCCCATGGTCTTTTTGGCGCCCGCGCTGCATTTTTCACGTCCAGGGTAGTTGCCTTCGGAGATTAGGAATTGATGCTCTGGGTCAAGCATCTTCTTGAGCGGTGGCAGATCTGGCACATGAACGGGATTGCTTGGGTTGGCAATCATCTGTCCAACGAGGTGGCCAAACATATTTGGCACCAGAGACTGAATTTGCGCGAGAATGACCCGCTACTGCTCGGGCAGATTCTCGTACTTGAAGGAAGTGTCAAAAGGCGTGTATGCAATGTCTTGGCGCCGGGAGTTCAAGGTGTGTGCGAGCGCTGTGGCAGCATACAATGATTGTACAGCCTCTTGCTGATGGGCATTGTCCCAATCCTCCAATGGCATTTTATCTTGGGCCTCCGTGCTTGTTTCCAAGAGGGATTTGCATTCACGAATGCGTGCAGGTCTATTTGTGTTTGCCTGGGATTGATCCCAGATTGGCTGACCGGACAGCGTGTTGACATTCCTGTTGCCTCGTTGCCGGCGCCATGACTTTTTGTCGTTGATGAGGCCCAGAGGATTAGCCATCTGGAGCTTCTTGATAGCGTCACTTGTGTTCTTTTGAACCTCCTTGGAAGCCATCAGCTCATCAAGCTGGGCTGCACTGAGATGCGTGCCCGCAAGGTCTGATATGCTTGCCAATGCTTCTACCTGGGGCGCCACTGTGCTGCTGCGCGGTGCCATCAAACTGAGTGGTCTGATGACGTTGAGACCCCCAGTGGTGGATGCGGGCATGGCTTTAGAAGATGTGCCAACAGAGGCAGATGCGGAAGCGCCGCAACCATATGGGGATGCACCCAGACAACACCACAGTCAGTAGGATGCAAAAGGTCGACGTCGACCTTTTGCAAAAGGTCGACGTCGACCTTTTGTTTTTGGTCGACGGCTGTGACTGTGCGTGGGTCCGTCGAGAGCAGTCACAGTGCTCATGGGACCCACCCGCACATTTTCGAGAGGCACCAATCAGGAGATACAGTGGCTGCCCACAACCATTTCCATCAAGTGCGGGGAGCCAAAATGCGCATGCCATGCCTCTCAGAAGAAAACTTGAGAGCCCAACAGCTGCCCCGCATTGGAAGGACAGGTCCACCTGAGTGGTGACACTCAATATGTTCGCGCTCTGGGTAAGATATTTGAGGCTGGTGGACAACCAGTCAAAAATAGGGAAATGAGAAGCCTGGCACAGAGGGGCAATCAGGCCAAGTTTTTCCACCGTATGCCAGGCATACAGCAATCACCAGTCGCATATAATCTCCAACATCTGAGGGAATGCAGCTCATGCCGAATTTGGGCCAGTCAGTCACACAGACCGACATACGTGGCAGATGTGGAGGGGCGCGCACGGATAGAAGGTGTGGCTGCATCGATACACGAAAGTTACATGGACACTCACGGCAACAAGGTGGCAGAAGACGCTGTCTTCAAGACTCCTTGGGTGGTGATCATCTTCGACGAGGGCCCCCGATACCGGGAGGTCCAATCGAAGCCCGAGAGTAAGCATCTGATAATGAAAGCATATTGAGACAGAGCGAGCAGTCAAGCAGAGACGCGGGAGGAGACACGCCCACGAACAAGATCTGCTGTAGCGCGTTAAGGGTGATCATGATACATATCGCAAGGAGATAGCTGCTGGGAGAAGAGACTCTTGATCAGTCGGGAGAAAATGGAAATGGGATCGGCTGCAGTGTGTGTGTGGATGTAAGGAGGAGAGAGAGTGCGCGTGGGCGGAAGTAGACTTTGTTAGGAATCTTAAAAAAACAATCCGAGCACATAGAGCCTTGCGGCTTCCCGGAAGTCCAGCAAAACAGGATCCTAGACTATTTCGTACGAAGTATTGAAGGCAACATCAATCAATCATGACGCCGATCGCAGGATCAAATTTGCTCGAAGGAAAAGTCTCTCCATTCTTTGAAATCTCCTCAAAATTCGAATTCTGAGGATCTTTTTCAAATAATGTCAAAGTACACCCAGTATTCTCGGAAGGTGAATTGGACACAAATCAATTCAGCGGATTTTTCCTTTCAAATTCTCGGCATTTCACTACACCTCAGCCTCGGGGGTTTTCCTTTGAGGTTTCTTTTTCGAAAAGAGCCATTCGAATGTTTGTAACAAATATTGGTTTACTAAAGATTGCAGTGGGGGATTTATGAATCCACTCCACAGCCCAAGGAATGAACACAGTAAAACGGAATTCGGAAAGAAGAATCCTGAGATAAAGTTCGGAGAATCGGAGACTTTTTCCGGGAGCAAATTTGATCCTGCGACCGGCGTGGAGGGACCATATAATTGGTCCCAGAACCACAAAAAATGGCGACAATCATTGCACAGCACCGAACAGGAACATGTAAAAGAGTGCCCGTGGCAACTTAGTGTAGTGAATGAATCTGCAGAGTAGGAGGAGGGCTAGTTCATCATATAGTCTTTGAGCGCATAGACCCTTAATCAAGGGTACTAAACCACTATTTATAGTAATAAAAGCAATCATCATCATCATTCAAGTTAGCCCTGCTGCGTTATCTCTCTCCTCCGTTGCATGGTGCGGCAGTAGGTCGTGCACCAACAATACTTTCAAATGACGTGTTGTTTACCAGATTCTGCGGTTTTTAATCCTCCAGTTTTTACGGCCACTAGAATTGCTCGCCCTTCTTGTCTTCACTCACCTAAAGTTTTTGCGGGCGAAAAACTTCAGTATCGTATGTAGGTCTTGTCACAAGTTTTTTTTTAATTTGAGGGTGTTTATGAAATATTAACAACAGAAAGACACAAGTTAGACTTCCTTCCATCCTTACCCTCTTCATGAAATTTTGTAAACCCTGGAATCTTCGGCGGCCGTATTGTGCGTGGTAACTCATTTAGATGTGACTTGAATCAATTGCCACGGTCGGGTAAAAAGAGACATTAATACTCGGAAGAACTGTCTCACCGGCGAATCTCCCTTCAAAGACTCCGTCATGAATCACACACGAAGTGAATTCAGATCAGTTGCATTCCGACACATTTGTCACTATACTTGGATGGAAGCTTTAACTAATTCGAAATGACGCGAAAGTCTGTCACTTGTAGTTTTTAAAAGTGGTCCTGGACTTCGAAATTGAAGTTGCCGCATTGTAATTATCATTCTTTTATTATTCCATAATAAAAGAATATACAGGCTTGGCCAGAAGCTCAGTATGTATTCGACTTTCATTGAAACCGCTAAACAAGGCCATTAGATTTGCTTAAAAAAAATCAAAAGCCTAGATCTCAATTTATGTTCGAGGACTATTGGCAAGTTCCCTGAACGCAAGGAAAGCTCTAGATCTAAGTCAAACAAGAACGGTCATATCTCCAGATTTGGCTTCGTTTTTCAAGTAATCCTGGCAATGTCGTCTGAATTTATTTCAAGCGGGACAAGGGGACTTCTAGAAGACCTTTCTTTCTTTCTTCGCCGGAGAATACCCAACTTGATCACTGGACTAAGTGAGTGGTGAACAACTAATTAATCACGTAGGACCCAAGAGACCGTCCAGGACTGCTGCCCACTTTTTCTTTCTTTGGTAACTTACTTATGACGCCAGACCCGCTGGGTGGGTAAAAACAGTCTACAATGTTTGTGGGCTGGCATGCATCCAAGGGCTGACAAGTCCCAACAATCAAGTCTTTCTTGATTTTATTGGCTTTTACTACTGGAAACAGTAGTTTAGAACCCTTGCTTGAGGGTCTATAGGCCCTGGGTATCCTCGAAGCAGAGCCTGTCAAGATTGTGAGCGAGGTGCTCTTCTGGCAATGCGCCTTTGAAAATCACTTGATAACCGTGACAGACCGCGCGCGATTCAAAATTTGACGGTTTTTGTTGGGCGGTGTTAACCGCGAAATTGATTGATGTTGCTTGTATTACTTCGTAAGAAATAGTCTAATAGCTTTGCTGGAAGCTCTATGAAACGTGACATTGGTAGCGCGTTGATGAAAACATTATCGCCAGGCCCTCGGGACGGGCACCAAACCTTTTCCTGCTTTGGTAAAGATGAAGTATGCCGTCAGGCCACTCAAGAAAGCAGTCGTCGCTGGATAGTCAACATGATTTTTTGGATTTCTTGCCAGCATACGTGCTAGTTTCATTCTTCTATTGGTAGGCATGGCATTTTAAGCCACTGATAATGAGATATACTTTGGGAAATTGACCAAAAAAAATGTTTATTCTGATGCAGGAACTTGCATTTCTGGCCAAATTCGTTTGCGAGCTCGACCTGGCCCGAGCGACTGGCCTGGATCAACAAAACGAGTCAATCGTGCGCCTTCAGCTCTGCTTGGGCCTAGTCGCTGTGACAGAACTTCAACACAAAATCCTCAAAATCTGGCAGAAAAGGGTCTTCAAACAGTGAATGCACTCTCGGCAGCTTCTGGGTCTTGGAGATCAGTAGTGCCTCAGGGGCGTTGTGAACCGGCCCATCATCGGCTCTCAGTGCCATTCCAGAACGGTCTGGCAGCTGGAAGTTCGGTGCCCCTGAAGCACATCCATCACTTGCAACTTTCTTAGTAAGCCTGGGACTATGAGTCTTTGTGCGAGTCGACCAGGACTTGACTCGAAGCCCGGCGACCAAACGTTGCAACCTCTCAGTGCGGCATCTTCGCAACACTGCATCGGCGCGCTGCTGACGGTAGCGACGCGTCATGGCACTGCATGCAGCCATGATCAAGATTCTGATAGATTTGCGATTTCTTTTCATATTTATACCCACAATCCGAGACCCCGGCGTAAGATATGCATGCAGCGCACGTGCAACAAATACATCAGCGATGTCAAAATCAATGGCTTGACGAACGTTTGTCACCTCGAACGTGCGAGGAAGATAGTTTTAAGTCCTGACCATGAATCTGAATTTATTTGAAAAATAAGTTCCTGAAAAGAAGATCGAATTCTTCAGACATTCTTCATCATAACAATTATTTCACTTCAAAAATCTGCCAGTACAAAGTCACTAGATTTACGTAGGACCTTGAGCAATGCCGTCAATGAATGAAAAATTAGAAAATTGAACAGATTCATGTTTTGAGTTCATGCGAACCCGGTCGGAGCGTGACAAGAGGAGACAACATGAATCCCAAGAAATGGGTTCGAAGTCCTTACTCGAATGAACCTCTTCATGAAATTTGTATGAACATGGGATTTTGCGAGATGATGATATCACGATTTTGTGAGATGATGATAATCTGCGATATTAAAAAACTTTGACGAAATCTTATTTTTCGAAGAACAAATTCTGAATCTACTTACAAGGATAGAGACTATTAGAGTCAATGGAACACTGATGCTCAATCTGTCGAGGCAAGAACAGGGGGAGCTAGCGACATAGTAAAAGCGAAGAGGTCTGGAGAAGATCCCAGGGCAACTGGAGGCCTCGTTTCTCATCTTCCTCAACCTCGGGTTACAGTACTGATCCGGGACATAGAAACCGCTTTTTTGACCCAGCCAGCGAGTTTCTAAACACGACAACGCGCATTAGTTGAGTGTGCCTGCACCCCTTCCCAAACTCCTTCCTGCCCCGAAAAGCCTCACTAGTGCGCATGAGGTCACGAATCAACTAAACGCCCAATCCTCATTCAGTGATTGCCAGCGATGTTGAGGAGTGTCGCAGCACCCTGCCTCAACTATCATGTCTGAACCCGTTTCTGCTAAATCAAGCTCGTGTGTCCGAGCCCGAGACTGAGAATAAAACCCAGAGTGTCTGATAATACTGACAACCCAACACACATGTGCACTCAAATACAGGTCATCACTATCTAAGGGCGCCCAAACTCGGCGGGAGTGCCCAAAATCTATGGCGGG
>Ga0105053_10009530_pt1 | contig 12336 bp, 16 predicted proteins | sample BON01_FD_78093 | JGI IMG/M metagenome (GOLD analysis project Ga0105053, IMG submission 78093) | Freshwater microbial communities from Lake Bonney liftoff mats and glacier meltwater in Antarctica - BON-01 | ecosystem: Environmental > Aquatic > Freshwater > Ice > Glacier meltwater | place: Lake...
TCTACAGGGGGCGGCGCATGTCGGCGGCGCCTCCTGTTTATGGTCGCGGTGCTCCCTGTTTACGCTTCGCTGGTTTTGTAAGGATGTTTTGCGAAGAATGGAAGGATAGCTTTTTGAAAGTGCCTTCGCGGCATTTTTTTTCGCAAAAGACCTCAAAAACCTATATCTCCCTGCTTGAATCTTATTGTAGGAATACCGCAGGGTAGGCATTTATTATACCTTTAAGGTAGCTATTAGGAAATTAGCGAAGTGTAAACAGTACGGCTTGAATCGACAGAAAGAGCAAGTTGTATAAAAGCATACAACCACCTCCTTTTAAAAGAATACGTAAACAGGAGCACGCCTCCGTAAATACCTTCTGAAGAAGTGGGATGACCTTAAAACCTATAAATAGCGCTTGTCAAGTATATTAAGGTCAGCATCCAGCTCGTATAAGCGGGGTAGGCCTGTGGGTATCTCAAACTTTAAGATCTCCTCTGGCGCCATTTTTTCTAGGTGCATAACCAGCGCGCGCAGGCTGTTGCCATGGGCGGCGATGATGATATTTTTCCCGGCCTTTAGTTTCGGCTCGATTTCTTTTTTAAAATAGGGGATAACCCGTGCAGCCGTGTCCTTCAAGCTTTCGCCGCCCGGAGGAGCAATGTCGAAGGAGCGGCGCCAGATGTGGACCTGTTCATCGCCGTATTTGGCTGCCGTGTCGGCTTTGTCGAGCCCTTGGAGGTCGCCATACTTTCTTTCGTTCAGGGCTTCGTTTTTGGTAACTGGAATTTCACGGTGACCGGCTTGTTTCATCGCCAACGAGAGGGTGTTTTGTGCCCTTTTCAAGACCGAGGTATACGCCTCGTCGAATTCAAATCCTTTGATTTTATCGCCGGCAGCAGTAGCCTCCGCTTCACCTTTAGCCGACAGGGGCACGTCTACCCAGCCTGTGAAGCGGTTTTCGAGATTCCATTGCGACTGACCGTGACGGAGGATAATGAGTTTTGACATGCAACAATGCTTTGATTAAATGAATATAAGTTCTGTGATGCGGTCGCTGCCAAAACGCGCATTGATTTTTTCGATGAGTTTTACTTTTGCAAAGACCAGCTCGTTGCGTACTGCCGATGAGCTGATGCGAACTAAAATACGGGTGCCGTTCAAAAAGAGGGAGTCTGTTTGGCGGGCGATGTCTGGTCCGAGTATCTCGTCCCACCACTGGTGAAGCTGCACTTCGTCGAGTTTACCACGCATTTTATAGCGGGAAACCAATTGCTCGAGTACTTCGCCGAGGGGCTGTTCTTTGCCGCGTATAGCCATTATAAATGGCGTTCGGCGTGGTATGATGAACGCACCAAGGGGCCGCTCTCTACAAAATTGAAACCTTTCTGCATGCCTACTTCCTGGTAGTGTTGGAAAAGCTCCGGCGTAATAAATTCGGCCACTTCCAAATGCATTTTAGTGGGTTGGAGATACTGCCCAATAGTGAGCACATCACAGCCGTGGGCCACCAGGTGGTCCATTATTTCGTAAACTTCTTCAGGGGTTTCGCCTAAGCCGACCATAAAGCCGGTTTTGGTGCGTAAGCCGAAGTCTTTGATGCGTCTAATTTGTTCGAGGCTACGTTCGTATTTGGCTTGTGGTCGAACGGTGCGGTACAGTCTTTTAACCGTTTCCATATTGTGGGATACCACATTTGGGCGCTGGGCCAAGATGGTTTCAAGTGCTTCCCAATTGCCTTTAACATCGGGAATAAGCGTTTCCATGGTCGTGGCTGGGGCCTGTTTTTTGATCTCTCGTATGGTCGCTGCCCAAACGCCCGCGCCGCGGTCTTTGAGTTCGTCGCGGTTTACCGAGGTAATAACGGCATGTTTCACCTCCATCAAACGAATGGCTTCGGCAACACGGTAGGGTTCGTCGAGATCGAGTTCGGTAGGTCTGCCGGTAGCCACAGCACAGAAGGAGCAGCCGCGTGTGCATACATTACCTAAAATCATGAAGGTGGCTGTGCCGGCACCCCAACATTCACCCATATTGGGGCAACTGCCGCTTTCGCAGATGGTGTGGAGTTTGTATTCGTCGACCAAATTGCGGACGCGGAGATATTCCTTGCCCGTGGGTAGTTTTACGCGCAGCCAATCTGGCTTTTTGCGACGTTGTTCGCGTATATCGAGGACAAGAGGTTCTTGCATAGTACAAAATTACAAAATTACCAGCGCTTCCCGAGGTGAATACCCAGGTAGAATGACATGAAAAGTCGGTTATTTTCAATCAGCGCCATCACCGGTACCGGCTTAGGAAAAAAATCAATCGCTAATCCTGCTTCCAGGACCCGTATTTCTTCGGTGAAACTGCCCCATTCGAAAACAAAACCACCTTTGCCATAAATACCCGGCTGTATCTTCAGTTCGCTGAAACCGGTACCAAAACTGGCGCCGCCATAAATATTATCGGCGAAATGCCGGTTAGGGTCGTATAACTCGGTGCGGGTGGTAAAACGAAAAGGGTCGTTGGGACTGGTGGCATACAATACCTCGAGATAAACGGGCAAAAGAACGGCTAAAGAAGCGCCGCCACTCACATGATAACGGACTTCTACCCCTCTTTTTTCACCTTTATCAAAAATTACACGCTGCGTACCTATGCCCAAGTGGGTGTTGTACAGGTCGTTCACCTTGCCAAATGTGTAGGCTTTCGGGTTGACGAACTGCTGGTTTTGCACCCTTACTTCTTTTGGATGTTTGGTCCGCCAGATGTCAAATTCGTAGATGATATCGCTGTTTTTGGTTTTGCTGAGACCATAACGACCGCTCACAAACCAACCTAAATTGTGTGCCCCACCACCTACCGTAGCATATTTGAAATAGTTGATGTTGACCGGCTCCTGCACAACCTGACCCACTGCCATTACTGGAAGCAAGAGGAGTAGAAAAAGGCCAATACGCATCATCATCATTTTTCAAACCCTTGCGGGAGATAAAAGTTCTCTAAATTAGCGAATTATGAGCACAGCAGAAATCTCTTATCTCGGCAATCTGCGCACAAGCGCAACCCATATACGTTCCGGTCAACAAATTATTACCGATGCGCCCCTCGATAATCAGGGAAAAGGCGAGGCCTTTTCACCCACGGATTTAGTGAGTGCAGCCTTTGTAAGCTGTATGCTCACGGTTATGGGCATAGCCGCCAATACACACCACATAGATTTAAGCGGCATGCGGGCAACTGTTTCCAAACACATGGCCAGCGACCCCAGACGTATCAGCAAGCTGGAGGTGACGCTATTTTTTGACAAAATTTATACAGAAAAGGAAAAAAGCATCCTCGAAAGAACCGCCCGGACTTGCCCCGTGGCTTTATCATTGCACCCAGACTTAGTGCAAGCATTCAGCTTTAACTACGCCTGAAGAAATAACTTTATACGGCTGCCGGAACCAACGAAGGACGCACCTCCATGTGGCTCGCATGCCAAATACATTGGCCGTTTTTGACCAGTAACAATTGGGGAGACTCGTGGGCGACGCCAGTACGCTCAGCCAAGGCTTGTGAAAGGGAGCGGTAGGCGATTAAGTCGAGATAAACGAGTTGATACTCCGCGGGTAAATCAGCTGCACCACGCTCCAAACGACCGTAGGCAGCCGCGCTGATGCTGCAGCTGGTGCTGTGTTTAAAAAACAAGATAGGCTGATGAAAAGAACGCGCTATCCATTCGTCGAGTTGCGACAAATGGGTGAGCTCAGGCCACGGCATGATTTAAGAACGTGCCGCTGGCTGCTGTACTTCTACCTGACTAAAAGCAGGACATGCGTTGCGGTTGCAGCTGCTCAAGGCTAAACCTCCGAGCACCAAAACGGCTAATACAACTAGTTTTTTCATCATTATCAATGTTTATTTCCGAAGACGTTACGATCTTTCGCGTACAACTTCTTTTTGTTTCTCGGGGTTTTGACTTTTTTTCGGTGTTCTTGCTGACTAAACGCCGGACAAGTTTTTTTCTGACAAGCAGTAGAAACCAGACCAACAGCCAAAAGAAGTAACAAAAATCGTTTCATTGCCCTTCAGAAACAACGAATAACGGAAAAATAATTTAAAAATGCAGAAGGTCAATCACTTTGTATCCGTATTAACCAGTACGGAGGCGCAAAATTTTTGGGCAGAAGAGGCCGAAACGCTCTTGGCCCAGTTGACCAATCGGGCACAAAAACAATTTGGTCCCGATGCAGCGATCGTCTTACAGCAATTGGAACTGCGGCGCAAAGCGAGACATAAATTCCCTGAATTGCTCGAGAACGGGTGGTTATTCAGTCCACAGGGATTTGAGCAAGCCAGCTCTTCGGCCACCGCTAGTTATAAAGCCAGTCTAATCAAGGGCAAGGTTTTGGTTGATCTCACGGCAGGTGCTGGCATCGATGCATTTTACCTCAGTAGAAATTTTGAAAGCGCGATCCTGCTCGAAATACATCCCGAACGAGCGGCTTTATTGCGATGGAATTTCCGCGAATACGCCCACGTGCAGGTCCTGGAAATGGCGGCAGAAGCCTGGATGCCCGCATTGGAAAACGAAATGGTAGTTTTTGTCGATCCAGATCGCCGGCCCGCGGGGCGAAAAGTAAGCGGCTTAACCGATAGTAGCCCTGATATATTGGGGCTTTTGCCACAAATTCGGGCTAAAAATTGCAGACTTTGGCTGAAAGCATCACCCATGCTTGATATTTCGCAGGCCCGCATGCAGCTTGGCGAAAATTTGGATTGCCGCGCGATAGCCGTCGACAGCGAACTGAAAGAGCTGCTTTTTGAAGTCGACTTGCCCGCTGGACGTACCCCTCAATTGCACAGCATTAAGTTAAACGGCGCTGGCCAGCCAATGCACCTGTACGCACATACCTTTCAAAACACACCGGAGAAGCCCGCTTTGGCCTCGGCTGGAGCCGCCGACTATTTTGTCGAGCCGCATCTGGCCCTCATAAAAACACGGCAAGCGCGTAGTTTTGCTGCGGCACAAGGCTGGCTAGCACTCAATGGCCAAGCCGATTATTACCTGCACCATACGCCCGAACCTGCAATGGCAGGACGGTGGTTTAAAATCGTGGAACATTGGCCTTATAAACCCAAAACACTAGTATCAGAACTACAAAAACGAGGTATAACCAAAGCCAATGTTGCCAAAAGGGAGTTTTTTATGGAGGTAAGCGAAATCCGCAAACGCCTCAAGCTGGCAGATGGTGGGGAGGAGTATCTTTTTTTTACCAAAAACAAAAACGGCGAGCCATGGGTCATCCACGGTCGCCGTTGTTGAAGTAAGTGGGCGTGTTTAAGGACTTACAAAATTGATGGTCAGGTTCACATAAGGCGCATTGCCTAAGTTATTGAGCATGGCAAAGGGCTGGGCTCCAGTAAATCCCCTGAAAAATTCTTTTCCGTTAGGCAGATAGTCCGCATTGTAGATAAAGTCAATACGATAACCCACTTGTGCGCCTATCCAAAAGAAGCCATACAGTTGACGTTGATATTCGATACGCGGACGCAATTCGCCACGGCGTATTTCTAGACTTTGGTTTTGTCCGGCAGGTAAATCACTGAAATTATTGATGCGATAACTTTGACCTTCTAATTCAAATCCAGCCATTAAAAGACTCGTGACGCTGAAATTATAGCGCACCGAACCACGTGCTGGTACTAGTGCTTCGACGCCCCATTTGCGGTTGACGGAGGTCCAGTTATACATAAAAATAGGTATGTAATTCATGGCACCTACCCGATACGTGCGAGAGACGCCCACGGCCCACTGCAATCTGTCGTGCGGACGGTTTCCCCACAATGCAGCCAGTGATAAACGCGTTTGACCTTGTAGCGATAAGCCATAGTCGCCACTCATGTCCAAAGAGGCTTGAACAAGTATAAACTGATGTTCGTTGAGCGGTTTATAGAGGATGGTATTCAACCCAGCTGTGCGCAGTCCTTTTTGGTTGAGCTCATTCATCACGCCAGTAGCCGATGAATCGCCTTGGATATTGTTGATTTTATAGCCAGTTTCCCAATAGGTACCGCCTAGTTGCCAAATGAAATTGTTACGTGAAATCACGGGGATATTGGCGATAAGCCGTAAACCACCGGTCGAAACTACATCGCCGCTACCAAATTGGTCATTAGCTAAAACGGCATCTTTGGCATAACTACCGATGCGTGAAAGTTGCATGGTATAGGGTGCTTGCCAATCCCAACCTACCGAAACAAATCGCTGCGGGGCTGTGCCTACAATACGTGCGTTCGCATAGGTTTTGTTTGCCTTTCCGTCGGCATAGTCTACCTCGCCGTATTGGTCGTAATCTTCTTCTTCAACAGCGGTGCTGTCGGTTGTTTGGGCAAAAGTGAGGATGTTCAAACAAAGTGAAAAGCATAAAAGTGGGAGCAGACGCTTGTTCATATACCCTTATTTTTTGATGGATACACGTTTCCAGACATCGGTACGCCCGAAGGTTTTTACGCCGATAAAACCACGTATATCGAGTGTATTTACATCTTTGGCCTTGATTACACAGCTGTAATTGTTGCCATTTTCCGGGTCATAAATGGTGCCGTCGTTCCATTCGCCTTCGCCGGCGTAGGTGAAGTCTTTCAACAAACGGTAACCTTTTAACGGCACCTGACGCATGGATTCATCCGGATTGTTTTTGTCGACTTTAGCTGCACTGGTCGCTGGATCAATGGGTTCTCTGAGCCATACAATTTTACCATAATATTTGTCGGCTATTTTTTCAACTTTCACCCGGGCTTTGCCGTGGCTAGGTTCCCAAACGCCCACAAGCATGTCAGCTTCAACACCCTGAGCGGGGTAAAAGCCTTGCAGCAAAAAGGCGGAAAAAAGAAGGAAAAGGGTGGAGAAAACGATTTTTTTCATAGGTAGATTTATTTATTTTTTGACTTCTAGTTCAAAGTTTAAACGGACTTTCAATTGCAGATTCTCTTCTTTTTCAGCGCTGAGATTAACATCGCTTACCCAGGTCATGTTTGGGAGTTGGAAAAATTTAGCAATGTCTTTCTGTTCTACCGCAATTTGCAAGCTAAGCGATGAGGACCCGGCTGGAACAGGATTTAAAAAGCCGACTTGTTGCATACTCACGTCTTTGCCAGCAAACTGAAAAGTGATATCCTGAATCAGCGCCAGGTCGTCTGGGCTGTCGGTGGTAATGGTAATGCTTTTTACCCGGGCGGATTGAATGGTTGCTGGATCGATATTTAAAGCACTAAGATCTGCGGTCCACGTTGCTGAGGCTGTATTTGAACCATCGTAAAGTGGGCCCTCTGCGGTGAGTGTTACTTCTTCACTTTCGAAAGTGAGTGTTTCGGTATTGCTGCATGCGGTGGTGGCAAGCATAAAAGCCGCCAAAACGGCAAATACGGTAGTTTTCATAGCTAAGCGGTTTATCGCGTTGTCCAAATTCGGTAATACACGTCAGATTAACAAATCTTTTGGGGAGGCATTGTGATAAACTGTTTGTTGTTTACGTCGGCTGCGCCTTCTGTGGGTGTTCGCGTTGCTCCCGGTGTACGGTCGCGAGGCTCCTGTTTGCGTTTCGCTGGCTTACTTGGAGGCATTGTGCTAAACTGTTTGCTGTTAGGTCGGCTTTGTCTTCTGTGGGTGGTCGCGACGCTCCCTGTTTGCGTTTCGCTGGCTTTTAAGGGTGCATAATGTTTGAATTGCGTATCCTTTTCATTGAACGCGGGCATATATGCGATGCTGCGTGGTGCTTTTGAGGGAGGGTAGTGCCGAAAGGGGAAAGTTGGGGTCTTCAAAAAAACGACAGCCTACGCGCCAAGCCTAAAATGTACTTTTTAGAGAAATCTTTTTTAGATGGTCCAGCGAAGCGTAAATAGGGCGCGCAGTCCTACTTTCGCCAGATTACGTACACACACGAACGTCAGGATAAAATCACCCTAAAAGTTATAATTTCTCGCGGAGGGCTAACATTTGGAGCGCTGTTACAGCCGCTTCTTCCCCTTTGTTGCCATATATGCCACCCGCCCGGTCGAGGGCTTGTTGTTCGGTGAGTACGGTGAGTACCCCAAAAATTACCGGCAGGTTTAGTTTGAGGTTTAAATCCATCAATCCGTGGGCAACCGCCTCGCTGATGTATTCAAAATGGGGTGTTTCGCCTTTGATGAGGCAACCGAGGGCAATAACGGCATCTGCCTTCCATTGCGTAGCTAGCCACTGCGCTGCCAAGGGTAGTTCGTAGCTTCCGGCTACTTTTTCGATGCGGATGTGTTTGTCGGTGAGGCCATGTTGACGCAGACAGTCCAAGGCACCGTCTTCCAATGCTTGGGTGATGTGGGTGTTCCAATGGGCCGTAATAATAGCAATGCGCAGCTTTTCGGGCTTGCGCAAGGCTACTTTTTCGTAGTCAGAAGGGGTTTTGAGGGCAGTGGCCATCTTAGTTTTCGCTCACGCGGGCGATGTATTTATCGATGTTCTGGCCTTCGGTGCTGGTATTATAATCAGCTTTGATGCGCTCATAAAAGCCTAGTGCATCTTTGTTCTCACCCATTTCTTCGGCCAGTTCACCGGCACGCAGGAGATAGATTGGTGTGGTGAGGTTGTTGGATTTATTATCAGCTGCTTTTTTGTAGTAGCTCAGTGCTTTGTCTTTGTTATCGAGCTCAAGATGTGCGTCACCTATGGCGCCGAGTGCAATACTGCTCAGGATAACATCGTCCCCGCTGAAATCTTCCAGATGGTCGATAGCGAGTTCAAACTCTCCTTTTTTGAGGTAGGCAATGCCAAGATAATAATGAGCAAGATTACCGGCCTTAGTCCAGCTGTAATCGTCAGCGATTTCTTCGAACCCCGGGAAGTTACCATCGCCATTGATGGCAAGGTCGAGGGAATCGGCTTCAAAATAACGCTCCGCCACGTACATCATATTCAGGGCTTCGGCCTGTTTGTTGGGCAGGTAGATGGCATTGGCATAATAAATACCACCAGCAAGCAGTATAACACCGCCGATAACACCGTAAACGATGTTTTTGTATTTTTCTAAAAAGGCTTCGGAACGACTAATGGTGTCCTGGATGTCGAGATTCTGGGTGAAGTCGAATGATTTTTCTTCTTCTTTTTGTTTTTTAGCCATGAGGCGGGGGATATTGATTGTTTAGCTTAATTCAGATTAATCCATGATAAAAGGATAGTCGGTCTGCATATACACATCGGTGTACAACTCAGCATCCGACGGCCACGGTGAATTTTCGGCAAATTCAACAGAAGCTTTTACCTGCGCTTCGATTTTTGTGTCGATGGCTTCGATGTCTGCTTCGGTGGCGTATTTTTTCTTGAGGAGCACGGCTTTCACCTGCTCAATAGGATCGATGGATTTGTAGTGCTCTACCTCTTCTTTGGTGCGGTATTTTGCTGGATCACTCATAGAATGACCACGGTAACGGTAGGTGCGGATTTCGAGGAAGGTAGGACCGTCGCCCTTGCGGGCACGGTTTACAGCTTCGTCCATGGCTTCATGAACGGATTCACAGCTCATGCCGTCGACCACTTTTGAAGGCATATCATAGGCCAAGCCAATACGCGAAATATCTTTCATATTGGTGGTGCGCTCCAAGGAGGTACCCATGGCGTAGAAGTTATTCTCTACCACAAAAATGACGGGCAACTTCCACAACATGGCCATATTGAAGGTCTCGTGCAAGGAGCCCTGACGTACGGCGCCATCGCCCATATAACATACACTTACGCCCTTGGTCCCATTGTATTGTTCGGCGAAAGCAATGCCAGCACCCAAAGGAATCTGACCGCCAACGATGCCATGGCCGCCAAAATTGCGGTGCTGTTTGCTGAACATATGCATAGAACCACCCTTGCCTTTGGAGCAACCCGTGATTTTACCGTACAATTCCGCCATCACCGAATCTGGCGTTATACCACTCGCGATGGCATGGCCATGGTCGCGGTAGGCTGTGATCACAGAGTCTTTGTCGTTGCTGATAACCGAGTAGGTACCAGCTATAATGGCTTCCTGGCCAATGTATAAATGACAGAAACCTTTGATTTTTTGCTGGCCATACAATTGGGCGCATTTTTCTTCAAAACGGCGGATGAGCTGCATTTGCTCATACCACTGTAGATAGGTTTCTTTGGTTATCTTCGTTTTTGCCATTATTCTTGCGTGAAAATCGAGCCGCTAATATACGGCTCTTTGTCATTTCCCGAAACCCTCAAATGTACCTCCTTTCGCTACAGCTCAATAACTTCCGCAATGCGGAACAACGCGACTACCGTTTTGAGGCGCCAGTGGTGGCTTTAACAGGGCGGAATGGTGTTGGAAAAACCAATGTATTAGACGCCTTGCACTATGTTTGTCTAACCCGCTCTTACTTCAATAACCAAGACCAACAGCTCATTCGTTTTGGGCAGGAATACTTTAATATCACCGCCGAAATAACGGATGAAGGTGAAAAATTAAAAGTTTTTTGTGCCTACCAGCCGGGAAGTAAGAAGGTAATTAAACTAAATGGAAACGATTATCCCCGCCTGGCCGACCACATCGGACGTTTCCCAGTGGTGATGATTGCACCTACCGACCTCAATCTTATACACGAAGGCAGCGATGAAAGAAGGCGGTTTATAGATATGCTGCTCTCCCAAACCGATCGCGATTATTTGATCGGCTTGATGAAGTACAACAAACTTTTGCTGCAACGCAATGCCTTGCTCAAAAGCTGGGCACAAGAACGCCGGCTCGACAAAGCCTTACTCGAGGTACTGGATGAACAATTGGCGCCACTCAACAGACTTATTTATACCCGCCGGGCTGCTTTACTCGATCAGTTTAACCCCGTTTTCGAAGAATTACACCTCGAAATATGTCAGGGCCATGAAAAAGCAGGCATACAATACGATTCTGTATTTCACCAAGGCGATGCCGCCAGCTTGATGCGCAGCGGATTACAAGCCGATTTGGATGCAGGCCGTTCGTTGACCGGGACCCATCGAGATGAATTTGTATTTACGATTGATGGTCAGCCAGTGAAAAAATTCGGCAGTCAAGGGCAACAAAAGAGTTTTATTGTCGCACTCAAGCTTGCACAAAGCGATTATTTAGGCATGCTAACCGGCAAGGCGCCCTTTTTGCTGTTAGACGATGTATTTGAAAAACTCGATCCCGAACGCGTTGCTAATTTATTGCGCTTGGTGAGTCAGGAGCGTTTCGGGCAGATTTTATTGACCGATACCGACCGCGGCAGGGTCGAAGCCATCTTCCGAAATACAGGGGCAGAGGTGCAGTACATTGCGGTTTAAGCCGACTGACCTACAAATGACAGTCCGGGGTTTGATATGGACTGTATTGCTTTAACTTTGGGTTTTTAATTGGAAAGAAAAATGCGTGCACTGCCACTATTAACCTTGTTTTTAAGTCTGCTGTTTTTTTCTTGCGGCGAAAAGAAGTCGGACCCGCAGGCAAAAGCCCGGGCCAACGTTGAAGCACTGGAGAAAAAACTAAAAGCCGATCCAGCGACCATGTCGGGCGACGACCGCTTAAATGATTCGCTGGCTAGCAATGTGGTGAAGGCGTATCTCCGCTTTGTTGAGGATTACCCTAAAGATTCGCTTGCTGCCGACTATCTGTTTAAAGCCGCCGATGTTATGCGTGGTCAGTTCCGTTGGGACAATGCTGTGCAGGTGCTTGAGCAATTAATTAGGCAATATCCGCAGGATAAAAGAGTGCCCAGTGCCCTCTTTTTCGCTGGTTTTATGTTGCACAACGATTTAGGTCAGCATATGCTTGCAACACCCTACCTAGAAAGGTTAATTAAAGAGCACCCCGATCATCGCCTTGCCCAGGATGCAGTTTTTTTGCTCGAAACCATGCATATGAGTGAAGAAGAGTTGATACGGCATTTAGAGGCGAAGAATGATTCTTTGCTGTAATAATTCGAAATTCACGGAATAACTCGATTGAGTTGAGCCTAAGCTAGCCGGTAGCCTAGTATAACCAAAACACCGGCTAGCCGAAAAATTACAGGTGTTTCGGCGCATAAATTAGCCGTACAAAGGCACTCATCTGCTCGTTTCCGCGCTTTACTGGTATTCCTGCTGCCGTGCCCATGTGCAATTAATCGCTGATAGCCAACGGCATTTGAGGCCGTAAGCTTATGTCGAAGTCGCCAGGATGCCAGAATTTGTTGACTTCTATGCCGATGAAGTTTCGAGCGCCAAGCACCATATCATGGAGATCGGTGTGGGAGGAATAGGTCCGCCTCCATTTGCCACTTACAAAATGCTGGTGAATTTCGGGGCCGGTGTAAATGAGGCTGTGCCAGTTGGGACCGAGTCGTTTTGCGGCTACCAAA
>Ga0105053_10009531_pt1 | contig 12336 bp, 6 predicted proteins | sample BON01_FD_78093 | JGI IMG/M metagenome (GOLD analysis project Ga0105053, IMG submission 78093) | Freshwater microbial communities from Lake Bonney liftoff mats and glacier meltwater in Antarctica - BON-01 | ecosystem: Environmental > Aquatic > Freshwater > Ice > Glacier meltwater | place: Lake...
AAAAAAAAAAAAAAACATAACTAAAAAGGAAAACAAGTTACTGTTCGATTGCAACGATGAAATAGAAAAAGCAACAGAATTTGGAATCCGCCCAAAGAAGGAAATGCAAACAATCTATTCACCATGTTACGAATCTCTGTCTACCAGAATTTCTCAGTGAACTTGTAGTAGTAGCACTATTAATTAGTATTTGCCATTTGACTTGTACGTCAGGTACAAAATATTTCAAAACGAAATGAATTGGGGACTATCCTCAAAGCGCCATTTCCACTAAATTTTGGTTGGATGGAGCAACTTCTACTTCGTTTGAGGTCTAACAACAATCGTGATCGCGGAGAGGCGGAGTCATTATTTAACCAAAGTTTATCCAATGATATTCGAGGTACTTTAAACGAACTTTTGCAAGTGGTATTGGTATCCAACGATGAGGGGTTAAAGGAGTTTGGCGCAGTTCTGTTCAGAGGACAGTTGGTTCGAAAGAAAGCGGGCCAGCAATGGTGGAGTCTGCTCAGCGAGGCGGAACGGGGAGAACTGAGGAATGTTCTTTTGCAACGTCTTGCTAATTGCACCAAACTGTCATTGGGACGTCAACTTGTGCAGATTGTGGCTCAGATTTCGCGGTTATCGTGGGACGAGCAGATGACTGTGGACCAATGGCCTTCGCTTTTGGGGGATCTCGCTACTCTAGCTTCAAGTCAAGAGAACAAATTCGCTCCTGTTTTGGCTGTAGCCACTCTAGACGAGATCGTTCAAGCATGTCCTCAAAAAGTCGAGAACGGGGATACACCAATGAAGATGGCGGAGCTTCTTTGCAATGTGATGAACAGTGGATCATCTTCAGTTCGCGTGGAGGCCGTGAAAGCTATGTCTTCATTGCTTTCTTTGGTAGATGAAACAGATGCATCAGCCTTCACTTCGGTGCTGAGTAGCATTCTCAACGTGTTCGAGGTGTGTTTGCATGAAGAAGAGCTCGTTCTCAAATGGTTCGAAGCCGTGATTGAAATCATTAATAACCAGCCAAAGATGCTTGTAGCTTCGGGCCATCCGGAAAGTATGGTCACCGTCATGCTACGAGTTGCATCTGATGCTCAATTCTCAGAAGATGTTCGCAAGCAAAGCTTGGAAGTTTGCTCCACTGTAGCAGTGGAATTACCTCTTATGTACAAGAACAACGTAGCTTTGACGACGCAAATGCTGCAAGTGACTATACTGTTTATGCTAGAACCCAGTGACGAAGATGAAGAAGATCACGTGGAAGGCATTGCTGAAGACGAGTCTATGTGTGATCGTGGTGAACGTGCGCTGTACTTTGCTGTTGAATGTCTTGGTGCAGCAATGACATTGCCTCTGTTGTTTCCCATGATCGATGAGCTACTCAAGCATACCGATGACTGGAGGAAGCAAAGGGCAGGAATTGTAGCTATTATGATGGCCGCACATAATGGAGGGAAGATTATGTACGATGCACTGGCACCTGTACTACAAAGAATCATTCCATCGATCGTGAAGGAACAAGAGAACATCAAAGTTCGTAAAACTGGATTAGATACCCTTTCGACTATTTTTATCGTGTATGGGGATGTCGACACACTGCTTGATGATATGGACGGTGAGGAAGATATTCACTACAATCCAGATGAGGAAGACAAGAAAAATGTTCAGCATTTGTTTTCTAAAGAACTATTGACCGCGCTTGCAATGGTATTAGAACCGCCAAATTCAAATGACCCAAGCATATGGTCTTTTAAGGCCAAGGCTGCGAATGCCGTGGCTAATTTCTGTGCAGGAGTGGATGATGGATGGGGAGCTGAGATTCTTGGTGAATTTGGTTCAATGTTACTGGATAAATTACTCCGTTTGATTACATTGTCTACCGTGATGCAGCAAAGTCCGCAGAATCGCGTGGATGTTACTGATGTACAAGGTGCTGTATTAGCTGCCATCGGGGCAATGGCAAAGGCTCTTGGAGAAGATTTTGGTCAGTACTATGACACCTTCATGCCCATTGCTAAACAAAGCTACATGCTACAGGAACACTTGGTACTTCAAGGAAAGAACATGGACAAAAAGGACAAGGCAAGTTGGCTTGAGAAACAAGTTTTACTGCGAGGTCAAGCTATGGAATGTATTACCAACATCGGTCAAGCTGTAGGAGCAGAAAAATTCAAGCAAGACGCTGGGCCTTTGATGGAAATCGTGATTGGATATATGGAAAACAATTGGAACAAAGGAGACTCTGATCGCAATCGTCAAGTGGCTGATCTAGCCTCCAACATTTGTATTTGCATGGGAGTCGAAGAAATGAATGAGCAGATTTTAGGTAAATTAATTCCGCCCTTCATCACATGGGCCAAAAACCCGGTTCATCATGTTTTGAATGAGACTGAATTTCAAAATCTTCAAGAAAACCAAGATGAGGAGGATGAAGAAGAAGATCAAAATGATGGGAAATTATTTCACATGACGGAGAATGGTGAAGTTGTTTGCATCAATACTTTCCAAATGAAAGAGAAGGAATGCGCGGTGCGCATCCTAGCAGAGTTAGTGGATGAGATCGGAACTGCGCTAATGCCATGGGCTGGTCACATTGCTTCCTTGATGATTCAAGAAATCATGTCTGAGATATCAACTCCAGAATTGGAATTGTGTGCTACATTCACCATGGGTAAATTGGTAGATGCAGTATCCAAGTACATGCGAACGCAGAACAATGCTCCAGAACAACGTGAATTCGCTCAGAGGATGTTCACCGAATCGCTTGAAGCTTGTTTAAATTCTTTGGCACAGGGTTTCGAGGATGCTGTTGAAGAGGACCAGGAGCGTTTGGATGATCTAGATATGGGCAAAGAAGCGGATGAAGAAGATGACCAAGGCGCTCTCGTCATGGTAACCACTGCTGAACAAATCACTGCAATCTTACGTGCAGCCTATGAAAGCTCTGGTAGATCTGATAAGAATGTGGATTTGTTTTGCAATAGCAACTACAATCCAAGTGCTCTAATGCCTCTATTCTGTCTTCATGACGATCTTGTTGGTAAGATCATCAGTGATATATGTGCATGCATGTCTGCTTCCTGCGAGCGTCCTCGTGGTAAACCATGGTGGAAAGACAGCCACAACAATGATGTCATGGATGCCTTGAGCGAGGCTATTGGTATTCTGCTCAAGACACATGGAGAACGATGCCTTGAATCGTTTGCCCAGTGTGCGCTTCCGCTTGGAGAAAAGCTATTGCTGGCCAAGCAAGGGAAGAAAGGCAAAGGAGTTACCGCTTCGTTGAAAAGTGTGGGCTTGTTTTTCTTCGATGATGCTATCGAATATGGAGGTCCTCAAGCTAGTGCTTTTGTTCCTATGGCCGTGAAATATATGTTGGAGAATGCAAAGAACCCAAATGTGTTTTTAAGACAGGCGGCGGTATATGGATTGGGAGTGTGTGCGCAACGCGGTGGGGGTCAGTTCACTCCATTTGTAGAACAAACAGTCACAACACTGATACAAGTCATTGAACATCCTAATGCTAGAAAAGGGAACAATGGGAGTGCTACCGATAATGCAATCAGCGCGTTATTGAAATGCATCTTGTACAGGCAAGTCACTCAGCTGGTACCGAAACTTTTGGGATATTTACCCTGCAATTCGGATGTCCTTGAAGCCAGAGTCATCCACTATTTGTTATACAAAGCGGTTGCAGAAAAACACCCGGCATTTATGGAATTTGGGGCAAGGCTGAAGGACATATTTGCCGCCGCTGCTGTTGATAAATCAGGATACTCGGCTAAGAATTCCAAATTTGAGGAGGAATCTTCCGTTTTGACCAATGAAACACGCCAATGGATACAATCGAACATTTAAAAAGAGTAGTTTTAGTTGGTTCGTTTTTATGATGTTATAGTTTTACGTTTAGCTTTTTGGCCACCGTTTGAAGAGTTTGAAGGTCGTTTTGCCCGAGGAATTTCATTGTCGTTCCGAATCTAGATATCGAAGCAATGTTTCTTAAAACGGCCCCTGCGGTTTCCAAATCTTCAAACCGATCTAAAACGTTAATAATCTCCATCAAGAGATCTTCTGGAATTTCAACTTTGAAAATCGTTGAAAACAAATCGCTTGGGATAATCTCACAATATTCTTTTCTTTTTTCGAGAGTGCCAAACATTTTCCAAGTTTTTTGAAACTCGTACAAGGATTTTGGAACTGTGAATTGCTTGTTTGATGACGTAGCTACTTTGATAGCCTTTTGCACACAAGATTGTTTTTCGAGTGCAGCGAGCTCTTGCTTGGCTATTGAATTCAACGGTTCAACAGTAAGCAGATTCTGAAGATCCTTGATGGCAGTATCAATCAGTCCAAGTCCTTTATAACCCATACTACGTCTAAAAAGTAATTTTGCTTTCTGACTAGGAGTCGCTTGAGAAAGCGCCAGAGCTCGAGTACAATCATCGATACATGGCTGAAATGTTTCTAACTTCAGCCACGTCATTGCTCGATTCGAAAGTACAGGAAGGGCATCAGGTTCCAAATTTAAACACTCGCTATATGATTCAATTGCTTGTTGGAATTTACATTCTTTAAACAAGGCATTTCCTTGTTCTTTGAGAGACTTGAAAGAAGCCACTGGGTTCTGTAATTTCTGCATCAATTGAGAAATTTTTTCTCCGGCTTCATTTTGTTCGGGATCCAAACGAAGGACTTGGCACATATCATTGAGAGCATCTTCCAATCTTCCCAACTTTTCCAACGCGATGGCTCGTCTAAAAAGACTCTTGACATGATCGGGAGACAGCTCCAATATATCAGAACACACTGTGACCACTTGAACGAACATCTTCAACTCTTTATAGCATACTGCTTGGTTTCCCATACAGTTGCATAGATCAGTTGATGACAACGAATCCATCGAGCGCAGCAAATCCACTGCCTTGGAGAAATGACTGAGAGCCGTTTCGAAGTCCTTGTTTTGAAAACTAACAGTACCTGATGCTTTTGATTCCATCCACGTCACACATTCTTCTGGATCTTCTTCCGCATCTTCTTCTGAATCAGAATCTTCAATAATCATTAGCTTTTTAAAACCAGACCGAGGCGGAGCGTCATGTCGTTCAGAACCTATCCCACCAACTTGATTGTATTTCTTTCTGGAGGCAGCTAATAAAGAGCTAAAGCTTGAATTGTTGGGTTCAAGATGCAAAGCATATTCAAAATCAGAGATAGCATCTAAATACTTTCCGCGACGATGTCGTGCCATTCCCCGACGAGCATAACACTTGATGAAAACTGGGTCCAACTCAATTGCTGTCGTACAGTCCTTCTCTGCTTCTTCAAATCTTTCAAGCTTAAGAAAGGCCATTGCACGGTTTGCAAATGGTTTTGCATCTTTTGAATTTTCTGGGAGGAAATCAATGCTCTTTGAATAAAAACGAGCAGCATCGTCGAATTCCCCAGCTTTAAAACATTCATTCCCTTTTTCTTTTTCTTTGGTGGAGAAGAAGACAGATTGTTCATTGGTGAGGTTGTTTGAATGAACTGAAGTAGTTTTCTTTGTGCGTTCTTTCCTTTCGTCAATTATTTTTTGCTTCTGGTCTACAATTTCATTTTGCTTTCGAAGAACCTCTAGTTCCTCTTTGTCCATGTTTTCCAGTTCTGATTCGACATCGAATTTCTCCCACGCTCGAAAATCATATCCAGAAATGGATTTTGTTTCTTTTTTTTGTTCCTCTTCAGTGGATGTTGAATAGGATGTTTTAACAACGGTACTGCTTCCTCGGACAGCAGGGACATTCGATCGATTCCCTAGAGGAAGTTTCAATGATTGATCGTTTATCTTCACGCGGTTCACAAATTCTTCAATCTCGCTACGAGCACATGACACTTCATCCATTGAAGGTTCGGTCCTTTGGGCCATAAAAAGTCTCCTCTCCTTCGCCGACATGCATTCCACTAGACGTTGTTCACAAGCACGCTCCAAGTCGGGCCAGCGTCCTTCCTTTCCAGACTCGAGTGCTTTAAGAATGGCATTCAGTTCTTTTCTATCCGAGCACTTTTCAATATACCCGTAATCGAGATGATCTACCGGAATACCACTGTCTTCCATTTCAGTTATAAAATGGGTTAACGCTTTTCCGTTAGTGTCTACTTTTTTAGGTCCTCGGCGGTGCGGTCCCCCAGATGCACTTGGTGTCATTTCCTCAAATTAGTCAACAACAAATAAGCCGAGTATGATTGCAGTCGATTTAACAGACAAAGAATGCAGCAAATGCGGGCGCCTTGTGGAGGAAGAGGAATGCCTAAGCATGCAGTGTGGACATTTCTTTGATAGATCATGCTTTGATTCGAACTCCATGAAATGCGCGATATGCCACGTAGTGGATATTCGAGATGATTTGATTGTAAAGGTATTTCGAACGAAGAGGGATCTTTTGCTGAAATCAAACCGTTCAGAGAGTGGCGAGATGCAGGTTGTGATAGATTTAATAGCGTCGAGTACTACGTGCAAAAATAACAAAAAAAGTGTCAAGCGTACCAAGAATAAAACCAATGCCAAGAAAGGTTGGAGCTCTGGAACTGGATATGGTGGAAGTGGCGGTGATCCTGTCCTCGATAGATCTGTACATGTAGCAAGAAGTAAACAAGTAGAGGCCGATAATAAAATGGAACATTTTGTGGGTACTATAACGTCATTAGTCAAAGGTGTTCTCAAGAACAATGGGCCTAGTAAGATCAATGCTTTAGGTGGGCAGTTGCGTAAGAAAGGATCCAATGGTTATTCTGTATGTGATGTTTTCCGTGGATATTGGCGAAACGACAGTCTCATGGATGTCACAGAGCGAGCCGTCGTGTATTCTCGCCTGCTCGAATTCTTGCAAGTTTGTCTGGAAGCTCCTTTATTCAGTACATTACAACAGCTGTTTTTTGAAGCGGAGGAATCAAGTTTAGAACCAGAAGAGATTGTTTTAAGCAGTGATGGCGATGACGCTAAACGGACATTGAAAGACCTTGGTGACAAGAAACAGAATATTATTACATGTATCAACAAGTTGAACGACCAAGGACGCCTTTTTAACAGCAATGGGGATAGTAATGAGTTTGTGGAACGTCTAGATCAATTTTTAAAGAAAGTGTCGGAAAAGCTTTCAAAAGTCGGGTATTATGCATCTGAGTTAGGGAACATTGGTCCTATGACAAGAACCGCTCGCAAAAATCTTCTTCGCTTGACTAAAACTCACGATGTGAATGACGAAAATCGAGCCACCTTGTATGTGGAGTCGCTAAAAGACCTTCAATTTCGATCAGTTTCCTTGCTAGAGCTCACAGGAAACAATTTCTTGAGCTACGCCTTTGCCTCAGAAGCTGTGTCTATCGCTTCAAGCAGCAAAGGGCGTCTGAGTCGTATTATGAAGGAGATGTCCACTATGACTAGTAGCTTGCCATTGAGTTGGGGGAGCGGTATTTTCCTTCGAGCTGATGAATCTCGCCCGGATGTTATGTGCATGATGATTATTGGGCCTCATGGCACGCCATATGCCAATGGGGCTTTCATATTTGACATTCTGCTTCCTGCTAATTATCCGAATGTTCCTCCTAAGGTGCTCCTCAAGACAACAGGTCATGGCATGGTGAGGTTTAACCCGAACCTTTATAATTGTGGTAAAGTATGTCTTTCCCTTCTAGGCACTTGGCAAGGTCCTGGGTGGAAGGTCCAAACAAGCACACTTTTACAAGTGCTGGTTTCAATTCAATCACTTATATTTGTTGATCAGCCATACTTTAATGAACCTGGCTATGAAAACATCTTGGGTACTACTAAAGGAGATGCGCAATCGAGGATTTACAACAACGACATTCAATTGCATACAATGCGACATGCTATCCTTGCTCTTATGAAAAACCCTCCTTACCTTTTTAGAGACGTACTTGATATTCACTTTCGGTTGAAAACAAAAGAGATTCGCGATCAGTGTGATAGTTGGGCCAAGAATTGCTTGGTTGGAAATCACCAGTACGTTAATGTATCCCAGGAGATATCGCGAATGTTGGGGAAATCAGCAGTATCTTCATCCTCAAGTTCAAAATTTGTCACCGTCGATTTGACCTAAACCTATCGTTTTGGAGTCCTTTTTAATTAAATTCTCTGCGGGAGATATTGCTGTAATTGAAATTCATCAAAAAGTTATAAATTATTAAATAATCAAAGAGAAGGTCGTGCAGTTGTTGTTTTGTAATTTGAAATTCAATGATAAAAAATTCCAACTTTTTATTGAGCGAAGAATGAAGGGTTCTTTGGTTGTTGCAAGGCGTGTGAGTCTTAGGAGATGTTTCGCTTCATTATCGACCAAAAATGAAATAGATCAGGTCGAAGTGGCGAGTGCACCCCCTGTAGAGATTGATACTTCAATGAAGCCAAAAGATACGGTAGCAAAACTGGACAAGTTCATCGTGGGGCAAAGAGATGCGAAACGATCGGTTGCCATTGCGCTTAGAAATCGTTGGCGAAGACTGCGTCTTGATCCAGAGCTTCGTGAGGAGATCCAACCAAAGAACATCCTCATGATTGGGCCTACTGGATGTGGTAAAACTGAGATAGCTAGAAGATTAGCTAAGTTATCGCAAGCACCTTTCGTAAAGGTAGAAGCTACGAAATTTACAGAGGTGGGATTTCACGGCAGGGATGTTGATAAGATCATTTCTGATCTAGTGGAGACGTCAATCAACCTTACGAAAGAAATTCGAATGGAAAAAGAAAGGCCGCTAGCTGAAAAGATGGCAGACAGACAAATTCTGGACATTTTAACTAGTAACTCCAGCCCTGAGACGCGCAAGTCCTTCCGGGATCTTTTACGAAAGGGTGATCTTGACACCCATACCATTAAAATCGAAGCCCCAGTTCAAGGAGTTGCGGGACCTATCTCTGGTATGTCTCTGGAAGGCAACTCGAGTAATCCGGTGAATATGAATCAGGTCTTTGCTCAACTAGGTAAAATAATGGGGCCGAAGAAAGAAACTCGAAAAATGCCAGTAAAGGAAGCTCGTAAGATTCTTGTGGATATGGAATTGGAATCTCGACTAGACACTTCCGATATCACCAGAGAGGCCATTGAGTTGGCAGAGGAAAATGGAATTGTTTTCATCGATGAGATTGATAAAATTTGTAGCTATGGAGACAGTCGAACTAGTGCGGATGCCTCCGCAGAAGGGGTACAGAGAGATTTATTGCCTTTGATTGAAGGTTGTGTTGTGCATACGAAACATGGCAACGTGAAAACAGATCATATCCTCTTTATTGCATCTGGTGCATTTCACTCATGCTCTCCATCTGATCTTTTACCCGAATTGCAAGGTCGTCTACCCATCAGGGTTGAGCTTCAAGCGTTGACTGAAGACGATTTCTTTCGAATTTTGACAGAACCAGAGGCGAATCTTGTGCTCCAACAATCCAAATTACTGGAAACAGAAGGAGTTATTTTGAAATTTGACCAAGACGCGATTCGTAAAATGGCCCATGTTGCAGCTGAAGTGAATAATACAGTGGAAAACATTGGCGCTCGTCGTTTGCACACAATTATGGAAAAGATTGTGGAAGATATTTCATTTTCAGCTCCTGATTTTGACGACTCGAAATACAAATTGACAAAATCTGAAGATGGACGAACAATCATCACCATTACGAAAGAATTGGTAGATGAAAGAGTCGGTGATTTGTTGGAGACAACCGATCTAGGAAGATTCATACTTTAAAAAAATTCAAATTTTGCATTTTGATGATGTATTTTTTTACAACAACAAAATCGATTCTCTTTTAGAATACACGTAATGGATAGAAGACATTCAACACTAATTTCTTTTTAAAAAAAGCAAGAGTATCTTGTTGAAAGAAAAGAGCCTGATAACAATCCGTGAGGTTAGAAGCAGCCTGTCAGCAATATTTTTTTATGAACCTAAAAAGGGCCGTTGATATGTTTGAGCGATTGCGAGCAGGAGCCTACCATAAGGCCAAGTTTTCAATTGATTTAAACAACGAAGACGCGTTCGAGTTAATTCAAAAAGATTTAAAAGGTTGCTCTGGGTTGTTATCTTTAATCCGTGACGAATACGAAGTTCCAGAAAAGGAATCCATTCAGATTAGGGAACCAACGATTGAACCGATGATTGAAAAAAAAAGGCCGTCGAAAAGCAGACTAATTCGTAATCCTTATTATCGTCCAAAAATTGTTTCAAAGGTACATAGCAACAAGTCCGTCAATCTTAAACAAATCAATTGGAAACAATTGGAACACATGACAGGGGAATTTCAAGACGTCCTGATTTTGGTACCCTTGTATTCACATGCGTTTGATCAAGTAGCACTGAGCATAGGTAAAACAAAACCTGAATTGGCAAAGATATTGTTAGATGGTTGGAGGAGTCAACTCGAAGTGTTGCTTTCACTTGTTGCGAAAAGTAAGGAACACATCACTGATGATTCTACGGTACATCGGTTAAATCTTCAGCTGAAGAACTGTTCAGAACATCATTTATTTTTGAAGGGTGTTTTTGATTCCAGTATTGCCAGACGAGATCATTTAAAGGAACGACGTAAATTGATGATTTCGCAAGTTGCTAATTCGGAAAAGACCAATGAAGGTCTGGATATGAAGGAACGAGATCTTGTTCAGGAAAAACAAACCCTATTGATGGAGCTTGAAAAATTGGAAAATGAATATGCTTCAGAGTGCGAGTATTTGCAACAAGACCATCGCTTGGATGAAGAAGTCGTTGAATACAAAGCCGAATTTGAAGCCTTCAATCAGGCTGTGAGAGATGTTGAAACAGTAGTAGAGCAACAAAAACTTCGAGATCTTGTGGAAGAAGACGAGATGAGAATGACAAAAGCATCTGATCTCAACAAAATTAAGAAGGTACTCAACGATTTGTCCGTTTACCGAGAGAGCTTGGAGCGCCAAAAAGCATCTTTAACAATCCCGTATGACTCAGGGGTTAGTGTAGTTCTTTCATGGGACCGCGCAGACACAGATACAGAACTAGAAACAGAAAAACGAAGGCGCGGGGCTGTAACGAAACTAAATATCCCGCTTCCATTTGTGTCACTCCTTGGTGATATATCCAAGTCAAGTTCGCGTAAGGAAAAATGGTCCGTTGTAAATATTAATAAAGCATTGGGGAGATTACATACGCTTGCAACAGCGGTAACAACAGGCTCGTATGCTGAATTCGTTTATAATTTCTTCTTTGATGAATATTGTGATGAAGGAGTGTTGGTGGGTTTTCTCACAAGTTTAGGAAGGATTCAGAAAAATCACTGCGGGGCTTGGATATTCTTAAAATTGTGTGATACTGAATTATTTCCAACGCAGTTTTATCACAAAATAGGAGAACTTTTGAAGCATTGCGTTTTCGCAGATGACGAAACTCGTTGGTTTCCCGCCGAATTAGTTGACGATGTGGAAACGCTGACGACGGGAACAAAAGTCAACATTGACGACTATATAATATTGCAGCTCAAAAACAATCTGATTCAAATCATGTAAAGAATTTTATAAAGAGTTTATCCTCTAAACCATTTTGCGAATTGGTCTCTGGCGTTTTGAGAAGCTTGAGCGATCGTGAGTTCGGCAACAGGTGTGTCAGCGCTCGGAGTGGCTCCTTTCATCAGAACTCTATTGGATACAGCCACAGGATCTGTTTCTAGAATAAGACCACCATCGACAACTTCGTCTGTGCTCAATAGAACCAAATCTAGGTTATCCAGAAGGGTTCGTTTGTCCAAGTGACTTTTTAGGATACCGTTTAAGGCGTCATACAAAGTATCCAATACATTTACTAAAATGAGTTCGTTTTCATCCAAAGCCCCGCATACAAAGAAGGCTACATCGATGCCTGATCGAAAGACGCACACGGAGGACTCGAGCATGACAACGTCCGCTTCTGATCGGGCAAATGTTCCTCTTGTCTTAGCGAAGAGATTCGTTTCAAAGTCGATTTGAGTCTTATTTTCTTTGAAGTTCTTGTCAAAGTATTTAGCATGTACTCTTGATCCATCGGTGTTGTCGAGTATAAGAATTGCTTTGATTTGTGGGGAGGTCATCTTCCTACTAAGAAAAGATTGTCGTTAAAAAATATATATATATATTTGACGTAGTTACTAGACGATGATGGAAACGACCGAGTTGGAGGCTGCCACGACCATAAGTTATAGCGCGGAGAAGGTGATAGGTAACGGATCTTTTGGAGTGGTGTTTAAGGCTACTGTTGTTCAAACAGGAGAGGTTGTGGCGATCAAGAAAGTGTTGCAGGATAAGCGGTTTAAGAACCGCGAACTGCAGATAATGCGTCAATTGGAGCATC
>Ga0105053_10009547_pt1 | contig 12321 bp, 6 predicted proteins | sample BON01_FD_78093 | JGI IMG/M metagenome (GOLD analysis project Ga0105053, IMG submission 78093) | Freshwater microbial communities from Lake Bonney liftoff mats and glacier meltwater in Antarctica - BON-01 | ecosystem: Environmental > Aquatic > Freshwater > Ice > Glacier meltwater | place: Lake...
GTAATTTAAAGGAAAGTAATGACGTCGTCTTTATTCTTATTAACATTATGAAAAGCATATTTAGAATTAGATACATTTAGATCTTGAGAGCGAATCTGCTCAAGACAAGTTAACACTATTTTTTAAAAAATATTGATTCTCTCGAAAGCAGAAGCATTTTTTATTGTTATCAGCCCTTGAGTTTTCTTGAACAGATGGCGAATCTTGTTTTAGGCGGTTCAAACACAAAATTTGAAAATCCTGTTTTCTGGCATAGCTACACCGATATTTTAAATAGTCGCTCAATGTATCTATTCTTCCGCGTTAATGACACTGAAGGAGCTACCCTGTGCGAGGCCTCTATTGACGGGGGGGCTCCTGTATCAGAGTGGATGTCTGACGGGGAATACACTTTCCATGTTGCTGATGAGCGAGATGAAGTATGTATCCAATTGAAGTGCGATGGACGTAATATAAAACCCGACAAGTTGTGCTATAGCGGTAGATACTCTGATCAGCAGTCAGCTAACCTGGGTAAGTCACTCCTCAACCTTGAACACATCTCATTGTTTTTCTCGCAGGCTCCTTTTCCATTCCGAAACCACAAGAGCTATGCGAAGAAAAAGATTTCATGCGATTCAAGATGGGCAAATCCTATCCCAATGATTTATTTGCAGCTCGTGTGGATGTATTAGTGGTTGTATTAGTGGTTGTGACGTTGGTTCTCGTGATTATCTGTTCCCACCTAGTGTTCATCAGAGGTAGAAATGGCTACAAGGCAACATCGGTACTTCCTGCTGCAATCTGTGAAGTTCCTATGAACCTAGGCAGTAGTAAGTTCAATATGAAATAGATGCTGCTTATTAGTTCCTCATTTTGAATTGTGTGTAGATTTGGACTAGGAAATTGGACTCAATGAGGTGATTTTCACAATTGGGAAAACAAATGATGGTAATGCAATTCAATAAAGGCCTGGAGTTATTAATACTAAGTCATTTAATCGTTTGATTCTGTAATAATTTAATAGACAGTGTTTGCATTTTCAATTCATAAGATCAGTTTTCGACACTCCACATCAATTGTAAGTAGAACACTTTGTTCTGTAGATACTTTTTTTTTTTTTGGAAGCAAGTCAAGCAACGAACTTTCTTCACAAAATCTATTGAAATAGCGCGAATATTTCGCAAATAGTGATCGTTTTACGATGGTGGTGAATTTTCTGAAATTAACAGTCTTCAAATTGGACGACGCTTCGCAGCTCTCTTCGCGTGCCCAGTTCCGTTGTTCTAAAGACTCTAAAAAAATAACGCGACCAAAAAAAAGGGATTTTCATTAGGCAGACCCTGTTTTTACCACGGTCATAAAGAAAATCAGCAAGAATCCCTTTTTTTGGTCGCATTATTTTTTTAGAGTCTTTAGATTTGGCCAATTAATAGTAGTGCGATGAGGGTTATTTCAATGGATGAGGTCGAAAACCATTGTACCCCAAATGATTGCTGGCTGGTTCTGTGTGACAAGGTATACGATCTTACCGAATTCCATGTCTCTCATCCAGGTGGAAGCGCCATTATTACGGGGAATGCCGGAAAAAACGCCACAGAGTTGTTCTTGCAAGTACACCCCAGCGACTTAGCAGAAAGACTGTTGTCGCCCAACGTCCTTATGGGTATAGTTGATAAAAAGACTGTCCAGCCTCATCATATCAGTAAAGCTCTCCCTAGCTCAAAGTCTGTTGATTCAACGACAGACGTTTCAAAGGTCGGACTCAACCACATGCTAAATTCGTTTGATTTTGAAGCGGAAGCTAGGAATAAGATGGGTAAAGAAGGTTGGGCGTATTACTCTTCTGGAGCTGATGACGAGATAACTTTGCGTGAGAATCATAATGCGTTTCATCGCATCTGGTTGAAACCTCGAATATTGGTGAACGTGAAGAGCATCGACACTAGTACTCGTATCCTAGGTTTCCCAGCAAGTCTTCCTCTTTATATAAGTGCAACGGCTCTTGCGAAGTTGGCTCATCCTGATGGCGAAATGGCATTAGTAAAGGCAGCTCATAAAGAAGGGATTCATTTCATGATGCCAACTTTGAGCTCTTGCTCCGTTGATGAGATGCTGGATGCGCGTGAACCGGGTCAAATTGTTTTCTCGCAGTTGTATGTTAACCAGCACCGTGAGCGTACTCGAGAATACGTGGCAAAGTGTGAGCGCAGTGGAGTGAAGGCTCTTTTTATCACTGTTGATGCTCCTCAGTTGGGGCGTCGAGAAAAAGACTTACGAAACAAACTGTCTAATGATATCACCACAGCCTCTGAGCAGAAGGAAGATGTGATCAGTAGAAATGAAGGAGTGACAAGATCAATATCCACTTTTATAGATCCAAGTCTTTGTTGGGACGATCTTTCCTGGTTCTTTGAAAGTACAAAACTGCCCATCTATCTGAAAGGGGTTCAATGTTCAGAAGATGCCTTATTGGCTTTTCGATACGGATGCTCTGGAGTAGTGCTTTCGAATCATGGTGGTAGACAGCTTGATCTGTCGCGTTCAGGAATAGAAATCTTGCCTGAAGTCATGAATGCACTGCGAAAGGAACCGGGTTATTCTTGTCAAACATTTCAAGTGTTTGTCGATGGAGGAATTAGACGAGGTGCTGATATTTTTAAAGCCATTGCGTTGGGTGCCACTGCTGTTGGAATTGGTCGTCCTTCTATTTATTCACTTGCTGCTTTTGGGCCTGCTGGTGTTTCTCGAATGATTCAAATTTTCAAAGAGGAACTCGAGATGTGCATGAGACTAATGGGGACTCCAAATATAAATTCAATTCATAGTGACCATGTCATTACGAAGAATCTAGCCGACCATTTCGCCATGCAACCCCGAGATAGCTTACTGCACGATATATATGAACCGTTGAAGCATGCGCGGACATACGTTTCAAAGATGTAGAAAGATTATTATTTTAACAACACTATGGTAAATTCTCTATTTTTCAATGCTTGGTTACGAGGTACTAGCACTTGAAATAATCTTGGGAGTTATTCTTCGTTTTGGTTTCTTTGCCTCCTTTTCTTCGGTGTCATTAAGAGTCCCATTGGTGAAATTTTGATCCATAAAGAAATTTGAAAGCCCTGCTTTTGAATCTAGCATTGACGCGAAGGAATCTTCAGATGGTGGAAGTCTGGATCGTTTAGCTGTATTTGTCAAATTCCATTCTTCGTAATCGTCAACATCGTTCATTCGACTTCTAGACATATTGGCATCAAGATCTGTGAGTGGCATGGCACTTGGAAAACTGAAATTACTGAGTGTATGCGCTTCTAGAATATTATAAGTCTTGGAAGGAGATTGCGGTGGAGGCATTTGTTGCGAGCTGTTTCGCTGCTTCAGTCGCTCCGACATGTCTTCAACTGCTTGCGATATCATCGTGGATTGATTAGACCCACTTTCAACCTCGTAACTGCGCAAAGAAGAGACGGCTTTTCTATTCAACTCGTCGTAATTTCGGGAGGAAGACACCTTTTTATTCCCTGGGAACCCGCGGCGAATCGGTTTAGATGTGTCTTCCTTTGATGTCCTCTCTTCAACCTTGCGCTCCAGCATTTCCCTTGAAAGTATGTAATCCTGAATGATTCCGGAAAGGTCGTTTACAACCTTATTCAAATTACCGCAAAACTCAGGAGATACCTTCTCGTCATTTACAAGATTTTGACTCCTTATCCTTTCTTTGCGGATCAATAAATACTCACTGAGCACATCGCCCAGGTCACGAACATTGGTGGCTATCTCAGTTATCCCAAGTTTCTCTTTACTCTCCTCCAGTATCAGCTGACTGCTTCTACTAAGTCCTTTGTCTTTCAGGTAACTAGGCATGGTGAGTAAAATCCAACCAAGCGGAAACAATTAACTTACTTGCAAATCAAGGAAATGACCTCTACGACTTCAGCTTGGGGAGCCGACATTCGATGCTTTATACTTGTCTGTGACTGTCGAGTCAAATAGCGGTTTGGTATCCCAGTGTTTTCTCAAATTTTCAAAAATATAATCAAGATAATATTTACATCATATTTTTTTACATTTGAACCAAGCTACCGTTAAGCATTATGTCGTGTAGTAGATCGGCTTCGTGCAGATGCCCGGACTGTGCTGCTGCTATGGATATGTTCTCTGCGGAAGATCTTCGAAATGTAGCTTCTAGTAAAGTACAATTTGGAGATGAGGAGTTGTCCAAGGAAGATAATGTGCCAGCATCGAAAGAAGATACTGTTGCGACGGAAACTCCGGCACCTGTAATTCAGCAACCTGAAATTGTCAAAGTTGTTAAAGAAGAGACCGAAAATATGTCTACTCCACAAGCTCCTCCACCTGTGGAAGCTGTTTCTGAAGAAGACCAAGAATTTGTAGGTAAATCAGTCGATTCGTTACTAGGTGATGGCAATTGGAAGGCGCGCAAGTTTGGCTATGGAATTCTCGTGAGTACTTTTGAACGGGAAACCCCTCCTGGTGTTAGCATCAAGTCTATTCTAAAAGAAAGTGTTGTCGGGGCATTGGACAATGCTCTTGATTGTGCATTGGTATTTTTCAAGCATCAATACAACGGTGATGATGAAGGACAACTGGTTTCTAAATCTGTTGCACTATTATTTCCTAAGGCCTTATCTGGTAGACCTGGCACGGTAAAACGCGCCGAGGACTTAGTACTGTCCATGATGGAAGTTAATGCGGGTTGTATGAAATGTGCCCTAGAGGCCTTGCTTGAAGGCCTGAAACAGAAAAACCCGAAATTAGTTGCTGAGTGTATTAACTGTGCTCAAGAAGCGGTCAAGGCATTTGGTGCAATGATATTACCTCTAGCTGCTTTACAGGATTTGGTTAAAACAGGACTCACTCAAACAAATCCCGCTGTTCGAAAGAGTGCTACGGCCTTAGCTGTTGAAATTGATGGGTGGTTCTCTGGTGCCTTCAAAGATATCATAGTACAACTTATTGAAGCAGATTCCACTCGAAAGGAGCTGGAAAAGGCTCTAGATGCTGCAGCTAAACCTACCGATGTACTTATTGCTTCACGTTCATTGCGAGGGACCACGATATCTTCAGATATTGCTGTCCCAACCGATCAAGGAGCACCAGATTTGTTTGATGTCCTTCCAGAAAAAAATCTATTGGATTTTGTATCCAAAATGAATCTCGAGAAGCTACTCCAAGAACCAAAATGGACGGATCGAAAGAACACCATAACTGAAATTGAAAATTTTTGCGGTAAAGTCCCTAAACTTGAAAATGGTGATTACACGGATTTAGTTCGTCTGATGAAAGGTGTTATTCAAAAGGATTCGAATCAGGCTGTTGTTGTCCAGGCCATTCAATTGCTTGGTATTCTTGGCTTAGGCCTTCGAGGGGAATTTTCTCATTTCGCAAGATCTTCATTATCGATGCTACTCTTCAAATTCAGGGACAAAAAAGCCCCTCTAATATCTTCCGTGGCAGCAACGTTAGACACTCATGCGGCTCATTGCTTCAACCTAACCGAGGAGCGCATTATGAATGTGGTTGAAGAAAATGTTTCTAGCGCAGGAGATAGCGGAAAGATGAAAAGCACTCCTTTACAGAAGTTGAACATAACAGAATGGATACTTCGATGTTTGAAAGGTGGTTGGCTTTGGAAGAAACCGAATGCATTTGAACCACCGGGGATGAAACGTCTCATTACAATTCTTGTGAACTTGGCATCTGATGGAGATTCAAAAGTTCGATCCACTGCCACTGAATGTATTGCGTTATTGCAAACACTAGATGACTCCTCGATTCCAGAACCTGTGGTCAAAGTACTGCAAAACGATCTGCAGAAATGTATCAAGTCGGATCCTAAACTTATTTCGAAAATACATGCTGCAGAAGCACCTGTGGAGAAGAAGTCAACTCAGCCGCCAAAACCCCCCGCAACAAACAGAGTAGCAAAACCAACTGCAATAGCTGTTGCGAAACCAAAGAAAGTAGCGCAAGAAGTAGTAGAGGAAGACTCTCACCGTGCCTTATTGGCCAGTGAAACTGCATCAGAGATGGTCCGTAATTCACTTACCGATCCTGCATTTGGTGAAGCCGAGACTTTATTCGAAAATGCAGCAAAGTGGCAAGACAAATTGGTGATATTCGAGTTCATTGTAGGCTTCGTGGATACAAGCGAAGTATTGGAGCAAGAACTGGGAGAGGCACTCATTGTATTTATTGGTATCAAGACAAAGTCCTTCAAAGAATCCAACTTCAACGTGATAAACAAAGCATGGGAGGCGATTAAAGCTGTCGTTGACAAATCAGATCCAGTGATTTCAAAATCTTGTGCGAATTTCATCATTGAAGGAGTAGTGAAAAAGTTTGGGGACAAGAAACTGTTCCGATTGATGTCTGAAGTTTTGCTGGCTATATCTGAAAGTTGTGGACCAAAATTTGTAACAAGTCGAATATTGAAACACATTGAACCAATAGTGGCACCGAAAGCAAATGAAGATGCCTGCAATATGCTTGCTTTAGCTGCGAAGGAATTTGGAGCTGGGACTGTAAATGTTCGAGACATTGTTACTTATTGTGCTGGTGATCGAGGAGGATTGACTTCCCGAACAAAGCCCAACAAGGACGCGGCAGTTGCATGCCTTGTCGAGTTGTACACCCAGCTCGGCGAACCCATTAGACAGGCAATGGGTAACAGCATCACAGATGTTGTTGATGCCGCATTCACAAAAGCAGGGCACCAAGGTCCTTCTTCTGTGGCTAGGACGGTTAAGAATGCTTCGCAAGTTGAACCCCAGCCAGACCTGATGGATGACCTGAACCCAAGAGTGGACGTGTCGTCGTCCTTCAATGCCACTCTTCTCGGGCAACTTGGTGATGAATCTTCTAAGGCGTCATGGAAGGGAAGGCTTAAGGCGATTGACGATATTGTTGCGATAGTGGATGCAGCGAATGGAAGAATTCAAATGTCGAAAGCTGTCAAGCACACTGTTGCTGAATTACGAAAGAGACTGAACGATACCAACCGTAATCTAGTAACCAAAGCAGTAGTAGCTTTAGGTGTGGTAGGTGGTGCTTTGGGAGGTGAAGGCGCCGCTGTACTAGCGAAAGCCACTGGTGAACATCTTTTTAATTGTTTAGGTGATGGGAAGAAAGCTGTAGTAATTGCAGCAGAAACTGCACTCGAAAAATGGACAGTGCACGATGGTGTTACCAGTCGAGAAGCCTTTATTGCTCTGTTGGTACAATCGCATGTACCACTCGCGAATTCGAAACTAGATCGAAAAGTCATTTTATGTTGGTTTAATAAGCACTTGCCAGTTGCAGCTGAGACGATGGATGCTCATTTGTATGAAGTGCTGGTACAATTGGCTGTTCCGATACTAGCATGTCTTCAGAGTAGAGATCCAGCAACCCGCAAGGCTACGATTGGATCGATGTCGATGGTAGCCAGTTGTGTTGGTGTTGACGAGAGCAGACAGCTGTTCGTGGACGCGACTCGAGATTTAAAAAAGGCAGTTAAACTAACAGTTACCCCATTGATCATGGAAGCTCATGACGGTGCAGCATTGCCTGTAGATGTAGTTGTAGAAGAAGCTAGCACTAAATCGCATATTGCACCTCTTAGTAAACGCACCATTAAGAAAGAGGCTGTAGTAACAAAAACAACAGCTATCGTCGAGGCAGTCGAGAATTGTGGGCCGTGGTTTAAACCAGTGGATCCTTCATTGAAGGTTCGTCGTCGGGCCAAAGCTGAAAAGAACAAATGGCCAATACTCTTTGACGAGAAAGATAAACGCCGAATGCAAGAATGCACGGATTCTCTAAAGGAAGATTTTGAAAAGGTTATTAATAGAGATTTGCTTTCAAAAATGTTCACCGCAGCAGATGACGGACGGCAGGCAAGAGGCTCGGCTTTGGATCCCGCATTTAATATTCTCATTGAAGAGATGCCAAATTACCCTGATGAGGCTTTGGCATGCATAGATCTTTTACTGAAATGGTCTACTTTGCAATTGCTCAACAACAACAGCACTGTCACAATCAACGTGATGAATCTTCTTGAAAGTGTTTTTGAACTGGCGATTGGAGCTGACTATGCTTTGAACGATGTCGAGGCAAATTCCTTCCTACCTCATCTTCTTACTAAACTTGGTGAGAAACAGAAAAGATTCAGAGATTCAATTCGAGGTATTATGATCCGAGTGTGTCACTGTTACCCATTTCCGAAGTATATCCCATTCGTATTTGCAGAGTTATCGCCAAAGCAGCGAAGTATTTACGTATTGAGTGAATGCCTCGGAGAAACTGCAAGACTCATTCGAGAGCATGGATTGGCAGTGTTAAAAGTGAAGCTTGGCGTCGGTAATAATTTACTTTGTGCATTGGTGTCTTTTGTGGATGACTCGAGAAAAGATGTAAGAAATAGTTCGTTGGAGACCATTGAGCAGATATGGGAGCATTTAGGTCGCAATAAAGATGATTTGTTCGCTTTGATATCACTTCACAAAGCTATTCTGAGTGATAAGTCAAAGACTCTAGTAGAGAACTACTTAAACTCGGCACTTCAAAGAAACTTAGAAAGCGAACTGGTTGAACCATCGGTTGTTAAACCACCATCCCGCACCTTGAAACTGAATAAGATCGTTGAACCGTTGTCTCCTGTACCCTCCAGATCTACTCCAAAAACCAGACCAGTCAGTCAGTCAAAACTAGCTTGTACAGGCTTGTTTCAGATGGAACTCCCTGCAACTCCGCCTTCTCCTACGGATAAAAAACGATTCGCAAGAACACCGACCTACGAGAAGGAAAATGATCCTAGCACCGAATCATTGTCGCATGCCATGCTTATGAGCAGCGCTACTCCTGAGAATCATCCGCATAAAGCAGATCTCCCTCCTAGCAAAAAGTACACTATACTGATCGCCAGAATCGAACCAGATGTCAGAGCATATCGTGATTTACTGCGAAGTAACCATGGAGATAAATCAATGTCTACTCGTGACAATGGTATCAAGGCAATGGGATTGGTTGGATCGAAAGAGCCCCCCGCTGACTGGCCAGGTGCCAGTCAAAAGGAATGGATTGAACTATTGAGCTGCATGCCTGTGGTTCAAGTGCTCGATATCTTTCTGGACCTCGTGGATGATATTGCATGCACTCGTGTAGCTGCGGAAAGTGCACAGAATGAATCTCGACTGCTTAAACTTGTGCTTCCGGCGGTTTTCACATTATCATGGTGGCCTGAGCTTCGAAACTCTGTCGATGCATCATCCTGCAAGCGATGGGTAAACGTAATGACAAATCTCATCGGAAGGTTTCTCGTTCAACAAGATGACGGAGATCATGTGTTTGAGAAATCGTCCCTCTCTCCTGAGGAGCTACATGATATAAACACTGAGAGAACAAGACTGGTCAAGATTTCCCAAACCATACTTGCCAAATTGAGTGAAACATCAATTTGGCTACCTTCGGTCTTGCAGACCATATCCCAAACCGACTCTAGGCTCAAGAGCGTTCTCTGTTCTGCTCTCGTGGAATATATTGCTATTCAAGAGTCCATGCTGAAACCTTACAACAACGTGGCTCTCAAAGAAACAGGGCAAGCTCTTGGAACGTTGCTGGCTCAACCAGCACCTCCAGCGATATGCGAAAATCTTGTTCATTCGATGCTCAAGACTGGCAAACGATTCACCGATGCAATACTTCCTGCTCAAATTCCTGGTCAACCTCAGCCTTTAAGAGTCTTAATGGCTCGATTGTTGATGGAGAAAACCGGGAAACCAGTGGTTGTTGAAAACATTGAAGAAGATGACAAAATCGTTCTGGCTTCGATATTCTCTCGAATTACTAGTGCCATTAATTCAGCTCAATTTGACCAAAGAACCACTGCGTTTGCGGAACTGTTCAAATTTGACGATAGTCATCCTGGATTCGACGCGACTACATACCTTGCCGATTCTTCTGATTGGTTCAGGAATTATATTTTAGAGGAACTGAACAAACACCGCTCCAAACCCAAGGAGACCGTTGGTCCCAGCGAAGCTAGTATATCATCCATTCGTGATCGTCTCTCTCAACTAAGAAGCAATGTTCACAAACGAGAAACGGTAGACGACATTCAATCCCCTCCTTCTTCTCCTGTGAAACCGCAAGTTGACTCGGCTGCCTCTACTATAGAGTCGATTCGTGAACGAATGGCACGACTTCGGAGTGAATTGAACAAATCATAATCAACAAATAGATTCAATTTATTATTTGAACACAACAAAAATCAATTTTTTAAAACAACAAAAATCGATTTTTTTTTAAACTACTAGTGGCAGTAGTGGTAGGGCAGGCTAGGGGTTATTTTTTTATATGCATAGGGAAAGAGGACCAAAACGTACTAGGGAAACCCTACCCTGTCCGGGGTGTGCTTAAAAGAGAAGCATGGAATTGTCTCCGCGGTCAGCAAAACGAAAGAATCCAATAAAATGGCCTGTAGAAATAATTCTGAAGCTGCCAAGAATGCACTGGCCCTGTATGGTAGTGACCGTCGCCGCTTCTAAAATATATTTTGATTCCAATATATTTCTCGCCACTTTTTAGACTCTTCCACAGATCCACCGAGAGATAGATGAACGGTAAATTGAGATAAATACCTTTCGCTTCTTTCACAGCAGTTGAAATCTTCTCCTTGACCGAGGCATATATCTCGGTCAAGCAAACCTTCAATTTTTTGCTACTGAGGTCTTTAGGAAACTCTGAAACCATAGTCATATCCCTGAAAAGTTGTTGCCGCATTTTGTCAGCAAGTGAGAACGGGTGCAACTCGGCGATGGTGGAGAATTTGGTGAACATAATCGCATGTGCTGTTTGGAGTATTGAAGCACTATAGTCTTGCCGTTAGACTATTCGGTCCCAATACAAATATCAGAGGTCAGTTTCAACTGAGTGATATCCTCAAGAAGTGGGTTGTTTCGGTCCTCAGCGAATACAGCATTAGTGAAGAGATGATTGTGCGCGCAACTAGTGACAGCGGCTCTGATGTGAAGCGTTGCCTAAAAGTTTGTTTCCTGGACCTTTCTTGGGAATTGTGCTATCCACATATGGCAAATTGTGCTATGGTTGAAGCATCAGGAACGACTGAAGACCCTCAGAAGTCCCAAAACAGGTTATTCCGAGAGCTTAATCAAGCTGCCAAGAAAGTATGCGGCGTATTTATCAAGTCAGATGCAGCCGAATACGCACTTGGGGAATGCCTGGAGGAGTGCAATCTTAATCCTACAGCCAAAGTACTATCTTGGAAACATCACCGCTGGTGTAGTTTCATTCGATGCCTGGGACGTTTGCTGTATCTGTGGCCAGCGTTGGTAAGGTACTTCTCCAGAAAACAATTGGCTTTTACGTTGATAGGAAAGAGAGATCAGCTGATTCAATGCTATTCGATTTTGATGCACGTGAAAGAAGCCATGGTCGTATGTCAAGCGGATAGTGTCTCAGTGCAAGGCTATATGTCGTTTTTGGAATTGGTAGCAATGGCGCTTTCAAAAAACCCACTAGAAATAGTTGACACCTTTGACCTTGGCGGCGGCCCCGTGCAAAACCCAGCTGCGCCTACAACAATTCCTCATGAGTCTCTCTCACCGGTTGCTAAAGACTTACGGGAGAAGTTAATTCTCAGCATGTATAAGCGATACTATTGTCGCTATGATCCAAACGAGAGAACTGAAGTTGAATCAGAGAAGTGGTCGTTTCATTTCGATACGGTGGGGCTTTTGTATCCTCCAAACAACAATGGGAAATTGGTGGCAGAGTATGTGAGACTGGTATCGGAGATGATGGACCGATCTCATTCGCAAGCTACTATCGATGATCATGTCGATGCCATTCTTGAGTTATGTTGGAAACGTATTCGACGACTGTGTATCAAGTACCATACTTTGAAGAAGGAACTGGATGCGCACGAAGATATTGGGGAATCTGCGAGTATGGTGAGTGAACAGCAGTCTCAATCATCTAGTTCTAATGATCGTGATGGTTCTATCCGTATTAGCATTAATTATCCACCAACAAAGCGACTAAGGCTGCGGCTTGATAATCAACAAGCCGAAGCTAGCGAGGTAGTAAGCCCCTTGGAGTCAAACCACTTGACAGTTGATCAAGTTGTGGACGCGGAGATAAGAAGTTATCAATCTTTAAAGTTTGATTTTAGCGACGTCAATCCTGAGAGCATCCTATCCTGGTGGCAAAGGAGCAGTGGATTTCCTATATTGTCAATCGTTGCTGGTGCATTACTAGGACAGCAGGCCTCGGCTGGTGGAATGGAAAGAGATTTTATCCCAGCCTCAAACGAAC
>Ga0105053_10009549_pt1 | contig 12321 bp, 11 predicted proteins | sample BON01_FD_78093 | JGI IMG/M metagenome (GOLD analysis project Ga0105053, IMG submission 78093) | Freshwater microbial communities from Lake Bonney liftoff mats and glacier meltwater in Antarctica - BON-01 | ecosystem: Environmental > Aquatic > Freshwater > Ice > Glacier meltwater | place: Lake...
CACACACACACACACACACACACACACACACACACACACACACACGCATGCGCACACTGCATTTTGTGACTTCAAACAGAGTCAAGTTCATAGCGAGCTCGAGAGAGTCAGATACAGACACGTACACACGAGCACACTTTGTTTTAAATTCGATATCTCCCTCCTCTCCATATTCATGCCGACGGCCCTCGGGGCAGTAGGATTGATTTGGGAGTTGGGGGTAGGAAGAGAGAGGGGTGGATGGCGTGCACGGAGATCACAGCAAATAAACTGCAGCATTTGCTGTGGTCTGTTTCTATCGGTGCACCAGCTGGTGCTCCAACACACTTGTTGTGTCGACATTGAGATCGTATTTTCAGGAACTTCGAATGGCGTGGGCGTGCTAGGTACCGAGCAGGAGGGTTCAATTGTCGCAGGGCTGGAACGATTTTCGAGCTTTGCAGTACATATTGATCAGACACGCAAACGCAGACAATAAGACATGTGACCAGAAACAGCGTCACCAGATTCTTGACCGTGGATGGTATAAGAAATGAGGAACACGGCAAGTAGTCTCATGGATGCAAGTTGACTCACTGCCAAGACTTTTTCCTTGCGAATTCGACGGTTTATTTGGCACGAACTGGCTTTACTCCATTAACAGGCGGGAGTCGACATGTGAGTGGGGGCGAGTTGTAGATGCCACTGACTCCCAAACGAAGATGCGCAGCAGGGAGACCACCTGCGATATGCGCAAGTTTTGTGTGCGACGTGTATTGGCGCTCAGGCCCGGGCAATACTGGCGTCTGTGTCTGCATTTGTCTCTGTGATTCGAAGTGGGGTGCATCTGATCGGCTGGCGTTCGTCTCAGAGATACTTGGAGTTGGGACAGATACGAGAGCAGCAGCGATTAGACACTGTTGATTTTTATCTACCCTGATGGTGTCATCGACCGGTCATGGCCTGGTGTGCTGATCCTGTTTTGCTGTACATGTGCGTACACAGGGTGGCAGCGAAGTTGTCCACACCGTTGGCCATCACGGCGCGTGAGACGTCACTTCGTGGTGTGCCTCGCGATAAGATTATCCGCCTCTACAGGTCTTGCTCGCTTTCCCCCTTTTGCGCATCAGTCATAATGCATCTCGAGGTGCACTGTCGTGCTTTGGCTCAAGCCAATCGTTCCAAAACCCCGTGACCTGCAGACCGTGTGCATGTTTAGGGTTGGTGAGTGCTGACCGTTGTAAATAACAGTGGCTATTGCCGTTCCGGTCGAACAACTTGTTGCAGCTCCTCGTTCTGCCGGTCTCGCGCTTTTTCTTGGCTTCTGACACTGTGTGGGCGTTGCGGGGTGGTTCTTGGCGAGCAGGCACGTGCAGAAACAGGTGCCCTATCTCCTGTCAGCCTTTGGCATTGACGAGCCTCCCGCGAATGTGCGCGCCAACATCAAGAAGGTGCTGTTTGTCTGCACTGACGCCCCCTTGTGTCCGTTCTTGCTTTCTGTTTCTGTTCTGTCTCTATCGCGCGCGCGCGCACACGCTCTCTTGCTCGTTCGCTCTCTCGCTCGCTCTTCTTCACCCTCTGATACGCATTGTAATAAGCGCGCGTACACACACACACACACACACACACCCACACAATCTCTAATCGCCCCCCGCCCCCGCTGCTCTCCCCCCCCTCCCTCTTCTCCCTCTCACTCCCTCCCTCTCTTCCACTCGCACTCCAACTTCCAGTTACACTGTTTCTCTCTCGCTCCAAGAAGTCTCTTCCTCCCCCATTTCTCTCACTCTCTACTGCTTGCGCTGTTGCAAAGCAAGAAAGGTGTCAGGCAGCAACAAGTCAATAGTCCCATATCTCTCGTGTCAGCCAATGCCCAGGCATGTTGGTCTTGTCGCCAGACCAATGATAACTCAGGTGCAGGGGCGCGCAGCGGCGGAGCGCTTCAGCGCAAAGCTGCCGCGCGCCCACTGGATCGGACCATTGACCTGAGGTCGTCAAATGAGTGTAGTGTAATCAAAAATATCTCGTAAATCGGGTAGATTTCACTTTACTATTTACCAGATTTTGTCCATTACATTACCCTGTCCATTAGGTTTTGTAAGAAATTTTGACTACGCTACAAAAATTTGATTACACTGCCTTGTTTTTGAAACATTACGATTAGTCCGGGATTCAAATTTCGTTACGAAACACAATGAAGATTCGTCAGAGATATGTGAGTTGGTTCATTGTTGAATCCTCACGCCGGTCGCCGGACTGTTTATCGAGGCCGAACATCAAAATATTTTTCTGGAAAGGTTTTCCGAAAAGAATTTCAAAAAGTCAGCTTTACTTGTACTGTGGAGTGGATTCATAAATCCCCCACTTCAATCTTTAGTCAACCAATGTTTCTCTCAAATATCTGAACAGCTCTTTTCGAAAAAGATCCATGAAAAGTACAGCCCCCACTCAAATCTCGGAATTTTCCTTCGTTTATTTGAGCCCATATGAGTTTCCCCCATATGGCAAGAATACTTGAACTACTCCAATATTACTTCAAAAATCAAGATACTTTTGAAAATCCTTTCGGTTTTGAAAATCTTTTCAAAACCAAGGACCCATAAAAACAGTCTGGCGACCGGCGTCACCGCACCGGACACGATTTGTCAAATCTTGATCATGCTGTGAATGCCAGTTTTCGTGTTTCTTATTTTAGTTTTTGTTTTACCCGTTCCGATTTCTACGATTTCGATTTTGTACGAAATCGGAACGGGTCAGAGGTTTTTTTTTGAAAACCACGGAGATTTGAATGCTCAACGAGTCGGGAAAATAAATATGATATGGGACGAGGTCGGATCGGGTCGACCATAAAATTGTAGGAGGAACAGAAGGCTTCTTTTTCCTGGCCGTTTCTCCAAAAAAAGAGCCAGGAAGCAAGGGAAAATAGGGACATTCCAATCCGATTTTGACGTTCCGTTGTCCCGTGAATTCTCGATTTGTGAGGCAAGAGGCTTTCCAGTTTTTTTTTAATGTGTTCTACCTGGGACACGGTGCAGATCTATTCCAAAATTTGGCAAATTCGGATTGCGATGTCGCAATCCAATTTTCCCTCGACAGTTTTTGGTCTCATTTTCGGCGCCCAGGCCGTTTGGATTGTCCTTTTTTTGTGCGAATTGCGACGTTGCAACTCGAGGTTGTCTCGGAGTGCGACGACGACGAAGACCTTGTCGCAATCTGCAGTTTATTTCAGACTGGGACGTTGCAATCTGAGGAAAAATTGGAAAAATGCCAACCGGAAAAAGGGGGTGCAGCAAGCTGAGGAGTTTTAGCCTGCCTCGCGCCTCCGACCGAGGTGTCGGACCACTGGCTCTGCGGATCTTGAGCAGGGCTTTTCCCCCATGTTTTCCGATTTTTGTGAGATCGGACATCTCCCCGATTCCGATTTGAAATCGAACATCAACCAATCAATCAATCCATCAATCCATCAATCAATCAATCAATATCCGATCTGAAATCGGACGTCTAATTTTGGGAGGCGTCCGATCTCAGATCGGATGTCTAAATTGGACCCTTTATTTAAATGTCCGATCTCAGATCGGACACTTTTTTGAGACGTCCGATCTGAGATCGGACGTCTCAAAAACCGTCTGATCTTGGAAAAAAAGGTGTGGCAAAAGAGAAAAATCCTCAAACTCGAAAATGTGGGAAATGTCCCTGCTCCACCGCACGTCCAGCACTTTTTGCATTGCGCCTTTTATTTCAACCTTGGTCTCTTTGCTATGTGGGGTGTGTGAAGACGCACAGGTGTTCGGGGTGCGACAGGGCTAACACCTCACACACAGGTGTTTGCGGCACACGGTACGATATCGCTTGAGCCGCGCATAGCCAACATGTTGGTCTTTAAGGGTCAGATGGAGGTATGTGCCCAAGTCTGCGAAATATCCCGCCCTCTTTTTCCTTGCCCCCTCATATCTCGAGTCTCCAAAATACTCATTGCATTTTCTGAGGGCCAGATTCGTCGTGTTTCAAGTCGTGTGTTTTATTTGTCCGAGGTCTGGACTCTTCATGTTCCATTTTTTTTCGAACAGAAAGAAAACAGGACGCCGAGGGTGCATGGTGTGGCCGCAGACACCTGGAGTTTGTGTTGGCCACAGTAGAGTAGTGGGGACTACTCTGCTCTGTCGCATTGTGTGTACTGGAACCTTCTTCCTGTATATGCACGCACATAACCTTCATACTTGCACCCCTGCCTTCACGCGCACTTATCTGCGATTCCTCACTGATACAATCTATCGTGTGTTGTGTGGGTGCGGTGTGTACAACGCAGTTGGATGAAGCACTAGCGCAGTGGAAAACGCGCACGCACATCCAGAAGTACGTCTACGATATCTCCTCGAAGCCGCATCTTGGCCGATCCTCGCTTTCCAACACACCCATGAATGCTGAGCTCCTGGCCCAGCCCGAGGCGCTCAAAAAGTTTTTGGCCCAGGACCCCAAGGCAGGGTACCAATGAGCCTTTCTCTCGATTCTTCAAGTCGATAGTCCCTGTGAAAATCAAATTTATTTGCACAATTTTATTTTCGTAAAGTTAATGTGCGGTACCTTGTAGTCACTTTGAATTCCTGTGATGCCGGTCGCAGGACTGTTTTTAAAGCGCCTTGATTTTGAAAAGATTTTGAAAACGGTTTTGAAAAGATTTTCCAAACGCAAGGAATTTTCAAAACACAAAAGTCAGCTTTACTTGTACTGTGGAAAGGAGTCATAAATCCCCCTCTTCAATCTTTAGTCAACCAACATTTCTCTCAAAGAGAGAAATATTGGTTGACTACATTCGAACAGCTCTTTTCGAAAAAGAACCATGAAAAGTAAAGCCCCCACTTAAAGCCCCCAAGAAATCTGGGGATTTTTGAAAATTCCTTGGGTTTTTCGAGCCCAACAGAGTAGAAACCTTCTCGCGAGAATACTTGAATTACTCAAACATTACTTGAAAACGTTCCTTAATTTTGAAAATTCATTGCGTTTTGAAAATCTTTTCAAAACCCAGTTGCGTTCAAAACAGTCCTGCGACCGGCGTGAGGCTGCCTCTTAATTTTGTAATTGTCGGTCGGTTTCTAGAATATCGGTTTTAGGGAGGGAGACCTTTTCCATAATACTACAATCAAAAGTTGAGTACAGGGTGATTCCGGGACATAGAAACCACCGTTTTGACCCAGCCAGCGTGTTTCTAAGCACACACTGATGAAGCCAGCACCCAGCCTGCGAGCGTTGTTTCTGTAAACCATAAAGAAACTGCTACCCCATCCAGCGAGTTTCTACACCTCCCGTAGAAACCCTTACTTTGTAGTAAGAGATTTTATGAATCATTAAGAAAATTATAAAGAAAATCATTAAGATTTTTCATAAAGAAAATCTGAGATTTTACTAGTAACAGAGAAAATGAAGATTTTTATAGAGAAAATTGAGATTTTCACAGTGGAAATTCAGATTTTCATAATCAAAATCATAAATCATTAAGAAACTGCCCAAATCGCTGCCTGCGGGGTTCTAAACCCACAGTGAAGAAACCGGCCAAATTCCAGACTGCGGTTTCTATCTGCCAGTTTCTATGTCCCGGAATGACCCTGCACATCGCAGTCACAAATCTTGAATCCGTGAAGTATGGGATTCAAGTTGTGTGTGTGCGAGGATTCAAGTCGGGTGAATGCGAGTTACTCCGCGGACACCCGTGTGCCATGACACACTTTGATCGTAGGAAACCTCTTCCCCCAAGGGGGTCTCATTTGGGCATGTTTCGGTTTCGGAAGCAGAAAGGCCAAAATAAGAAGGCATGACTGCCAATGACAGCATGTCATGCTGGTGTCTTGTTATCTATGCTCAAGTTGAACAGTTGAACAACTTGAAGTGTTCAAGTTAGCCAGCTTTCTTTGTACTTTCTTGATAGAATAGCCTCCTTCTCCCGATCTTTTGAGATCCTAAAATATTCAAATACAACAGCTTTTTCTCAGGCTGAGATGTCGTGGAATTTGTTTCATTTTATGACGGAAGGAATCTTGAACATATTTAGGAAATACACTTTTCGATATGGAACCACGAAGATGGCCTTCTTTGACAAGAAGGTACCACAGCGGTGCTTCCTTAGCCGCTGTGGTTTTTTCTCCGAGACGATGTAAAACTAGCTCAGTTGGTCAGAGCGCGGGACTGTCAGTCCCGAGGTTGTCGGTTCGATTCCGGCAAAAACTCAAAAAACTGAGAACTCAAATCTACATGGATTTGAAGTACATAGACCCTCAAGCAAGGGTACTAAAGTACTGTTTGAAGTAATAAAAGAAATCATCAAACAATAATAATAAGGAACCACAGCGGTTCCTTCTTGTCGAAGAAGGCCATCTCCCTCTTAAACGAGGGAAGGAAAATGTGTAAAGTTCCAATGAATTTGCACGAGGATAGCCGGTTCGCGAGGCCAATGTGTATTTGAGAAACGTGTAGTTGAGCACTAAAGCACCGAATGATGCGCAAGAAACAACACAGACACTGCGAAGGACCATTTGGTACAAATGTGCTTGTGTTACCGTGACGCAACACTCGACGACCTCCTCTTGTCATCCGAACCTCGGGCGCGCAGCAAGCGGAGGACGCAAAGTTGGTAGATAACTTCAGTCACGAATCAGACTTCACGTCCCCAAAGACCGCTTTCCAATCTATTATTGTGTTCTGCATAAATACGAAGAGGCAATTTTTTAGAATCCAATGTCGACATTGCCATCTTCTCGACTTTCTAGTCTCTGCTCTTGCAGTTTACGCCACCGCGTGTAGGCCTAGACTTTCCCTGGAGGGGCTTTAGCCCCGAAGCAGGTGCGCGCCACCGCTCTCAGCCGCGGGCCATACGAATGTTTTCCCTCCATTTTCCGATTTTTCCCAAAAATCCAGTTGGGCCCATCGATTTTTGGGGATTTTTGGTGTTTTTCGTTACAGGAGGAAAAAAAGGATATCTCAGATTCAAGTTGACCGCTTGAAAAATAGATTTGAGCTGGCTAATTTTTCAAAAACAATGAGTTGAGCCGGATCAACTCGATTTTTCAAGCGGTCCACTTGAAAATGTTCTGAAATTTTCTTTATAATCATGTTTTTTGGGTGTTTGAGGGCAGGGAAAAATTGAATCACAGTGTGTTTTAAGGCGCCTCAAGATCGAGTCGATCCTGCTCAATTCTATTTTGAGTCGCCTTCAAACAACAAAAATTGAGCAGGCTCAATTTTCGGGGAAACATAATGTGATCTCAAGTCGGTTTTTACAGCAAATTCCAAACAAAAGGGTTGGCTGAATCAGATTTTCCCCAATATTTTTGGTGCCATTGATTTGTTCCACCTATTCTGGGTTTCACGTCATTTTTAAGTCCCTGTTCATATCTTATGATTCATTTGCAGGTCCCATCAAGTCCCTTTCCAAATCTCATTTTCAAGTCGTTTGAAGGTCATTTTCAATATGACTTTCATTTATTTTCATTTTCAGGCCCTTTTCAAGTCACTTTTATTTTGTTTGCTTGTCACGTCCCGTTTCATATTTTTCCTTCTCAGGTCCATTTTGCCTTTTCAAGTCATTCAAAGTTTTCAAATCCCTTCTCAAGTCCATTGTCAAACCTGAGCCCCTTCCCAAGTCCCATTGATTTATTTGAATTTTGCAGATGCACCCTTGCATTGTCTCGGCAACCTTGACTTATTTCACCCTTTCACAAAACGATTGCAAGCATATGTGTACACAGTCCCGCCCAAGAATGGAGAAATCGCACTTTTGTTGGCCACGAACCGCTGATATGTAGTAAAATGTGTTTAACAAAAACGGAATTAGTCCAATGATAAGAACCGATGGTACAGTATTTTAGTCACTTTTATAATTAAATTCAACTCAGGTCTATATTAGACCAAAATACATGTACTCAGTAATCTCAATAAAGATCGATTCACTACCAGCCAATACTAAAAATCGGGAATCGACCCGTTCGTGGCCAACAGAGTGCGAATTTTCCATACTTGGGCGGTGGAGGTATCGTGGAGAGTTTGATTTCACAGTTCAATCCTTTCAAGACATCCCGCAGGTTGCATGGCAATCGTATTTCATGTTGCTATTCCACAGAACACACACCAGTTTATTGTAACAAAGTTTCGAGGCATTATGCAGGGGTGGATTTCGATATTTTTACAGAAGAATCCGCGCAGGGTGATCGGCAGTCGCATTTTATTTCGCCATTCCAGACAACCATCACAGGCGTATCATCGCAAAGGTATGAAGCATTTTCGAGGGATGGATTCAATCCTCTTGCAGCAGACACCTTGCAGGTTGCAACGGCATTTGTCAAATACGATGCCACGTCGTGGCATTCGTATTTCAGGCGGGATCTCGTTGAGATCCCATCGTGTTGTTGCTGGCTCCCTGAGGCGCTCTATATGAATTTATCTGTTTGTTTGAGTGTCTATGTTTGAAAAGACACATGTCCGAGGGGCCTTGTACCTTGCTTCGATGTCCTAGTTATTTAACAAGAACTCCCACTCTATGTTGAATACAACATAGAAGCCAAAGAGAAAGAGACTGGTTAGAATTACGCCGAGTCCGACTGCCCCCCTTCCTCTGGAGGCGGAGGTGCAAATTGTTGAATAGGGGTGCATGATTGCGTTGAAGCTACCGCCGGTGCACGCCATTCTAGGGTACACTATCTTAAAAAGTCGAAGATTTTAGACACGGGGTCGAAAAGAGTTTTGTTTGGAGGCCCTCATATCCAACCATGACACCCTCGGAAGCTCGGATTTAAGTGGGTTGACCGTGACAGGAGAGTTTTAGTTTAGTTGGCACACGGAGTCACTCAGCTGAGTTGGCACAAAGAGTCACTTCTCCGAGTGTGACCGTGACCTCCAGTCTGAGGTCACCTGTTTGAGTTTGTGGGCTGGCCTGCATAGGACATCACACAACCAAATTTGGGGGATTTAGCGGCATTACACAACCAATTTAGGGTAATTGCATATATCATCAGGTCAATGATTCGAATCTAGCGCCGCCGCATGCCCCTAAAGCGGCGCATTGTGCAATGTCACCTTCACGAACTTGAACAAATTCGAAAGTCTGAGAATGACAGGAAGAAATTGAAAGAGGTGGCCGGTAAAAGAGGTCAAGGTGATTAAAACATAAGTGGTGATTACTCACTCCTGGTAGAACACGTAAACACTCTTATACAGATCTCAACAAAAAGACTCGGATGACCCAGAACCGGCACAGCGGGAGTTGGTTCTAGAGCTCAGGTAACATCAAACAAGGACTGGTAGCACACAGGCAACCCCATCCTGCCAGGAGGACATGTACATCCCCTGGGGCTGTATCAGGGCAGGTTTAGCCCCGACGCTGTCACGTGCTGCCAGGCTGATCACGTGCCGCAGGGATGCAATTAAACCTTGAGAAGAATGCACTTTTTTGGGATCATCAGATTTTACTGCCGGGAGGTTGCAGATTGGAACAGATTTTGCATTGCGACAGATATTTGTGTAGGTAGAAAATGTTGTCTGACTGTGACACTATCAGCATGATAGATGAGTGCCGGATATGCCTAATCGCTGCTGCCCTCGTGTCTTTCCAAACTCCAAGTTACTCTGTTACGGTTGATCATATTTTGGCCCGGGTGTACCTTTTGAAATGAATCCGTGACAAATTACCGTCGAATCCAAGTTCCTCGAATCTTGAGATTAAGGTTGAACAGAATTGGCGATGAAGGGAAGCGGACGGTCATACCACACCCATCATGCTTTTTGTACACACAGCATGATAGGAGTGGTATCATATTTTAAAGACTCTTCGGAAAACAGGCACAGTACAGGAATAAACACGACGGGTGTGGAGGCGTAGCTGGGCAAGAAATATGATGACTGTATACACGTGGAAGGTGTAACACCTTCCACGTGGATACAGTCACCATATTGTTTTATGTCACCGTGGCAAATACCATGACTTTTTTTTTTGGTATTGTTATGCCACCACACAGCTAGCCCTCCAATTATATCACGAACGCACACATGTGGTGTGCAGTAATAGAGAAGCCCGGAAGCGCCCGGCTCGAAGGCACTCCCGCAGTGGACCTTGGTCACATGAAGGTTCTTTTGAAGTGATGTATTTGTATGTTGGTAGTGGATTTAGGGATTGTAATTATGTGTATTATTATTATCATTTGTTTTTTGTGTTTTGTCTTGTTTTGTGTTTTGAATGTGTGTTGTGCTGTTTTTTCCCTCTTCCTTTTTCCCTTTTCCTTTTTGGAGTTCATCAAATGATGATGTAACAGGCGAAAGGACAAAGCTGACCTAGTTCGTGGCAGCATTTTTTTTGTAAATATTCTTTTGTTGTTTTGTAGCGCGCCAATACACTGATTTTGAGACCCGATTTTCCGTACTAATTGAGATATTTGTGACGTCGATAAGCTTTCGTGGGACCTTCAAATCGTTTTAGGACCTCACTGGTAGAGCGCAATCCTGGTGCAAAGTGCGCTCTTATGAATTCGTCAACCCGACTTTCAAAATCAGTCTATTACATCAGGAACGTACACAGGTGGTGTGCAGTAATAAAACAGCCCGGAAGCGCCCGGCTCGAAGGCACTCCCGCAATGGACCTTCGACTTAAAGGCATATGCACACACATGTAAACAGACAAAAGAAACAAGAACAAAACGCACATCTATAAACACGAAACATGTTTGAACATCACACACCCACACCTGTATTTTTTTTTGGTTTTTGTTTTGTCGCCACACAGCTAGCGCGCCAATTACACTTAAAGTCATGAACGCACACAGGTGGAGGTGCAGTAATAGGGAAGCCCGGAAGCGCCCCGCTCAAAGGCACTCCCGCAATGGAACATGGAATTAATGGCAAATGCATACACATGTAGTCAAATATACGAGAAATAGAACAGAATACACATCGAACACTTTTTTTTTTTTGTGGTTTGGAATCCACAAGCTAGCGCGCCAATTACATCAGGAACGCACACAGATGAAGGTGCATTAATAAGGAAGCCCGGAAGCGCCCGGCTCGAAGGCACTCCCGCAATGGACCTTGGACACATGAATGTTGGTTTGAAGTGGATGTATTTGTATGTTGCGAGTGTATTTAGGTTGTTGAATATCATTTTGAAGTTATGTATGTGTATTTTGAGAATGAATGTGAGGATTGGAATTATTTGTAGTATTATTATTATTTTCAAAAGTTTATGATTTGTTTAAATTTCTTTTTTTTCTTTCTTGGGTTTCGATGACCCAACCTAATCACTGGACTAAGCGGATGGCGAACACCCGATTAGCCACTTAGGACCCAAGAGCATATCCCAGACCGGAGGACCAGAGCATTACCTAGTTTATGGTGAAACCCAATCAGATCCCCAACCTAGTGGGTAAAACAGATCACAATGTTGGTGGACTGGCATGTATCCTCGGGCTAACCAATTCCCACGATCCATCTCCCTAACCGAGGCTACCAAGAAACGTAGTGCTCAGGGATCAATGGTGCCCCCCCACTAGGGTAGAAAAGTCATCAAATAGGCCTAGTGTCCTCCCAAGCATTGCTCGTCAAACTTGTGACTGAGATACTCTTCGGGCAATGCACCTTTAGCGAAAGCCATCAAACAACCGTCTTGGCAGCAGATCACAGACCAGCGCACTAAAAAAAGACAGAGACCTACTAGTAGACACATGTATGCGCAAGAGAGAACAAAACCACTTTAAACACAGAACATAACAGAAACTTTTTTAATTTAAGAGTGTTTATTAAGAAAAACGGCGGGAAAATGGCAGAAATGTAACCTCATTTCGGGCGTGGCCTCTGTGGCCAGCGACATGGGATGGCTATGAACCGGGTGGATCGGCCCCGCACCAGTGCAGATGAGCGGGATGTTGACTGGGCACCGTGCTGTCGTGATTGTGTGTGGGCTGTTGCAGGGTTTGGTCGTTTTTTCATTGACCTCTTATTTCTTCGTGAACAGTCACCTTGATCATTCTCGGGCTTGGATTCCTGCGTGCTCGCTTACTGCGGCTCTGCTGCACCGCTACTGTCCCTCCAATCTTCTACAACTACGCAAGGGGCCATTGTGAAGCTGCGCGGAGCTTCTTCAGAGCTATGCACTCTGTTCATCTGATCAGTGTAGAACAGTAAAACTGCGCTTGCCCTCAGTCCGCGAACTGTTCTGGGGTATGTTGGGAAGAGGGGATGGGGGGTGGAGGGGCGATGATGATTGCTTTTATTATCACTCTTGGAGAAATAATGTAGTAATTGCGTTTGGAACTCTCTCGTCTTTTCTTACCTAGCTTCAATGAGTGGCGTTGTTTGCGTTGTTTGTCCTTTTGC
>Ga0105053_10009554_pt1 | contig 12318 bp, 11 predicted proteins | sample BON01_FD_78093 | JGI IMG/M metagenome (GOLD analysis project Ga0105053, IMG submission 78093) | Freshwater microbial communities from Lake Bonney liftoff mats and glacier meltwater in Antarctica - BON-01 | ecosystem: Environmental > Aquatic > Freshwater > Ice > Glacier meltwater | place: Lake...
ATATATATATATATATATATATATATATGTACACATTTATGTATATATACATATATATACGCATGTATATATATGTATACACATATGATCATATACGCATGTACGTACATATGTATATTCATGTAATCTGCGCAAATACATACTATTTACGATACGAGATACAATGTAATACATTTCTGCACTTGTACATGTAATTGGACAAAATGTCGGTTGATTTGTACGCCTACTATAAACTCCTGCAACTCAAAAAAGAAATGGTACAACAATTCAGGGAAATATATTTGCACTGCATCATTCAAATTCCTAACCAATATGTGTACTCTTATCTGCAGGTGCGTGCATATATCCAACCGAACTTGCGTGATTCCAGTGAAGTCATGTACATGTATATATAAAATTATATTCATGGATATGTATGGACATATATATACATACACACAATAATATGCACATGCACAAATATATAGATATACATATAAATAAATAAATGTACATGTATACATGTACATATGAATATACATTTATATATATGTATATATATACACATATATGTATATATATACACATTCACATAAGCTATGCTTCTGATGCATGGCAATTTCGGTCGAGTTACGTATACATACAAATAATTGTGTATATACACTTCTGTACATATACACGCACACCAATATATACGCATACATTATATACCTGAATATGCGCGATTTCAGTCGAGTTGCGCTGCTGCAACTCCTGCAACGCCGACGACCTCTCACGCTCGCGGGCTCTTAATCGCTCATTTTCCGACTTTGTATACATACATATATACATATATGTACATGTGTATATAGACATATATATGTGTATATATTAGATGAATGAATACATACATACATACATACATACATACATACATAATGATATCACGAGTTCATACTCTCACGAACACTAATACGTTGATTTTCCGACTTAATATATATGGATACAATGCGCTCATATATACATGTATGTATCTATATTACTACTGTGTGTATGTGTATATTTATGTATATGTACATATATTTACACTTATATATCGTTATCTATATCTATATCTATATCTATATCCATATGTATACGTATGTACACATATATATGTACTTATATATGTGTATATATATGTATATATATGCAAATATATACCAATGCATACATATACATTACACACATTTACATAAATATGTGTATGTGTATATACATGTAAATGTATATAAAAACAACACAATGCGCTCATGCATACATGTATGTATATGTATCACTGTATATCTATATATATATCTATACATATGTCTACATATATATAAATATATATATGCAAATCTATATCTATATCTAAATACATCTGTCCACGTATATATATCTATATCTAAATACATCTGTCCACGTATATCTACACATATATACATATATATATATATGTATATTTATATATACATATGTACGTATATACACACATATATATAAATATATATATACATCCATTCATATAAACATATGCATATATACACACATACATATGTAAATATAGATAGCCACGCACACAGATACAAACACAGACACAAACACAGACAAAGACTCAGACACTGGCACAGACGCAGATACATACACAGACACATACACATACACAAGCATAGACACAGACACAGACACAGACGCAGACGCAGACGCAGACACTGACATACATACAGGTGCACACACACACAAACATACACGCAGGCACAAAGATCTCAAGATCGATTCTCCGCGTCGTGTTTGCGTGTTTCAAAGTAATGGACCTCTTTGAATCTCATACAAGGCCCTTTTTGATGGGTTCGGACTTTTTCAAATTCCCCTTGGCAATTTGTGTAGAGTGATACCTAGAGCTCAAAAGACTGCATCTCCGCGTCGTGGTTACGTGTTTTCAAGTGATAACCCTTGTTAAATCCAATACACGGCCCTCTGAAATGGTCACAGGGCTCTTTTTTCCCCCCTTGGCAATTTTTGTAGAATGATACGTGGAGCTCAAACGACCGCATTTCTGCGAAGTGGTTGCGTGTTTTCAAGTTTCCTCGCTCAATCACAGTAATCTCATTTAATTGTATTCATGGTTTGTTACTCAATCACAGTAACCTCGTATAATCACATACACGGTGTGTTACTTAATCACAATAACCTTGTTTAATTGCATTCCCGGTTTGTCACTTAATCACAGTAACTTCGTTTAAACACACACCCAGTTTGTTACTTAATCATAGTAACCTCGTTTAATCACATAAACAGTTTGTCGCTTAATCACAGTAACCTCATTTAATCACATACCCGGTTTGTTACTTGATACAACCAGGCCGTGTATGTGATCAAACACATAAACACATATTCCACGTAACCTCGTTTAATCACGTACACGGCCCTTTTAAATGATGACAGGGCTCTTTTTTATTTGTCTTTTTATTTTTGGAAATAATACCTGCAGATCTCGAGATCGCATCTCTGCGTCGTGTTTGCGTGTTTCCAGGTGGTGTGAGGACTCTTGTGCCTGTATGTGTGTTTAGTTTAGTATATTTCGAGTACGCGTGTTTATTTTAGTATGCATATTATCGGTGCATTCAGTTAGTACATACGTTATCAGTGTCTTCAGTTTCATATATATATGAAGTGTGTTTAGTTTATCATACATATCATCGGGTTCCAACTGGTGCGATGGCCCTTGCGCCTGTATATGTGTGTGTTTAGTCTGTGTAAATCTCCAAGACATATACCTGCTTAGGTGTGAGGACTCTAGCGACTGTAATTTGTTTAGTTTAGTATAGATATATGTGTTCAATTCAGTTCAGGTATATGTGTACTTAAACGTGATGACGTTTGCGCCTATGAGTGTATGTCTTTAGTCTGTGAAGACATATATGTGTTTCGGTGTTAGGACTCTGACGCCTGTATATGTGTTTAGGTTACTATAGATATATGTGTTTAGCTCAGTGAAGATATATGTGCTTACGCGTCATGACTTTTGCGCCTCTGTGTGTGTGTGTGTGTTTCGGTGTGAGGACTCTGGCGTCTGTATATGTGTTTAGTTTAGTAGATATGTTTGTTACATATATGTATATATACATAAATATTTATATGTCCATTTAAGTGAATGTATATATATGTATATACACGTTTTCAAACACGAATATTTACATATTTCAAAATAAACATATTTGTGTATGCACACACACACTCACACAAACGCGTGTATATGAATATATGTTTTTGTACATCAAAATCCACATATGTATATGTGCAAATATACACATGTAATCGCACGCACACACACCTGCAACAGCAGCTGCTGAATTCTTTTGTATCCTCCATTTAATGGGCGAAGTGGTTTTCAATACAAACACGTATATATATAATATATACATATATATATACACATGTATATGTATATATGTATATGTATATATAGGTGAATATGTGTTTATACATATATGTATATCAATATATATATATATAACTATATATATGCACGCATGTGTACATACACGTATGATTATAGATACACACACACATAAGTGTGCGAACATGCGCTCGCAAACACACACACCTTCCCAAGTTGGCCACGATACGAATATATATATGTACATATTGATATATTTCCATATTCATGCATCAATATATACAAATAAATTTATATTTATACGCATGCAAGTGCACGTACATTTATAAAGAAATACAGATATACAAACACACACATGTGCACGAACACACGCACGCCAATGCGCACACCTGCAGAAGCAGCTGCTCAAACTTTTTCAAATCTTCCATCTTATGAGTCAGGTCTGCGCAGAGTGAAATGAAAAACTTTGAGTAAGAGCCTTATTGCGTAAACAGTCATGTGATCACACGATGACTTACTAACGCAAAACTTGAGTTTTATATGAAAGGCACAGAATGAGAAATTTGTCTTAAATCTTATTAATAGCCCCATTGCAAAATAGCCTAAATCCCACCCCAAACACATCAGCATTTACGAAACTCACAACAGACATTTCATGAGCAAGGTCTGTGCAATGTTTCTGATTCTTTTTTTTGAGTGATAACTTAATAACTTAAACCGTCTGACATATGCATATTTTTGTAAAATCAACGTACACTTTTTATGAGCGGGGTCCGCTCTCCTTAAAAAGTGGGATCCGCTCCAAGTGATAACAATTTTGTTTTTAGCCATAGCCTGACGACTAAACTAACGACATGAACATGAAACAAACTAAACACGCATATTTTATGGGCGAGGGCTGCACAAAGTAATGACAAGATTTCTTAAAGTCATAGCTCAAAGACTAAACTGACCGCATAAACATTACATAAACTAAACGCACAACTTTCGCGGGCGAGGGCTGCGCAAAGTAGGATTATTTGTTTGGAATTGACTAAACCCCAAACGAATCACGCGCGCAATTGAAAAGAGGCTCTTTTGTAGATATGCAGGGCTCTTCTGTAGGTATGCAGGGCCCTTTTGTAGATATAAAGGGCTCTTTTGTAGATGTGTAGGGCATCTTTTATAGATACGTGGGGCTCTTTGGTGGATATGTTGGTCTCTTGTGCCCTTATGAAGATATGTAGGGCTCTTTTGCAAATCCGTAGGACCTTTTGTGGATCTGTAGGGTTCTTTTGTAGGTATGTGGGTCCCTTTTGTAGATATGTATGGCCCTTGTGTAGATTAGTAGGGCTCTTATGTAAATATGTAGGGCTCTTTTATAGATATGTGGGGCTCTTTTGTAGAAATGAAGGGCTCTTTTGCGAAAATACAGGGCTCTTTTTCAGATATTTATGGTTCTTTAGCGGGCATGTAGAGTTCTTTGGCGGGTATTTGGTGCAAGAATCACGCGCGCAACTCATCAAAAGTGCCGCAATGCGGATATAAAAGGCTCTTTGGCAGATATATTTGGCTCTTTTATAGATATGTATGGCTCTTTTGCAGATTTGTATTGCTTTTTTGCGGATATGTGAAGTAGGGCTCTTTTTCAGATTTGTATGGCTTTTTTGCGGATGTATAGAGTAGAGCTCTTTTGCAGATATTTTAGAGCTCTCTCGCAGATATGCAGGGCTCTTCTGCGGGTATGCAGTGCTATAATCACGCGTGCCACTGATCAGAGGCCTCGCATTGCGGATTTGAAAGAATCTTTTGTAGATACGTAGGGCTCTTTTGCGAAGATGTACGGCTCTTTTGCAGGTATACAGGGCTCTTTTGTGGATATGCAGGACTTGTTTGCGGATTTGTAGAGCTTTTGTGTGGATGTACAGGGCTCTTATCATATGTATATTAAGCTCGTGTGTAGATATGTGCTTTCTTTGCGAGATGTTAGGCCTATTTGTTATACAGTAGGGCTCTTTTGTAGGGCTCTTCGATCGGTATATTGAGCTCGTGTGTAGATATGTGCTTTCTTTGTGAGATTTTAGGCTTGTTTGTCATACATGAGGGCTCTTTTTTAAGGCTCTTTGTAGACATACAGGACTCTTTGATCGGTATATTGAGCTCATGTGTAGATACGTGGAGCTTTCTTTGCAAGATATGAGGCCTGTTTGTAATACAGTAGGGCTCTTTTGTAGGACTCTTTGTAAGATATATAGGGCTCTTTTTTTAGACATATAGGGCTCTTTTGTAGATATGTGGGATATTCTTTGTGAGATAATAGACTCATTTGCTATACAGGACTCTTTTGCAAATATGTAGGGCTCTAGTAGTCTCTTGTGCGATTCTCTCTCAAAAAAGCCCTACATATCTACCAAAAAGCTCTACAAAATCTACAAAAGAGCCCTACATATCTACAAAAGAGCCCTACATATCTACAAAAGAGCCCTGTATATCTAGTAGTCTCTTTGCCAATCTCTCTCTTGCAACGGCTCTAGTAGTCTGTTCAGCGAATCTCTCTCTTGCGAGGGCTCTGGCAGACTCTTTTGCGAATATAAAGAGCTCTGAGGTGCACTTGTTTTGGCCACGCTCGTCTCTTTTGTGAGGGCTCTAGTGCAGAGTGCTGCTGCTGATGTAATCGGCTCTTTTCAAAAATGTAAATATGTAGGGTTTTTTTTGAAGCTATGTACTGTGTAGGGTTCGTTTGTAGGTATGTGGACCTTCGCCGCATTTCGGATATGCAGAGTGCTGCTTAATCATATATGTGGCTCTTCGCACAAACGTAAATATGTATGGCTCTTTTGTAGATTTGTGGGGCTCTTTCGTAGATATGTAGACCATCGCCGTATTTCGGATATGCAGAGTGCTGCTGTTCGCTGCATATCCATAGATCCACGGGCAGAGGAGATCAGACTTCAAATAATTACGACTGCCAAAAACTCCAACAAGTTTTTACCGGAGTCCCCGTACACATCAAACACGTTTTTACGGGAGTTCCCAGGATTTCATACGACATTTCACGAGAGGAAACAGAGTCCCCGTCACTAAAAAGATCTACCCGGAAATCAGGTAGATCTGGAAATCCAAATATATTAAGTCTGATCTCCTCCGTGCGTGGATGTAGAGTGCTGCTGCTGATATATGTGGCGCTTATATGTGACCACCATCGCCGCATATCTGCGGATATGCAGAGTGCTCCTGCTGATATATATGGCTCTTTCGAAAAATGCAGATATGTACGGCTCTTTTGTAGATATGTAGACCATCGCCGCATTTCGGATATGCAGAGTGCTGCTGCTCGCCGCATATGCGCGGATACACAAAGTGCTGCTGTGATTATATGTGGCCCTTACATGTGACTTCCATTGCCGCATATCCACAGATATGCAGAGTGCTGCTGCTGATTTATGTGGCCCTTTTGCGGACATGTGGGCCTCTTTTGGTAGGGTATACGGCTCTTTTGGTGGGGTATTCGGCTCTTTTGGTGGGGTATACAGCTCTTTTGGTGGGGATACGGCTCATTTGGTGGGGTATACAGCTCTTTTGGTGGAGTACACGGCTCTTTTGGTGGGGTACATGGCTCTTTTGGCGTATAATACCTGCTTCCAGAGCAGCCACGCGCGTGTGGTTGATCATGTGCGACGAATTGCTGTCGCCCCGTTGCGTTTGCTGTGTGTGCGTCTATGTGAGTGTACATATATATATATGTATATGTAAACATATATATATATATATGCACATATACATATATGTATATGTATACATATGTGTGTATGTTTATGTATATATATGTATGTATATATACGTATAGATATATATATAGATATATTTCATGCATACATGTATATACATATATACTGACATAGATCATTTGCGATGCATTGCTGGTGCCAATTTGAAATTTCTGTGTGTGGGTGTGTATATATGTACACAGGCACATCCATACATAATATATGTATGTGTACATGCATAAAAACGGATATATGCACAGATATCTGTGTATATTTCCGTTTTTACCTGTATATTAAATCAAGTTGGAAACGTATGTTAAATCATGTTGCAAACGCAGACATGGGGTGGCTGCGACAAGTAGGATCGATAAAATTATTGATCTCTTTTGCAAAAGAGCCCTACAAAAGAGACTATATTCTGCATAAGAGACCTACAATTTTATCGATCCTACTGACCAAAGCCACCCCATATCCGTTAAAAAAACGGACATATGCACAGATATATGGAGTTTCCAACTTGATGTATCATACGTATATACATATGATAAACGTATATATATGTGTATTGATATACATATAGATACATGTCTATACAAATATGTATATGTATATACATACATACGCATATACATGTATATGTACTCATATGTATATAAGCATAGATATATGCATGTATATACCCATCCAAAATAAAGACGCTTTTGAATTGCAAAATCACGAGCTCTTCACAAAAAGGCCTAATGGTTTGAAGTTTCAGTTTAGGGTTGCATATATATATAAATTAAACCATTCGAATATATTTTAGGGTGTAACAATGGTATAGGGGGGTTCCATGAAATCTTGTGACTAATGGTACCCAAGTTTGACAGATTTTTAATGTGCTCAGAAGATGCGCCTCAAAAAATGCAATCCTTAGGTTCCATAAAAAAAGTGGCAAGTCTGGGTACGTTTATACAAAATGCAAAGTGGCGGAAGACCCCCACAGATTTGACCGTCACCAAATTAAAATATGTCAGAATCCCAAAGTTCTTGCATATTTCAAGAGCCCATGGACAGTGGCGAATATGCATATATGGGTTTGTGAGTAAATTGTGCCTTTGGAAAAAGATCCTGCCTTTCTAAAATTCCACCCGTGCAGGAAGAAACCTGTAACTGTTTTCGTGTTCCTATCCACTTTGCCACTAATCGCTTTACTTCTGAAAAGTTTCCGCCTCCGCCTCCATTGTTACATCCTAGTATATGTAAGATGGACCAATATGCGAGCCCTTCGCGCAGATGCACCCTCAAACCTAAACCACAAAGCCCTCAATCCTAAACCATTACTGGTTTAATGTGTATCTTTAAGCTCATTTGACCCAAAACTTCACCAGTTTTCCACCAAACATACTGGTTTCAGGTGCAGGGTGTAGAGTTTAGGCGTCTTTTCATCCGCAACATCACGAACTCTTCGTGCAGATGCATGACCAGTTTGCTTTGAAGACAACATCAAGAGTTCTCCATCACGCCTAATGACGTTTGCGCAGACGCATAGTGGATTATTTCGTACACGCATAATGGCTTGTTTCGCACACGCATGATGGTCTTGGGTTTCAGGTTGATGGGTTTCAGGTTGAAAGTTTAGAGTTTAGCATTTAGGCACTTTTCACCTGCAAACCCAAGAGCTCTTCGCGCAGACGCATAGTGGTTTCGACTGCATCGGACCCTGGTGCAAAGACTTATGTCAGAAGAGACCAACATACACCGAAAGAGACCGACACAAATGAAAAGAGAACTATATACTAAATGTATTTCGTTCAGAGATGAACGAGCATGACACGAGACCTATATGCGTCAAAAAGAGACCAATATACAACAAAAGAGACCAACACACTTGAAAAGAGATGAACGAGCATGACACGAGACTTATATACATCTCACGAGTGACGTGCTTACAGCAGAAACTACATACACAAAAAGAGGCTGCAGTAAATCAAAAGAGACGGACATAAATACAAAGAGACCTATGTACGACTCACAAGTGACCTCTTTACAGCAGAGATTGCAAACATAAAAAGAGGCTCAAGTAAATCAAAAGAGACTGACATAACAACCTCTGTACATCACAGATTGCAAGCATAAAAAGAGGCTCAGGTAAATCAAAAGAGTCTGACATAAAAAGAGACTGACATAAATGAAATCTATACACCTATACATACATATCTCAAAAGTCCGGTAGACCTAAATATATAACTACAAACATCTCAAAAGTCTGGTAGACCTATATACATATATACATATGTATATACATTTCAAAAGTCTTGTAGACCTATACACATATGTGTAAACCTATATACATCTCAAAATCCAGTGGACTTATATATATACATATATACCTATATACATCTCAAAAATCTGGTAAACTCATATACATATACATGTATACCTGTATACCTTTCAGAAGTCTGGTAGACCTGTATACATATATGTATATATACCTATATACATGTCAAAAGTCTGGTAGATCTATTTGCATATGTATATATTTATGTACATCTCAAAAGTCAAGTAGACTTTAATACATATATATATACCTAAATACATCTCAAAAGTCTGGTAGACCTATATACATATATATATATACCTGTATACATCTAAAAAGTCCGGTGTATATACACATATAGGAGAGACCTATATACATCTCAAAAATCTGGTATGCATAACACGCATAGGTATGTATATGTGTGCATGTATACACATACACACACTCACACATGCATGCACCGAAAACTCAAACAGGCGACAGCAATGCGGCGCACATCAAGTATGTAAATATATACATAAATTCTTATATATTCACATATATTTTTATATATTTTTCAAAACGCAGGGGTAGTGTACATATATGTAATTTTTTTTGTTTATGCATATATATATAAAAGACCCATGTACATTTCAAAAGTCCTGTATACATGAAAAGAGACCTACAGAACGATCAGACTCAAATTGCATGCACGTTGTGTTGCAGAGTGTTGCCGTAGGTCTATTCTTAAAAGTTGCAGTTTGTGTTGCAGCAATTCTCTTCTGATACATCAAAAGGGACTGACGAAAGCATCGGACCCTGCTTACATGCACGTTGTGTTGTATGTAGTGTGTTGGCGTAGGTCTCTTTTGATGAGTTGCAGTGTGTCGCAGTAGGTCTCTTTTGACACCTCAGAAGAGACCTATGGGACTATCGGACCCAAAGATCGCCAAATCTCTTTCATACGTACATACGCGTATGGATATGTACGTACGTATATCTATACGCAAATACACGGAATTACTTATTTACATTTATGTACATGTACATATGTATAAACACGCACAGAAATCGTGTGTGCATTCATAGAAACACATACAGACTCCAGTACAGAAATTGTCAATAGAACCCTACATACATCAAAAACACATTCTATGAATCATAACAAGTATGCAAAAAGATCGGATCTGGTGCAGAGATACAGGCACACACACATAAACGAATACACAGACATTGAAGGATGCGACACTGTCGCGTTTTGTGTGTATGTATGACCGTCCAAGAGATTGAACTGTGCATGTATGACAGACCCAGACACAAACACATGTCGCAACACTGTCGCGTCGAGGGTACCGGGACTCGGCCAGATTACTTGGTGAATCGTAGACCAAAACAAAATTGAGGGGCCATCCGGGGGAAAAAATTGCACAGAAATCGAGAAATAGTTGTACAGTGAATGGGCGGGCTTGTGGGTGCATAGGGACAGTTAACTCAGGGCCCAAATGTGCCCAATCCTGGAACTAAATACAAACGCTCAAAGAATGTCTTTTTTGTCACATTTACTGCACTCAGCTGTGGGCACATTTGGGCGCAATTGTTACAGCCTCTTGCGCCGTCTCTAATAGGGAGTCCCGATACCCTCGTCGCGTCCTATGCGTCTGTATGACCGACCGAAAGATAAAACTATGTATGTATGACCGAACAAGAAATAAACGCATGTCGCAACACTGTCGCGTCTTGTGCATATGTATGTATGAAAGACGTGACACTGTCGCAACATGTATCTATCTCTAAGTCGGTTTGAAATGCGTTTGTTGGCCTATTTTGCACGTGTAATGCAGGTCTCTTTATTTTATACTGTTAGTCTCTTTTGTATATATGACCTCTTTTGTATATTTGAAAGTCTCCAGACTCTGCGTGTTTATTTGGTATGTAATCGCATGTAATGTAGGTCTCTTTTGTATATACCAAGTCAGTCGTTTTTTTGGACTTGGCATATATCTAAAAACACGCACAGAAATCTTTTGTGCATTTATAGAAATATACAGACACCTCCTACCAACACGAACACACACATACATACACGCTCACCAGGCTGCAATGGCGGGGCTTGACTGCGTTGCATTGTTTGACGGCTCTTGGTTACGACCCCTAATATACATAAATGTATACATACATACACACACACAAAATGTGACACCATTATTTTGCACATTTACGTGACATAAGCGGGGCTTGACTGCGTTGCACTGCTTGACGGCCTTTGGGCACGACCCCAAATATACATGAATTTGTCAAATGTATACAAATGCACACACAAAAAAAATGTAACCAATATTTTATATATTTACGTGACATAAGCGGGGCTTGACTGCGTTGCATTGTTTGACAGCTCTTGATCACGACCTCTGATATACATAAATATGTCAAATATACTGCCTGACAGCATTTGGTCACGACCCCTATTATGCAAAGATATGTGAAATACATACATACATACACACATTAAAATGTTACCTACACGTTGCACATTTGTATGTAGCATGTATGTAAAATATTCATGTGTTTATGTATGTATTTTAGCCATGAATGACTATGTTATGAACATGCACAAAAGGAAATGTTTATGTGTATATGCGTATCCAATGACTATGTTATAATCATGCACAAATGTTGAAACGTTTATGTATATATGCGTATTCAATGGATAGATATACACACATACACGTACACTATATGCTAGATTTTTGGCGCGACTCCTATTATACCCAGATATGTCCACAGGTATGATAAATATTGAATAAATATGTTATAAATATTTATCTGTGCAATACATATTTACATGTGTATAAATGTATATGTGTATATGCGTATCATATATGTATATATATATATATATGTATACGTAGTATATA
>Ga0105053_10009555_pt1 | contig 12317 bp, 12 predicted proteins | sample BON01_FD_78093 | JGI IMG/M metagenome (GOLD analysis project Ga0105053, IMG submission 78093) | Freshwater microbial communities from Lake Bonney liftoff mats and glacier meltwater in Antarctica - BON-01 | ecosystem: Environmental > Aquatic > Freshwater > Ice > Glacier meltwater | place: Lake...
GAAGATTTTTTCTAGCGAATTTAGCTCGCAAATTTCGGATTTCAAAAAATTTAGTGTTGTTTCAGGTATTGTCACTTTTGGGGGGGGTTAAATTCAAATAATCTCTAGCTGTTAAAAAAAAAAAGTTGAAATTACTTTCCTAATCCGAGTTCACTTAGAAGCTGCAGGTTTCCGGCTTCTTACAATAATGAATGACTGGGCCACATTTCATGATGCTAATGGATCTGAAGTGGAATGCATGGATGCTAGAGTTTGCTTCGCCGCCATTCTTGAGGAGATAGATTTTTCAGAAGGTCTCAAGTTCTCGAGTAATTGGTTGATCGATTTACTGTTTAGACGACGTAAGTGAAAAAGACTGGAGGCTAGTATATTTTAACTTTTATTCGGTTTAGAGGGATATCCGTTGATAAGTTGCTCTAGTTTATTAGAGGCGAATCAAGTTAAAGGGGTTTGCTACTGTTACACTGATTGGATGTTAACAGGTGGTAGTTCGTGCTTAGAAGTCGGAAGTGCTTCTGTCCTTTTATTGATTGTTTCCGGGATATTTATTTTTAACTCCATCGGTATCCTTTTCTCTATTGCTTGGAATGTGAGGTACCTTGTCAAGTCTCTATCTAGGGCGTTGTTTATCCTTAATTTATTGTTGCTTTTCACAGTACCGATGCTGTATGTCGCAATTATTGTGAATATTTCTGCACAGACTCTTAATGTTCCATATTTCCTTGCATTGCATCTGACACAAGACGGATTGTTCGCAACTTGCAGTTTCTTACTGGCTTACATGTGGTGGACCATACATCGCCAGATTCTAACCCCAGTACAAATGAAACGGGGAACTAGAGTTATGAAATTACTAGCGGTAATCTTCTGGGGCTTATTTGTAGCGCAAGGTTATTACTTTATCTCTGGTATTTTCGCCGTGTCTACCGAATTAAATCTCTCTAGTGAGCTCTCGAATGATGAAGTGATGGATAAGATGGCCTCGAGTATTGATATGCTGAATGCAATGACTCAGCAAACCACCCATATAATGGTGTATTTGCTCCTTGAGCTATTTGGATTATTTGTTTTGGCGTTACAAGGTCACTTCATGACAGCGGCGTTGAAGAATTGCATCAAGGGTTGTAATTATGAGTTCACGCTGAATTTGGAGTTGTCCCAACTCTTGAAGGAGGCAATGATGTGTAAAAGTAGTTCTTTTGACAGTCAATATAAACTTTATGTGGAGAACGGAACCCCCAATGTGCATTCAGATTTAATTCTTCAAGTGCTATTGGTTACACGAGCGGTTTTGCTTATTCTATTGGCTTATATATTTCGCAGTATATCGCTTGCATTCGGTATAGCTGTTGTCCACGTGTCTTATCGATATGTTCATGCGCTTCAATTGATTCGGTATATATTTTCTGGCACAAGTGTTCTGCTTTTTGTTTTCGTTGTGCAAAACTACCTGTATAGAAGCGGATGCTTCACGAAACCTATACCCCCACCACGTCAAGCTTTTCTCTCTGCGACGAGCATGCAAAGCTCATGCGAAATAGCAGCCATGTAGGTTTCAATATTGAATTAAATAAATGGGATTGAACCAGCTCAACAGATTTTTGATTTTTGTGTATTGCCTATGTTCAAAGAAATAAGAAACAACTTTACAACATGACCGGTACTTATAAATATTGTAGCACCACTAATATCAATTATTTCTTAAAACGTAAAAGTAGCTTTAAAACGTAAAAGAGGTGAATAGAAGAAGTCAATTGCTAAATTCTTAAAAAAGCAGAGAGAAAGTATCACCTTCTTGAAAGATGAAGCCTATCCATGCTTTGCAATCAAAAGCATGATAACTGACTGATTTCAGACTTGAACCACTCACGATGTGATTCAATTATATTCTTTGAGTTGGCAACAATATTCCCTACAAACGTCTTCCACTATGTACTCGTACAGCATTTGAAACTACTTTATACATCGTCGTGTCTATTCCTCTATTTTGAAAAGACATTTTGAGTGGGTCATAAAACTTGGTATCTTTTTTTTCGGTTTTAGCTGAAGGAACAAGTGATAGTTCATAAGAGGCTTAAGTAAAGAACAAGAAATAGGACAACAGTAAGTATCTCTTAAGAGATTTGATTGTATTGAACTAATCTGTACCCAGTGCCGTTAGAAGCGACAATGGTATGCATGGACAATTCCGAATGGATGAGAAACGGCGACTACATGCCTACTCGAATGGATGCTCAACACGATGCAGCTAACTTAGTATGCGGTAGTAAAACACAACAAAACCCTGAGAGTAGTGTGGGTGTTTTGACTATGGCTGGAGGCGCTGTTCAAGTGTTGTGTTCACCTACAGATGACATGGGTAAGATCCTTACAGCTTCCTCTGAAGTTCGAATTGGAGGTAAATGTGACTTTGCAGCAGCATTGCAGATAGCGCAACTCGCATTGAAGCACAGGAAGAATAAAAACGGCGGTCAGCGTATTGTGCTATTTGTTGGATCTCCGATAGAGGAAGATGAGAAAAAACTAGTAAAGATTGGTAAACAGTTGAAGAAGGCGAATATCGCGGTTGATGTTGTTCTGATGGGTGAGTCGGAGATCAATGAACCAAAGATCTCGGCGTTGATTGAGGCTGTAAACAAGAATAGCAACAGCCATTTGGTAGTTGTTCCTCAAGGAGTTTTGCCTTCGGACGTACTGATCAGTTCACCGGTAATCACAGGGGAGGAGGGAGGAGGAGGCGGCGGAGGGTCTAGTGCGTTCAACGAATACGGTGGAGTTGATCCAAATCTAGATCCTGAACTTGCCATCGCTCTTCGTGCATCCATGGAAGAAGCAAGGGCAGACGCAGAGAGGAGGGCAGCTGATTCAACGACTGAAGCATCGGCTGCTCCTAATTCTGTTCCGGCTGATTCTGGAAACATGGACGAAGATGATATGCTGCAACAGGCTTTGATGATGAGCATGATGGAAAGTGAGCAAGCATCTGCTGATACCAGTGCGCCTTCAAGTGATGCTGGATCATCTACTAACGCAGCTGGGTTCCTTGATCCTGGCTTCGTTCGTGGGCTTCTGTCTGGGCTTCCTGGAGTTGATATCAATGATCCACAAATTCAAGCAGCGATGGCGGCAATGGCCAATAATGAAAGCAAAGACAAGGAGGAGGAGAAAAAACCGAAAGACAAATAATAAGCAGCTTGACACATTAATAAAATGAAAGAATTAATCGAATAATTGAATGACTTAACTATTCGAATTATTGATTAATCAAAGGAATTCGAGAGAAGTTTGAACTCCCACTCGCCTTCCCCGTAGGAGTAGAATTCGCGCATGTCATGGTAACGTTTTATCTTCTCTATGTCAACATTGGGGCCAGTAGAAGCAAATTTGGGAGTTTTTTTACCGTGGAATATCGAGACAAGCAAAGCCCGGCTCACATCTTTCCCCCACCGGTTAAAATATATTCCTTGCAACGGATCGAAAACACTCGATGGACCGCATTCGATTCCGAATATTCCATTGGGAAATTCTTTAGTGTAATATTGCAACACAGAGCCAAGTCCCACATCAGGAAACTTAACAAAATAAATGCCATCAAGATTGGTGCGTTGCTGGCTGTCTGGAGGAACGAAAACTGTAATGTTGGGCTCTATTTTTTCAGCAATATCTTTCAAAAAAGAAAGGTTGCTACCACGAGATAACATCGCAACTGGTTTGGCTTCCAATTCATTCCTGGGGTGCTGCCAATGCGGCCATTCTAAACGCACATTCATTGCGGTCGTGAACGTCACTGTGCTGATTCGTCTCGCAGCCTCCACCATATAAAAATCCAACGGATGAGTAGGCCGACCAGGTACGTGCGCGAGAATGACATTTCCATCCGAATGCACCGAGCAATAATGAATCATGCACGGCAATCTCCGCAGTCGCTTCAGTGCATCGTTAATGTCACATTTCATTATATGGGGGGCTATTTTTCTATTCCTGTGGATATAAACACTACTCGTATGTTCAAGTTTGTGCGTTCAGTCCTTCCTGTTAGATCCCGTGGACTATCTACTGTAGTTGGATCACCATCCAGTATAGTAGCGACACCAGGAGAGCCAATTCGAAAGGACTATACATGGGTGAAACAGAAGAGTCGGTTCAAGCGAGCTGGGCATTTGATCGCTCAGCTGGGTCTTGAGTTAGCCGTAGAATTCGAAAAGAAGAATCTGGTGCCCCACTTTCGTCCTGGCGATGCCCTTCAAGTAACCTACACTAGAAGCACGCAGACTGAATCACCCTCGGTGATTGCTGGTGTGGTCATTGCCATGAAGAATCGATCGATCAATTCCAGTTTTAAACTCTTGTGCGTAGTTGACAAGACCCCTTTGGAGCTCACCTTCCCTTTGTACTCCCCTAATGTTAAGGAGATTCGGGTTGTGAAGCACAATTATGTGACATCCAAGAGAAAGCGTGTGAGGCGTGCTAAATTGTATTACCTCAAGGAGCGACCACAATCGCTCTACACGGTAAGTGATAACGATATCGCACTGATGGAGTCAAGGGAGAAACGCGAAGCTTTAGCTCTGAAGAAAGAGGAAAAGCGGCTGAAGAAGATAGAAAAATTAGAGAGAGGGCTCGATAAGAAAGAGGACGAATCTAAATAAAATTTGGTTTCCCATTGCTGTTCGCAACTTGAAGGGAAATTGGGAAGCTTAGATGAAGGACTCGATAATTAAAAGAACAAACACAAATCTAAATAAATTTTGAATGAACATTGTTATTCGGAAGTAGCTTGAAACGATGTACGCAATTAGAACACAATTAACATTGTTCAGAAAGCAACTTGATGAGCTCAAAGTTCCGCATTGATCGAGCGATTTCGAGTGCTTTATGAAAAACATGTTTTTCCGTTTCGTGTCCGACAATCAGTCGCTTTACAACTTCTACATCTTGATGCTTCGTTGCTATAGAAAGACAATTTTCTTCCATGGCGTCAGAAAACAAAAACAACTTTGCAGTATTGGTGATTTTCCATTGCGGAGATTTCATAAATGTATCCAGTAACATCGCCGCGTTTTCGGGTACATGGGATATTATATAAAGCAAAGTGTCAGGTAGGGAGTACAGCGGATACTTGTGCAGCAGCAATCGGTCAAGTATCTGTACTATCATCTCTAAGGGACGCGCTCGCCTCGCACTGGTTTGCAGCCGCATCAAGCAGATCAACTGCAGATGAAAAGCGTCTTCATCCGGGCAGTTATCATACTCGGAAAGAAATTCGAGAGTTTCAAAATCTACGAAGGGCGCTCCTAGGGCGAAGGTGAATAATGGAATCAAATCCGAGTCGAATGGGTCTCGTACAGTAACGTGTACATTCGCATTGTGATCCACAAGCAGCTTCACTATATGTAAGTGACTTGACATGATCGCAAGAACAAGAGCCTGGAATATTTATAAAGGTGATTCGAAACGATCAAGATACTTACAGTATACTCATTGCTAGTGGCGAGTTCAAGATTTGTACGTTCGTCGTCCAGTAAAGCTGCAAGCACATTTGCATATCCTTTTTCACTTGCTGCATGGAGACAGGTTGCCCCGTACGGCTCATTGAGTTGGATGTTGGGATCCGCCCCATGAGTCAATAACAACTTCACAACATTTGAATGGTTCCCTTCACAAGCGACATACAAAGCTGTGGCTCCAAAGAGAGTTTCAGATGATTTAAGATTCAGATCTGCATGGAATTCTTGGATTAACATTCGAGCAGTTTGTAAATGTCCGGATTGTGCTGCCATCATGAGTGGAGTGGCACCGGTAGTTCGAGTAAGCACGTTTATATTGTTCGGAAACAACAAACGAATAATTGAAGACCGGCCTTGCCCTGCGGCAATATGCACAAGTTGCGCATCCTCTTGGTGGTTGGGTTTATACAGAGACAATAATCGCTTCGTGGTAGCGAGACAGGATAAACCCGCATGAGCGAGTCTGGCAACTGCATTTGGACTACTAGCATACACATCGGCATTATGATTAAGAAGAATGTTTACAGTGCGAGGATCGTTCTGTAATATTGCATGAGCTAAAGGAGTGACCCCTTGGTTGTTATCGATATCAATATCTACATTTGGAAAACCTAAAATCGATTTCAGAATCTTCTCATATAACATTGGTTGATTTTTGGAGAGATCCACAGCCACCATCAAAGCCGAAGATCCATCTGCAGGAACTTTGTAATTTATAAGTGGATCCGGTTGCTCTAGAAGAAAAAGTGCGATATTTGGATGACGATACTGCAGAGCGAGTATCAGTGGAGTGGATCCTTGCATGGAGTTCGTTTGAATGGCTCCTTGTTCTATAAGATATTTTACCGTTTCTAGATGACCGTTTTCAACACTTATATGCAGAGGAGTCGCACCGTTTCCAACTTCTGTATTCTTCACGGTGTAAAATAGAGGTTCGTGCGTTTTGTCGATGTTGGCGATATAATTGGCTGTGTTTTTGGCTTTAGGCATTTCTAAGCTGGGATTTAAATGAAATTCTTCAATAAGAACCTTGCATATGTTTGTGAGTCCTCTTTGTGCAGCGAGGTATAGAGGTCCAGTGTCCCCAGCTAAAAGTTTGTGCGGATCAGCCCCGCAAAATCGAATCAAAGTCCTTATAGAAGCTGTTTTATTAGAGTCTACTGCAACGTGAAGTGGTGTAGACCCACCAGTTTTCGGAGCATTGGCATCGGCTCCTTGGGCACACAACAATTCGATAACATCAACATGACCCATTTCTGTACCGTTGTTGTGAACCGCTTTCAAAATCGATAAATGAATTACTTACCTGCAGCAAAATGCAATGCTGTTGTACCAGCAAATGCATGGGCTGTATCGACAGAAGCTAAACCCTCATGAATTAGGAATTTTACAATTTTCGAAAAACCAAGGGCGGCTGCTAACTGCAATGGAGTCACACCATTGTAACCCTTGGCTTCTATGTTTGCACCAGCTTCCAATACTAAATACTTGACAATTTCAAGTTGATTTGTCATGATGGCAGAATGCAAACAGGTGGTACCATCGAGATCCTTGTGAGTCTCCACGTCGACATGTATGAACTCAGGATCGGAGAGCAACTGCTTCATGTAATCCAACTGTCCAAGAGACGCTGCATTGTGAAGAGCAGTACCTCCACTTTGTAGAGAAACCATGACACCAAATGCTACTAAAAATCTAGCGCTGTCCACCACCCCTGGTTCCAAATTACATGGTTGAGGCGACTATTTGCTTGATGAACTTACCGTTTTGGGCGGCTTGAAAGTGATGATAAGCCTCGGCTGAGGTCAAAATGGGATCATGTTGATGTCTCGGGTCCACTAAGCCAACAGGATTCGACCCTACAACTGCGTCCCATGCTTTTTGAACATGGCTCAAAATCTTGGATTGGGTTACTGCGGTTGGTAGAGTTCCTACGGAAGGGAGATGAAGATTAAGTTCAGAGCTGAAATCCCAAGAAACCTTTATTTTGTTTACAACGGCTCTTTCCTGTGCCAACACTTGAAAAACAAGACACCCAATAAACCTCATCCTTCACAAGATCTTTTTTATTTTTTTTTGTATTTTCAAAAACATCTCTGTTAACCTCACGGATTGTCATTAGGCTATTTTCTTTCAACAAAATACTCTTGTTTATTAAGAAATTAGCATTTGATGGCTTCTATCCATTACTTTTAGTATTTTAAATAATCATTGTTAGTTGTTTTTATTAAGACAACAATACTATTTTTGAATGAAACGGGTGTAACTTGTTCCGAGTTGCTTGGGGACGAAGGTATACTATCTAAATAATACTGGCTCAATATGCTGATCAAATAAGAGTTTTATGGAATTGGTTATACCGAATACACTATGAAAAAGGGATTTCAATTAATCTCTCCGAATCCAAGTAGCAGCCAAGGGGTAGATACATGCACTCAGCTTGGCAAAAGTATTTCTATGAAAGGCCAATTTAAAATAAACTCACAGAACACCACTATTCCTATTTTACGACAAAATCAACTATTGTGTCTCCTTAGCCATCATCACGCATTTCGACGACGTAGTTAAGAGTTTGCTGCCAGAAACTTTTTGCGGAGTCCACGTGAAAACTTTTAAAAATTGGATTCTAGTTTTGGTTTTTTGGTCTTGGAACTTGGTTGATACTAAAATACAAGAAAGGCATTTGATTTTGAAAACAATACAACTGTATTTGAAATACGGACCCGAAAAAGTTAAAAAGTTGTGTGGCAGCAACAATTGTCCACATTTTGTTTTGATATTCCCGAGGTGGTAGCTACTTTCCTTGTGTTCTAACTTGCATGGATGGTCCATTCGTGATTGCTTTTCTCAGCGCAACAGCTCTTGCTTTTTCAATATGGAAAGAGAATGCTTCATGTTTTGAAAAACGAACCCCGTGGGATGGGCACTGCAGATTTGAAGGGCCGAAACCAGGGAGTATCAACGGAGTATCTCTGGTTGTTTTTGATAGCCTGCAAAGCGCGTTGGATGAGTGCGTTGCAAGCGATTGCATCGGAGTTTCACTGACAGCTGAGATGCTTGATGGCAGCTTGTGCTATGCGACGATGGGAGACGCCAATATGTGTCCCGCTTTGGTTCCATCATCTACGGGTGTCGTATCATACCTGCGTCAGTGCTCACGGTTCGATTCAAATGGCGCGTTCAATGCAACTTCCTCCATGGTAAAAACTGGAAAAACAGTTCCACATCCTGAAAGTATCTTTGTTGGCGTCGCATCGTACAAGGACCCTCTTTGTAGACAGACAGTGAAAGATGCGATTCGCAGAGCCAAACATCCGGAGCGCATATCATTTGGAGTAGTGGATCAACTCGATACTTTTGAAACTCCTTGCATTCCATATTCATGTGACGATGAAACAAACATACTTTGCGAAATGGTTTCCCGAAAACAAATTCGAGTTCATCGCATGCACTTTTTAGATGCAAGAGGGCCCACGCTGGCTCGTCATCTAGTTGAAAAACTCTTTGCCAACGAAACCTACTACCTTCAGATTGATGCGCATATGTTATTCACGGCCAATTGGGATATCCAACTAATCGACCAGTGGAGGAGATTACATGATGAGAATGGAATACTTACTGCGTATCCTACTGCTGCAAGTCATTCAGTGGACCAATTCACAGGAACCTCGTTGCGTGTGACAACTCCAGTGATGCACAAAATGCGTTTGATGGAAAACATGCTTTTTAGATTCGAAGGAGCTTCTGAAGTAAGAGCCGGTGTTAAATCTCGGCGAATATGTTGTTGGGCAGCAGGATTATCCTTTTCGAAAGGACATCGAATTACCAACGTTCCATACGACTGTTGTACCCCAGGATTGTTTATGGGGGAGGAGATTGGAATGGCAGTTAGGATGTTTACTCACGGCTATAACTTCTATTCGTTTAGAAATTCTGTGATCTTCCATTTCTACCCGGATGAAATTCCAAGAAAGAACATCGAATTATTTTGGAAGAGTAGTCCCAATATGGAAGCCTTTGAAAGTTGTGCTGCTCATCGAGTGAAAATGGTTCTGGGATGGGAGTATGAGGAAAGCGGTTGTGGATCAACAGAAGATATTGAAAAATATGGGATAGGAAGCAAAAGATCTGTCGAGGATTATTTTTGGGGTATGTTTCAAATAAAAATCACCAGGAAACTAACAAAGGATGACACAATGTATTATTCCAAAATATCTTCTTCCTTGTATTACTTTCATTCATCTTTCACCAATGCTCGCTGCCATGCTACTTTCTTAGTGGTCATGATTTTCAAAACACAGGTATTAGCATCTAGAATATGGTCCTTGCCAACTTGCTTCGCCAAGACAGTTCCTCGTCCTCTAGCTTCGGCTCTCACGAAATCTCCGTCCAATCTAAAAGTATCAAAATAACCGCGCTTCAGAGCGTCGTACACATCGCTGACTGTGGTGCCTGGTAAACATGGTATGCAATCTCGATAAGCCTCTGACTTGGATGCAGGGTCAACTGGAAAGGCGGATGTAAGATCCCTTACTGGATACACCATAAGCGGATTCAAAAGACATGCTGCTGTGCTAATGGCATTCAACACTCCAGTGGATCCAAAATGGTCTAACAGCAACTTAGCTGATTCATACACCGATTTTGAATGAGCATTTTTCAATTCATGTGTAATGAACATGTTGGACCCCATTTCATAGTCGATTTGATTCTCGTTGTTCAATTGGATCAATTCAGTTTCAAGACGCGCACTGCACGGCACCGAGAGATAGCCTTGCTTAATAGCAGCCTTACTGGCAACATTCACTTTGTCGATCCTATCTAATACTTGGTCACATTTATTCAGCGCCAGCAACATGGGAAATCTAACGCTAAGAAAATGCGCGACAAGTCTGTGCAGATCACTTCGACTCCACGCACCCATTTGAGATAGATCTGTCAACTGAGCTCTCACCAATGCAGCCTTCGTTATGGTTCTGGGTCCCTGATACCCCGTGAACAACTCAAACAATCTAGTTTCTGCACGAAGAATACTAGCAGCATCTCCTCGCGAGGTATATCGAAGAATAGTGGAAAACTTGCTTGAAACGTTCCCGAATATCCAGCGATGAAGTTCCTCTCTCAGCCATTTTAAATCGTTCTCCGCACTGGATGCAGTTCCGTCATCACGTCCCACAGTAACGCCGTTACGATCGCTCGAACCACTGACATCCACCACATGTATCAAACAATCTGCATCACAAAGATCATTGAGAAATTTATTGCCTTTCCCCTTGCCTTTGTAAGCACCAGGGATTAATCCTGCAACATCCTTCACAATCAATGGGAGAAACCTTTTACCGTGATGATCTCTGCCGTGATGACAAGCACTATCTCCAACGTCAGCAGGATCGTTTGAAACCCACCATCCAGTTCCCAGATTGGGCTCGATCGTTGTGAACGGATGAGCACCGACTTTGGCAGGATTTTGAAAACGAGTAACGCAATTGAAAAAGGTGCTCTTACCAGCACTAGGCTTTCCAACAAGACCTACTGTGAATTCCTTGGCCCCACGACCACTTGCAGGATCAGCTCCTCTAGCCTTGCTTGGCATAGCAACATACAAACATGCCTCCTCTGTGGCTTGTTCCACCAATAGTTGCTCTGATATTTCATCTACTTGAGAATCAAGAATCTCTAAATCTGGCTCTAACTCACAGAGTTGATCAGGCACCTTCGAGATAGCTTTGAATTTCAAATTCTCCTCGTTATTTAACCAACTGTCAGCTGCAGCAACGGCTGTAAAGACAACGGGCATTCCGTCAATTTCACTAACTTGATCCCGAACTGATTTCAAAAGATTCTCTTCAAGATAGTTGGGGAAAGTTAACATGTTCAGTTGGTGATCGAGAGATATCACAGGCGCATCAATCGGGTAATTTGCACTGAAACGAATCAATAAAGATATCTTGGTATCCAATACCGACAACACAGAGGACAACTTGACAGCAATTTCGCCACAATGATCTCCAATGTGCAGTGGAGCAGGCTTTATCACGGTGATCAAATCAGGGTAAATATTTGAAATGGCTTCAATTTCATCTGTTTGCTCCTCCAATGACGCCTGACTCACACAATATGCGTGTTTGAACTTTTCCAGGAATTCCGCAACGTATCGCAATGATTCGCCTCTAGTAGGAAAACAATGTCCTTGTGGGTGATGGTATATGGTTGGATTTTTAAACACAGAAGCTAGCTTCAAACTTGATTCCGTCGAGACAACGGCGTCAGTTTCTCCGCAAATATGCAAACTAGGAACCATCAACTGACCAGCATCGTCCCCCAGTAGCACATACGGCGCACCAGCCAGAACTACAAATTGCAATCCCGGAGGAAGTGTACTTGCGAACAACGCAGCCGCGCTGCCTCCCATGCTAAATCCTAGAATGCCTTGAAATGGCCCTCGCATCTTCCATGCATCTTCAATTACTTGCAATGAACATTGCAACGAGGAATCTTTGTCTTCGCTCAACCACCAAGTCCGAAGTGGAACAGAGTCGCCTTCCTAGTCATCCACGGTTAAAAGAAAACGCAAAGAGATTGAACAAAACTCACCCGAATTGGAAGAACATGCGGGGCATCGATGAATACAAACTCTGCAATGTCCTTGCACCTCCGCGGCAACTTTCCAAGACGAGTTCGTAAAATCTCTTTCGTTTGCTGGCTGCCATGCAAACAAAGCACCCGCATCACCACACAACGAGGGGACCTATCCGTAAATGAATCCAACGAATATTTACGTGTTGAAAGAAAGAAGAAGATTGTGATGGA
>Ga0105053_10009558_pt1 | contig 12317 bp, 10 predicted proteins | sample BON01_FD_78093 | JGI IMG/M metagenome (GOLD analysis project Ga0105053, IMG submission 78093) | Freshwater microbial communities from Lake Bonney liftoff mats and glacier meltwater in Antarctica - BON-01 | ecosystem: Environmental > Aquatic > Freshwater > Ice > Glacier meltwater | place: Lake...
AATGTTCCAAATAAGTCGTGAACGTGTGATAAGGCGTTTCGCCAAGTGTGAGAACGCGCTCCGCAATTTCATCCACCTTTAGGATGGCATCGTTATACAATTCCTCAAACTTCAGGTGAAGCTCGAAAAAACTTGGGCCTTGAATGTTCCAATGAAAACCACGAAGGTTTTGGTAGTATAGCTGATAATTGGCCAATAGCACATTCAGCTCTTTGGCAAGTTGGTTTGACTTTTTTGTGTTTAGTCCTATTTGATTGATGCTCATAATTGGCGATTTTAGATTACAGTACAAAGCTGGTGTATTTGTAATTGTTCATTAGGGTTCAAATTACATCAAATCTAGTCGATAGGTTAGTTTTGTTATTCGAGAACGTATCAACACTTCCAATATCAGTTCCGACTCTCCCGAATTACTTGATTTTTAGATCCGCGCAAAAGGACTAAGAAACCATCGTTCGTAAGTATTAAGGAGTTGGCCGTTTCCTGACAATTGGTCAGCATAATTCAACGACCTTTGATTCACCACATTAATTACTCCTTTTATGGCCCAAGAACTTATTCATCGTGTAAAATTTGCGCATCGCGCAGAAGGAGAAAGCTTTTCAAAAACCTTGAACAAGCGTGTAAACGCCTATTTCAAAGAGAACAAAATTTCGAAATATGCAGATGGTCGGATGTACCTGAAATCCGTAGTGATTGTTTCCAGTTATTTAGTCCCTTTGATATTGATGCTTACTGGAGTGATTACCTCAACACCAGCCATTGTACTTTCTTGGATGGTGATGGGTGTGGCCATTTCGGGTATTGGTATGTCGGTGATGCACGATGCAAATCATGGATCCTATTCAAGCAATGATTTGGTAAATAAATTCGTTGGCTATTTTTTGAATTTGGTTGGAGGAAGTGCCGAAAACTGGAAAATTCAGCACAATATCCTTCATCACACCTACACGAATATTGATGGTTTGGATGCCGATACGGTCACATTCCCCATGTTGCGGTTTTCGCCATTTGCTAAACGAAGAGCAGTACATCGCTACCAACACATTTATGGTTGGTTTTTCTACGGATTGATGACGGTGAGTTGGATTTTTATGAAGGATTTCAAGCAATTGGTTGATTACAAGAATTCTGGAATGACCACCAATTACGATACCGGTTTTGGGTTAATCACACTTCGCATCATCCTCGTAAAACTGACCTATTTGTTCTTCACTTTGGCGTTGCCTATTTACTTTCTTCCTTTGCCTTGGTACGGAACGCTCGGTTGCTTTTTTCTTATGCACTTTATTGGTGGAGTTATTCTTGGAATGGTGTTCCAATCTGCACACATCATGGAGGTTTGCGAGTTCTCAAGACCAAACGAAGAAGGCAAGATGAAGGACGAATGGGCCATTCATCAACTCAGAACCACCACCGATTTTGCTCCAAATAATAAGTTGGTAACATGGTTTGTAGGTGGATTGAATTTTCAAGTTGTGCATCATCTTTTTCCGAAAGTGAGCCACGTGCATTATCCAGCTTTAGCTCCAATTGTAAGACAAACAGCCGAAGAATTTGGGGAGAAATATCATTGCATTCCAACATTCACCGAAGCAGTTTTAGGTCACGGAAAAATGCTTCGTGCACTGGGCAGAGAAGATATTCCTTCTTCAATGGTTGTTCTTACCTAAGCGGGTTGTCGATTACGGCTACAGGATTACCTTTGCGCCATGCTTAAAAATGACCTTTTACTGCGCGCAGCGCGAGGAGAAAAAGTAGAACGAACTCCAGTTTGGCTGATGCGTCAGGCTGGTCGAATTCTTCCCGAATACCGTGAAGTGCGTGCCAAGATGGGCGGTTTCAAGGAATTGGTTGAAACTCCTGAGTTTGCGTGCGAGGTAACCATTCAACCAGTTGACCATTTGGGGGTTGACGCGGCCATCATTTTCTCAGACATACTCGTAATTCCCGAAGCAATGGGATTGCCATATCAAATGGTGGAGAAGCAAGGTCCGTGGTTTGAGAAAACAATCAAAACAGCTGCTGATATTGAGAGAATGGTTGTAGCCGAAGCCGATGGCGTTCGCTATACAATTGATGCCATCGCCATGACCAAAAAGGAGTTGGATGGTCGTGTTCCGTTAATTGGTTTTGCAGGTGCGCCTTGGACAATCTTCAGCTACATGATTGAAGGAAGCGGTTCGAAGACGTTCTCAAAAGCGAAGAAATTTCTATACACAGAACCAGTTCTGGCTCACAAGCTTTTAGAAAAAATCACACTCAGCACTATCAATTATTTGAAAGGACAAATTGAGGCCGGTGCAGACATCGTTCAGATTTTCGATAGCTGGGCAGGTGTTCTAAGTGCTGAGCAATACAAGGAATTCGCGTTACCGTATATTGCTCAAATTTGCGATGCGATAGATGAAGTTCCGGTTACCGTTTTCGCCAAAGGCGCTTATTTCGTTCGTAAAGAACTTGGTGAGTTGAATTGCCAGACAATAGGTCTTGATTGGAATATGGAAATTGCTGAAAGTCGAACTATCATCGGTTCTACGAAAACGTTACAAGGTAATATTGACCCATGTGTTCTCTATTCAGCAGATGAAGTGATTGTGGCAAAGACAAAAGAAATGCTCACAGCTTTCGGACCTTATCGTCATATTGCTAACCTAGGCCATGGAGTTTATCCTGATATCGAACCAAGAAAAGTGAAACTGTTTGTTGATACGGTGAAGGCGTTTCGGTTCAATTGATCAGAAAACTCGTTAAACGTTTCTCAAATTCAATCGGATTTAGCTCAAAAGATTGATTGCTATTGGCTTCACTGCCAAGCATCATATCATATTTGATTCCCAACGCCTGACAAAGCCAATAATACTGCGTTCCAATACGATTGTTTGAGCACAGCTCTAACACCTTGACATTTTCATGATTGCAGAAGGCAACATTTGTCATTCCCGCACCATGAATACCGATGACATGCGTAGCTGAATTGAAAAGTTTGGCTTGTTCTGCCATGTTCAACAATCCTGGGTCGATAATGTCCACCGAGTGATTATTCAAAAGCACTTCAATTTCTTTGAAATTAGTAATGTGCCTCGTTCCTTTACGATTGATAAAAATGGCTTTCTGCCTAGCTAGTTCTTGATCATTTTCTATGAAAACAGCCTTAGTTCTGAGCCAAAGTTCTTTGCCATAAGGCATCGGACGAGCGATGTAAAGCTCCTTGACTTCCATCGCCTCATCAATAGGTCGCCAATCGTAATTCGAAAATGAAGTTTGAGTGATTAAGAACTGAAAGAAGGGTTTTGAGTAAACTCGTCTACCAACTAGCAGCGGACAATCGATTTCAGTGAATTTTTCCAAAAGATAAATCTTGTGAAGAACGTCTGAGAGCAAATGGAAGTAATTGATGCCCATGCTTCCATCGAACAGAATGGCTTTTTTTAGTTTGGTTTTCTGCGCGAGAAACTTGGCTTTAAGCATTGGAATAGGTGACGGAAGATTGTCTCGAGTTCTAATACTCGCTCCGATAATTGTTCTCAACCCATCAACAGCATAAGCATACTGAGGTTCTACAGTAGCGTTTTTAGCTCGCACCACAACCTCATTGTGGAGCCATTTTTCGTTATGGTACTTCACAGCGGAATTCACGCGTTCGTCTTCAAATTCGGTAGGATGGTGTTCGAATGGCTTCACTTCAACCCGATGCAACTCATCGAATCCATCATCCCTAATATTCCAAAAAGTAGATTTTATACGTTGGTTCAGACTCATCAAAAATAGTTCCGCGTCAAAGAAAGCACAATTTCTTTTTATGCTTTTGATAACTACGGTGCACAAATGGTTGCTAAGTTAAAATCCCTCATTAAATTCGATTATGCCAATTGCATCGTTTCTTCAGGTTTTCGTAATGCTATTTTTCCCGATTCTCGTAATGGAAGTCGTGAAACGCAACAAGCTTGCAGGCATGGTTGGGCCAGTGATTTTGTGCTATGCATTGGGTTTAATTGTTGGTAACCTTCCTAATTCGCCTGTCAATATCAAGCTCAGTCAGGATGTGGCAGAAGGTTGTGTTCCGCTGGCTATTTCATTGATGCTGCTTTCCACTCGATTTATGGCGTGGCTCAAATATGCCAAGCAAACAGCAAAGTCGTTTGCTTTAGCTGTAGTGGCCGTTCTCGTTTCATCTTTCGCGGTTTCTGCTTATTTCCATTTGCAAGAAATGGGTGTGCAAGACGTTTGGAAACTATCGGGAATGATGGTTGGCGTTTATACAGGCGGCACACCCAATTTGGCTGCTATTGGTACCGCTCTCGGTATTTCTAATGAAGTTTTCATCGTGCTTAATGCTTGTGATTTGATGCTGAGTGCCCTGTATCTGATTCTTCTTTTGTCTATTGCCCAGAAAGTCGCACTCAAGTTTTTGCCATCATTTGTTCCCAAGGAAAAGCACGATAGAGACGAGACGTTCCACTATCAGCGGGTTGAACGCATGGCTACTAAAAGAACGCTCGCCCGTTCGTGGACGTTGGCTTTTCTACTTTCTGCTTTGATTTTAGGCGTGAGTATTGGTTTTTCTATTCTGATTGATGGGAAGATTACGGCTCCTTCGGTAATTCTTGCAGTCACCACGTTGAGCATCGGAGCTTCCTTCATCAAGAAAGTTCGGTTTCTGCCGCGTACTTACGAGTTTGGGGAATATTTCCTGCTCGTTTTTTGTTTGGGAATCGGCTCCATTTCTAACTACACCGAAATGCTGCAAGCCAGCCCGAATGTATTGCTTTACGTAACGTGTGTGTTTACAGGAACACTTTCCATTCACTTCCTGCTTTCTTGGATTTTTCGGATTGATGCAGATACCACGCTCATCACGTCCGTTGCTGGCATTTTCGGGCCTGCTTTTATTGGCCCGGTGGCGAGCGTGCTCAAGAATAAGGACATCGTTGTAAGCGGACTTACTACAGGGTTAGTCGGTTATGCCATTGCCAATTATCTAGGGCTTGGCATGGCACATTTGTTCCATTTCGTGTTTCCGTAAAGCCGCAATGCATTGCGGCTCTATAGTATGATGTAAATTTGCGGCTAATGGCTGAAGACAAACTATTTGACATCTGTATTGTAGGTGGAGGAATCGTAGGCGCAGCCACCGCCTACAGTTTTCAGCAGGCGTATCCTGAAATGAAAATTCTCCTAATCGAGAAGGAAAATCGTCCTGCATCACATCAAACCGGACATAATTCTGGTGTTATTCATTCAGGTATTTACTACAAGCCAGGTTCTTACAAGGCAACGAACTGTGTGAAAGGAAAAGACCAACTCATTGCCTTTGCCAAGGAACACGGGATAAAGCACGATGTGTGCGGGAAAATCATTGTGGCAACGGAAGAAACCGAGTTTCCGCACATGGAAAAGGTATTCAACAACGGAATTGCCAATGGATTGACCGACAATCGCTGGATAAACGCGGCTGAGATTAAGGAAATTGAACCGCACTGTACAGGAATCAAAGGGATTTGGGTGCCTTACACGGGAATCATTGATTTTGTAGGTGCAACCGCCAAAATGTTAGAGATAACCGAATCGCTGAATTCGGAAAGTAAAGTTGTTTTCAATGAAGAAGTGATTTCTTATGTTGAGGAATCAGGCATCAAGAATATCCGTACAAATAAAGCTTCATACAAGGCCAAGTACATGGTTTTCTGTGGAGGACTACAGTCCGATAGATTGGCCAAGAAAGATGGAGTGAAGCTGGATATGTCTATTGTTGGCTTTAGAGGCGATTATTATGAGTTGACTGATGCAGCAAAGCATAAGGTTCGAAATCTCATTTATCCTGTTCCTAATCCTGAATTTCCGTTTTTAGGAGTTCATTTTACACGCATGACAGATGGCAGTGTAGAGTGCGGACCAAATGCGGTTTTCAGCTTCAAACGAGAAGGCTACGGAAAGATGGATTTTAGCCTAAAAGACACGGCCGAAGCATTGGCTTTTAGAGGAACTTGGAACCTGCTTTTCAAGCATTTTGGTTTTGCCTACAACGAATATCGAAGGGCTTTCTCGAAACGACTTTTTCTACAAACACTTCAACGGTTAATTCCAGACCTAACTATGGAAGACCTGCAACCTGGAAGGGCAGGAGTGAGGGCGATGGCGCTTGGTTTAGATGGAGAAACGATTGATGATTTCCGAATTGAACAAAAAGGAAACTCGCTACACGTTTTGAATGCGCCAAGTCCGGCAGCCACGGCCAGTTTGGCAATTGGTGATCAGATTCGTGAAATGGCAGAGGAGCGCTTTGCGCTTCGCGAAGTTATTGGGCAATAGTTATTGGTTATTTGATTTCACAATAACCAATAACCCAATAACTAATCAGTAATCCGGTACTTGTCCGTAAACGTATCCCATTTGACGATGAACTGCTCCATAATTTCATCAATATTCTTGAGAAGAATCGGGTCAGGAGTATTCAAGTTTTTGAAGTATTCCTTCTGATAGTCGTTGAGTTTATACTTGCGAAAAACGGCACGACTCATTGCGTAATGCGTGTTTTTTGAAGGATAGTTTAACTTCTTGAAGAGTGCAATCATGCTGTCAATGGCCGTTCGCATCGTCACCGTATCCACATTGTAGCTAGCTGCAAGTTTCTCAATTGTCAATTCGCGGATGCGGTCTTCTTGCCCTTCAAAAAAATAATCATCCAACAGATAGAAATTTCCGGCAATCACAATCATCAGAAAATCATCCTGATTCTCTGGGTCTACTTGTGCTTGAGAAACAAGATTGATGTCGTTGTTTAGAAGTTCAGCAACTTCTATGAAACTGGTGTCAACTGCATTGAAAATAGTGTTGACGAACAACTCCGCCACTTTTTCTTCTGCAACTTTCTTTCTGAAAAGGGACGTGATGCCTAATGCCATCTAAAATTCTGCTATGGGTTTAAGCAAAGTTATATTCACGTTATGTGGGATCAAAGCAATCTTGGAGGACTTGTTAACATGTTCAAGTTCAAAAAGAAGGCCCCGAAACCAGAAGGTTTCGAGGCCAAGCCGATGGTCCATGATAACTCGATCAACCAATAAACCAAGTAAAACAACCACCATTTATGTATCACTTCAACCCATCGGTCTTATACTAAACCCCACTATGTAAGGGTTTGTTCAGTAAAAACGGTGTAGTTGAATTTTATTGTCTAACCCAAGAAAAAACCTCGGAAATCATTTGATTTCTGAGGCTTTTCAATGCAATTCGGAAAACGATTAGTGCTTGATGAAGTGGGCTGTTCCCACTTGTTCTCCAATGGTTCTCAATGTATAAATACCTGTAGGCAATGCGGTTACGTCAAGTGTGTTCTGACCTAATCTTGAAGAAGTACTCAGTACAATTCTTCCTGTTGCATCAACCACTTCAACGGTGCCAATTTCCTCAGTTCGGAAATTTAATATGCCTTCTGTTGGGTTTGGGTAGATAGAAATGGAATTACGCTCTACATTATTTATTCCAGTTGATGAAATTTTTGCGCAGCTGTTTGTGCTTGATCCGCAGACAAGGTCGCCAATGAAGTCCATCGCAAAATCAAGTGCTGTTTGGTCTATTGGGCTCAAATATCCAACGTGGTTAGCCACGCTTGGATACGATTTAAGAGCGTTCGGAAGGACTACGTTATCGGCTCTCAAATGAATATGTCCGCTACCAGAAGCAATCAATCCCGTAGGAAAACCTGACACCGAAACCTCTTGAGTAAGGTAAGGAACTACGTTGTCGAGCTCTTCGTGAATGCTTACAATGGCAGCGTCTCCAGCTTCAATCCAAGAAGTATCTCCAATGGCACCACTAAAACTCAATACGCCAAGCGATTCGCTGCCGTATTCAGGTGTTCCGCTGTTTCCAGCAACACCGCCAAGGCCTGCAGTATCTCCAACCATATAAGCAGGAACCTCCGACAATTTATCTAAGTAAGCGGAGTGAATGGCTGCGATGGCTCCAGCAGAAATTCCGCCTACAATAATTCTTTCGCAGTCAATTCCGTAAGGGTTTCCATCTTCGGCAGCAGACTTTTTAAGAAATCGAACACAAGCGTTAATGTCGTGTGCTCCTCTCAAAACGGCCAACGTAGTGGTGATTTCGTTTGGCAAAAACAAGCCAACCCGGTAGTCAGGGGCAATGGCAACGTAGCCCATTTTGGCAAGAATGTTACACATAAATGCCACATCACCGCGAGATCCGCCAATGAATGAACCTCCAAATGCCATGATTACCACAGGGCGGTCGGTTTCCGTATCGCCAACAGGTGTATACACATCCATTTTTAAATCAGCTGCATTTCCGCTCAAGGCGGTGTTATTTCCGAAGGTGACTGCACTGGCCACATCAACGCTCGAAAACTTATTGAAGGTGGTGTATCTACCATCCGAGCAATCGGGTTGAGCTACAAGTTGACTTGCTGTAAATAGCAGTAGAGTACTGATAGTAAAAAATCTTTTCATGTTGTTCTTTGATTAATGTTGAGGGCTTAAAGTTAATTTAATCATTAAATAATACGATGTACGCCACGAGACGGTTTGCAATCATAAAATGATGGGTCTAGTCCGAATCGTACTTTGTATGTTCTTTTTAGCGACTGAATGATGCTCTGAATGGAGCTGACATCCACCAAAGCAATACAACATCCACCAAAACCAGCACCAGTCATGCGTACTCCCAAACACGCTTCATTTTTTTGAAGCTCGTTTGTAACGAAATCTAGTTCCGAACAGGAAACCTCGTAATCATCTCGCAACGAAGTATGCGACTCGTTCATCAGTTTGCCGAATGCAACGAGGTTTCCAGAACGCAATGCAGCCACCGAATCCTGTACGCGAACTTGTTCGGTAATTGCATGTCGTGTTCGTTTCTTCAGAATTGGGTCTGAAATGAGGTCGAGGTCGGTTAATATTGCTTCGACCAAATTCTCTACAGGGTGAGAATCTGAAATGATTTGCAACGCCTCATCACATTGCTTCCTGCGCTGATTGTAAGCACTTTCTGCCAAGGTTCTTGGTTTGTTGGTATTGATGATGAGAAGGGAATAATTACCCAAAATTAGAGGGGCAAATTCATGTTCAAGCGTATTGCAATTCAGGATAATTGCATGATTTTCTTTTCCATTTGCAACCGCAAACTGATCCATGATACCACAATTTAACCCAACAAATTCGTTCTCAATCTTCTGGCAATCTAACGCCATTTGGGTTTTATTAGGCTCTGTTGCTGTAAACATGGAATGGAACATGAAATAGCAAAGCACTTCAAGAGCAGCAGAAGACGAAAGTCCGGTTCCTGTTGGCAGGTCGCTGTCAATGAGAATATCGCAGCCAGCTATTTCAATTCCCTGATTTTTCAAATGAAGAAAAACTCCTAGAATGAAATCGCTCCAGTGATTCTGTTTTGAAGTTGGAAGAGCGTTCAAGTCGAACGCAACAGAGTCATCAAAATCCGTTGAATGAATACGAATTTTGGACGATTTATTTGGACAAATCAGAGCCGTGATTCCCAACGAGATGGCAGTTGGCATTACCAATCCGCCCAAATAGTCGATATGCTCTCCGATGAGATTCACTCGTCCAGGACAGAAAAAGCGTTGAACATGCTCGTTCATTCCAAATAATTCATCGAATCTGGTGCTTAGTTTATCCATTGACAGAAAATTATAGCTGCTTCATTCCAATTGAAAACGCAAAGTGGCTAACTTTACCTGAATTCCAAACGCAAATAAAAGAATGTCTAAGATTGATCGCCTGTTCAGCGAGTATAGCGAAAGCCACCAGAACGAAACCAATCAACTCATCCATTGGATTTTTGTTCCACTCATTTTTCTGAGTGTGTTGGGTATGCTTTGGGATGTGAAACTCCCGATTGAATTGGATTTTATGGGAGGCGAGCCATTGAATGTTTCGATGATTGTATCTCTTTTGGTATTTGCTTATTATTTATCGTTGTCATTCGCCATTTCAATCGGAATGTTGGTGGTTGCATCCATCGGAATGATTGCCTGTTATTTCTATAATGGTTCAATTAGCGTTTGGATACTTTCTCTTGTGGTTTTTGTAGTTTCATGGATTATGCAATTCGTAGGGCACAAAGTGGAAGGCAAGAAACCGTCATTTTTTAAAGACCTCGAATTTTTTCTGGTAGGACCGATGTGGGTGCTTGCCAAACTGTATAACAAACTCGGAATCAAATACTAAGCATGGAATCAACAATGGAAAAGCCAGCAACTGGTACAGCATATTCGGCAATCGTTCAAAAGCAACGCGATTATTTCTGGTCGCATGCCACCAAACCAATTGAGTTCAGAAAAGAACAATTACGCAAGTTGGAAGCTGCGTTTGCCAAGCACGAAGATGCGCTGCTTGCTGCGTTGAAAAAAGACCTGAACAAGCCAACGCAAGAGGCTTTTACAACCGAAATTGGTGTTACGGTTGCCGAGATAGGTCACTATCTGCGTCATTTGGAAGATTGGATGGAGCCAGAGCGTGTATCCACTCCTTTGTTCTTCCAACCTGGAACATCGATGATTATGCCCGAACCATTCGGGGTTACGCTCATTATTGCACCTTGGAATTATCCTGTAAAAAACCTTTTTGGGCCACTTTTGGGAGCCATTGCAGCGGGAAACACGGCTGTTGTAAAACCTTCGGAGATTTCTCCAGCGTGTAGCAAAGCCATTGCCGACCTCATTAAGGACACGTTTGACCCAAAATATATTGTAAGTATTGAAGGTGGCGTTCCTGAAACCACGGAACTGTTGAAGGAGCGATTTGATTATTTGCTATTCACAGGCGGAACGGAAATTGGTCGTATTGTTTATCAGGCGGCAGCTAAACATCTTACACCAGTTACCTTGGAGTTGGGCGGAAAAAGTCCTTGCATAGTTGATACAAACATTAACATGAATGTGGCCGCCAAGCGATTGGTTTGGGGGAAATTTCAAAATGCGGGACAGACCTGCATTGCGCCCGATTACATCTACGTGAACAACAAGATCAAGGATAAATTCTTGGGGCGAGTGAAGCATTATATTGAAGAATTTTTCGGCCCTGCAGATAAGCCTTCAGATGATCTTGGTCGTTTAATAAGCGACCGACATTTTCAACGTGTGAGCAAGATGCTTACGGGTGATATTCTTGTTGGAGGCGTTACCGATGCAGCCACCAAATACATTTCTCCGACCATCATTGATAATGTGACCATGGATCATCCTGCCATGCAGGAAGAGATTTTTGGGCCAATAATGCCCGTTATCGGATATGACAATTTTGATGAAGTGATTAATCACATCAATGCGGGCGAACGTCCATTGGCGATGTATCTGTTCAGCAACGATTCTAAATTGAAGAAGCGTTTGATGAACGAAACATCTTCTGGAGCTATCTGTGTAAACGAAACAATGGTACATGCTGGACAACCTAATCTACCTTTCGGTGGTGTTGGAAACAGTGGAATCGGTGCTTACAATGGCAAGCTTGGTTTTGATACATTCTCGCACAAAAAACCAGTTATGGTTCGGTCTTTCTTGGGCGATGTGGCGCAGAAATATCCTCCATACACAAGCGGAAAACTGAGTTTTATTAAGATGGCTTCTAAGTGGCTGTTGCGCTGATTTTTATATGACTGATACGAATTACGAATGATGTACGAATATGCGAATTACGAATGCTCACGATCTAGGCAGAAGGAGCATTCGTCATATTCGTATCGCATAGCGAAATTCGTAATTCATAGGATCCACTTTTTTTCCTTTTTCTTTTTCCCCTTTCTACTCAACGCACAGTCGCCAGATATTCAGCACGTAATTGTTATTGGTGTAGATGGCATGAGTCCAGGTGGCATTCTGAAAGCCGAAACTCCAACCATTGATAGCATTCTGAAAGTGGCGGCTTACTCTTGGAAGTGTGAAGCTGTTCTTCCTACAAGCAGCAGCCCCAATTGGGCGAGTATGATAATGGGAGCTGGACCTGACAAGCATGGCGTGACCTCCAATGCGTGGCAACCCCGCAAACAAACCATCGAGTTGGAATGTGAAGGAACGAAAGGCAATGGCAAACCAAGTGGTATGTGGCCAACCATTTTCGGAGAACTCAGAAGACAAAAACCCGAATCAAAGATTGCCTGCTTCAACGATTGGTTAGCTTTTAATCGACTGTTTGAGAAAAGCGTGGTGAATCGTCAGCGAGATGCAAATCTATTACAAGCGGCTGCGGGCAAAGGTTATTTGGGCATTACACACAAGGCCACTCGTTATTTCAAAAAGCAGAAACCCAATTTCATGTTCGTGCATCTTGATCTTGTGG
>Ga0105053_10009560_pt1 | contig 12316 bp, 15 predicted proteins | sample BON01_FD_78093 | JGI IMG/M metagenome (GOLD analysis project Ga0105053, IMG submission 78093) | Freshwater microbial communities from Lake Bonney liftoff mats and glacier meltwater in Antarctica - BON-01 | ecosystem: Environmental > Aquatic > Freshwater > Ice > Glacier meltwater | place: Lake...
GAGTGTGTGAGAGAAAGGAGAAATGAGAAGAAGGAAGGGAGAGAGAAAGAAGGAGGAAAAAAAAGAGGGGGTGAGAGGGAGAGAGAGAGAGAGATTATAGATATGTTTACAAGACCTGATCCAACACACACAATGAATTGTATCACACCATGATTGAGAACCCAAGGCAGAAATAGAACCCCATAGAATAATACTATACGTTTACAAATATCTATGCATACATGTATTTACATGTAGATGACGTGCATGAGCATGTGCCGGGGAGAACGAGAGAGCGCGAGACAAAGAGTGCACGAAAGTGAGAGCCGGGAAAAGCTCAAAAATTCATATTTTCACCTCAAATGCAAACACATTCTCATACGCAACCAGTCATCTGACAAAATGAATCCGAAACCATTTGGACATACTCGTATATTTGTCATATATTTGTGAATCATGAGTGTGTGCGCGCGCGTGCGCGTGTGTGTGTGTGTGTGTGTGTGTGTGTGTGTGTGTGTGTGTGGAGTGTGGGGGTGTGTGTGTGTGTGGAGTGTGGAAGTGTGTGTGTGTGAGAGAGAGTGTGTGTGCGTGCGTGCGTGCGTTGTGTGTGTGTGAGTGTGAGTGTGTGTGCGTGTGTGTGTCAGTGTGCGTGCGTGTGTGTGCGTGTTTTTGCACGTGTATGTGTGTGTGTGTGTGTGTGTGCGTGTATGCTGAATGTGTGTTTGCGCGTGTGCGTGAGAGAAAATACACATCGATTATACCATGAAGTATAAAAGTATATATACTCTCTCATGCACACACAAACACACACTCAGGCTCATTCTCTCTCTCTTTCTCTCTCTCTCTCTCTTGCGCGCGCGCTCTCTATCTCTCTCACACACACATACACACCCACTCAGTCATGCTCACCCTCAAATTCACACTCATACACTCACACTCACACTCACACTCACACAATCTCACTTACACTCACCACGGTATGATTGCTTAGATTTGTGATGTACAGAGCTGTAGAGCTTGCTTCGAGCAGCGTGCTGGCGTCTTGTAGAGCCAAGTAGATATCGGCATGACTTTTAGCTCGGTGGATGTTCTCAAGAAAGCTCACGATACTAACGCCCTCTTCTTCCCCAGCCACCATGGATTAACGGTTATTTCAAATTTTCTGCCGCCGGTTCAACAATTTCCCCTCTGAAACCGTTTGGTAACGGGTTCAGGTTCAATTCTAGTGGGGACAGTGCGACAGCCTAACGGTCCAACAACCCAAAGAAAGAAATCCTTCAGGGAAGTGGAGTGTTTCAAAAACCTTCGGAAAACAGCGAGGGTAAGGGGAGTGAAGGAAGGAAGGACACGGTGATGGACTTTAGCAGAGGGTTGCCTTGGAAAGGTCCAGGCCCTGTAGAGAGACCATGTAGAAACCTAACTTCTCTGCGAACATTGATACACCCATCAATGCGCTGATGGTGGTATCAATGTTCGATACCACCATCAATGCGCTGATTGTTACCACCATCAATGCGCTGATGGTGGTATCAATGTTTGCTTTGAGGAACCCCAAAGTGCGAGTGACAGGAAAAAATGGAGAATTCTTCAGTTAAGTAGATGTAAAATTGGGACCAAAGGCAACATCAATCAACAAGACTCAGACAAGTGCAAGTAAATGAAATCTGCAAACAGGTGAAATCTACAAGTAGGTGAAATCTGCAAATGGGTGAAATCTACAAGTAGGTAAAATCTGCAAGCGGGTGAAACCAGAGTGCAAGGAATCGTGGGTGAAGATTAATTTCTGTGGCACAGTGGTGAAAGGAAACAGTGGTTGAAAAAAAAGTGACGTGAAGGCGAACATAGACAACACTAATCACAACACTCGAGCAAATGGAGGTTCCAGTAAAACTACTAGACTATTCAATAGTCTGTATGATGTAATAAAAGCAACACCAATCAACAGGACAAGTGCAAGTAGATGAAATCTGCAAGTAGGTGAAATTTACAAGTAGGTGAAATTTACAAGTGGGTGAAATCTAGATATAGTTGAAATCTGCAAGTGTGTGAAACCAGAGCGCAAAGCATAATGGGTGGAGATTAATTTCTGTCACAGCCGCGGGTGAAAGGCAACAGTGGGTGAAAATTACGTGTAGGCGAACACAGACAATGTTCATCATAACACAAGACAAGTACAAGTAGATGCAATCTCGCAAGTAGGTTAAATCTACAAGTGAGTGAAACGAGGAAAAGAAGTGGGTGACAACGAAATCTGCAAATAGGTGAAATCTCCAAATGGTTGAAATGGAAAAAACAACTGCGTGAAAACGACAACTTTGAAAAAGGAAGTGGGATAAAATGACCAATTTCACCCATCCTCAACACAAATGGAACAAAGTCACCTACATTTTCATAACGTCAACAAATTCATCACTACTCATTTCGTTTTCACCCACCTCAGAGGTTGTTGTTGCTGTTGAACATCGCATTGAAGGTACCCGCGGCGGTACCCCAGGGGTACCACCAATGACATAACTAGGTACCGCCAATGTGATAACCTGAATAGTCAAGTTGAGGTTCAAGCAGTATGCTGGAGAGTTATTAAGGCTACCAAGCCCTGCGCACACTAAGTGGTGGACCTTGCTGAACCCCCGAAAACCAAAATCAACCACATCTTGGTTCCAAACGAGAAGAGTCCGGGAGGACTGATGTATTGACTCTTATTCTGATCTGGTACAAAATACAGACTATATTCAATTAAGTCACCACAGTGCAATTATGTTATTTTCATGGGTGTTGGATTATTAATCAGCCTACGTAGTCAACACTTAATTATGGGTATTGTGCTGATTGTGGATATGAGTCACGTTGGGGGGGTGGTTTCTCTGAGTCTTTTCATGGGTGTTCTGAGCGAGGGCTCGGAAACGTAAGGGTTTCTAGAATTCTGATGTCTCGTGTTATTCCGAATTCCGAGGCTGGTTCACAGACCCGAATTGTAGGACCCAGCCAAAACGAACCCATCAGTTAGGAATCATAGACAGAATACAGACGATTTGGAAAGAAGCCCGTATTTTGCATGTTTGGACTGATATCCACAAGTATAAGGGGGTGGGAGCAATCTTATCAAAAAAATTGGAAAAAAAAATTTCCTGGGGGTATCTTATTTGATTTCGTGGTACAAAGTCGAGTTTTCCTTTTTAGAGAGATGGATTTGGAATCAGGCCATTTTTATTTTGGTATTATTCCCAATTGTCACAAAATAACCCGACAGTTATCTGTCGTTGTGGAATATACATACACACATATGTATGTGTGTATATATATATATATGTATATATATGTACACACATATGCTACATATTGTATGTATTTGTGTATCCACGTTTATCTGCATTCTCGCGTGCCATCGTCAGTGATCGCTGAGACACACATTGTTTGACATCTCGAGTCTATTATAAATACGAACTCTACGGTGTAAATTAAAGTTTTTCGACTTGAAACAGTCCTGGTGACTGACATCACTATCTACTTCCTGCTTGATTCTAGCATCTCACCCTCCGTGGGTGTCACGGATGCCTAGTCGAGCTCTACCGTAGTATTATGAGGTCGAGGTGGATGCATAGGATTGGCCTTGTAACTGTCAGCTCAAAATTAGCAAGTCACTGTCGGGATGAAGATGGAAATTTGCACTACTCGAGGGTGTGTGTTTCATTGTTTTCTTGACCCGAGGGTTGAAAGGATCAGAAAGGAGGCCTCCAGCGGCCCTGGAATCTTCTTCAGAACTCTCCGCTTTCACTTTGTCTTTAACTCCCCTGGTTTCCCCCTCCTCCATCTTCATGAAAGACACAGGGTCTTGCAGGAGCGTGTTACTAGCAACACTGCCTCACAATTGATTACACTCCTGGGTCTGGAATGTTTATATCCATTCTGTGGTGACAAAGCACATACAGAGAGAATCGTGGTTTATCAAATAAAACCCCATTTGAAACAAGTCATCATCCAGAACTCGATTCGAAGCTCAATGTATGTAATTTGATTTCTTACAGGCTGAATCCTTTTTGAACACAAAGCATTTGAAACTATGTAAAACTAGCTCAGTTCATCAGAGCACGGGAATATCCATCCCGAGGTGGTTGGTTTGATTCCTGCAAAAACTCAAACAAAAAACGAGAAATCAAATCTACATGGATTTGAGCTAAATAGACCCTCAAGCAAGGGTACTAAATTACTATTTCAGATAATACAAGCAATCATCAATCAATCATTGTATTAATGTACAGTACGTGGGGTTAAAGGACACCTTAGTTTCCTCCACTCAGGCTTGATGTCTTTCTGACATTCACAGATTTTCTTCGAGACATCCATATTTGTTAATGTCACGAAGCGATTTGTAGGCCACGCACGTTGGAAAGACCACTAGGGAAGAAGTTCACGAGCTCATCTTTGAAAGGACTGAATTCCCGGGTTTTGATTGCGTGGGTTATGTTCAGTTTTGCATGCGACAGCCTGAGCCTCAGAATCTGGAGTCCAAAAAAGCTTGCGTTGATCTTGATCGCGGACGAGACAGGTGATAAAGGGAGCGACTCCTGCAGTGATGTTTTAAATTTGATTCTCTGAGACTCAGACTTGGGAGTGTTGTTTGAATCAGTCAGGAGTCTGTGGACCGTCTTTGTACTGCGCACTATGCGTATGCGTTTCTGCTGTAATTGAGGTGCTAGCGTTGTGACGGTTCAAACAAAAACAAAAAAGACTCAAAATTGCCTGCTTTGTGGTTCGCTTGGCTGATTGTGTGGTGGCTTTGGCCACCTGTTGATAGACCACGTTTGAATCAAATTTGGATGCGTGTTTCAGTATGGGACTCAAGTGTCTACAGTGTTTCAGTTTCAATAAGATGTCCTTTGCCGCATTGTGCTGTTGAATCAACACCGAGACCTTCTTTATTTTGGTACCATTCCCAATCGTCACAAAGTACCCAACGTTTATCAGTCGTTGCTGAGACACTGTAGGAATCTTATTGAAAGTGGGTGTTGTTTTGGGGACTTTGTTTGATTGACCTGAGGGTGAGGAAGGTTAGAAACGAGGCCTCCAGTTGCCCTGGGATCTTCTCCAGCACTCTTTGCTCTTACTGTGGTGGTGGACACCCAATTTCTATATTGTTGTGCACCCTGCGGATCAATTTGTCCCAATTTTTTTCATGAATTCGCTGTCGTGCACGTCCTGAGCATCAATAACTCCCCTGATATCAACAAGTTGTGTCCAGTGGGAGCACTGTGTCAATGCAATGCAGACTCTGGTGGTATCTGACCTCAGTGGGTGATACCTGACCGAGTTGGCAATCTACTATCATCTGAACTTTGGTACGCAGAGGGCAAATATACGAATTAACCAACAGCTTGATACACCAGAGGTAAACCCGCAAGTAAAGTCAGAAACGTATATACACACTAAGCACAATCTAGACTGTTTGAAGGATGGATCTAGCGTCACACCAAAAACCAAAACCACGCACCTTGGGTCCAACACACGCATCAACGCAAACGAGAATAAGCAAATTTGATTGTGCGAGCATTTTTTAGATCAGTCTTGTTTTTCCGGCTCGTTGGTATGGCTCATGTATAGGTCTCCTATTGGAGCGGTAATTGTAAACTGAACGCTCCAAGTTACCTGCACAAATATACTTCCAGGAAGAGGAGGAAACATGTTCCTTCCCCAAAACTCAGCTGAACTGTGATATGTACACATGCACAGGTAGGAATCTATTTTTTTGGTCAATTCACCTTTATTTTTGATTCCTTCATCTTATTGTGATCAGATTTCATCGGCGCCAGGAGGATTTTTTTCACAACCACAACGAAGTGACACAAAACATAGGAATTCTTCAATTTCGTATTTTGGACTCAAAAACATTCATTTTGTTGCTAGTCTTCGTGTGTTGGTGTGTTTGTTCGCTGTGTTTTACCGATAATTGGACAGAATAGTTTTTCATTTTCTTGTGGTACATTTGAGTAATTTAGTTGATCCAGCACAAACAGCAAACACCAAACAAATTTATTCATCAGTTTTTGCAAAAGTTTGACTATATTGACACATAATTTATTTCTTTTAATATTCTTGTTTTGATTCAGAATCTATACGTATTTTTTTGAGTTGTTGTTTTCTAGCGTGTTTTTTCGCCGATTTTTCTTGAATCAGCTCGTCATATTTGACTATTTTTCAGACTGGCTTGCGAACAAAGGGGGTCCTTCATATGAAGCACCCCCCTCAAAAATCCGGATGGGGCCACAGCGGGCAGTAGCAGGTGATGGCACCTCCAAATCCAGTGGTGGCACCGGTAAAGCCATGCATGCTGTCCTATTCTGCAGGCTACGTGCATGGTCCTGGTTATTCAGCACCAATTCGTACTGTCGTATCACCGGAAGGAGGGGTCCCCGCAAATTTTTTTTGATGATTTTTGAAAAAATTCTTGGTCTTCAAAGACAGAATTATTCAAAATACGAAATTTCAAAATTCCTTACATGACCGCGAGACCAAATAATTTGAGTCTGACTGGTAAAGAATGATGTGTGGAAGTACCTGCAAATTAATATGAAATCATTGTCATTGGCCTGTACGCAGTAGTCCGTACATAAATTTGCCCAAGAAGGTGCGCTGTCAGGTTTTTTTTCGCGAACAAGGTGCGCCGCCTAGACATACACAACGGAAAATTACACACGTGATTTATCACGTTGGTTTGTATGAAATTACTTGCATTACTAGTAAGACATACATACCGAAAACCGACTCAAATACCGGTTTGTGTCTACTAATACAAGATGAGCAAAATTGGTAGTAAAAATAAGTCGCGCCAAAAAAAACGCCTGGTTTGCGGCTGCATCTTCGGCTTCTTCTCGCCCTGACACGAAGTCGTGCTCTGACATTGCCGACGAAGAGATTGCATTGTGGAGGATGCGCATGGAACCATTGCCGTCCCACAAGAACCCTCTGTGATAACTCACTCTTACTCACTCGACTTGACAGGTCTGTCCTAGCCGAAATATTCCATAATCTGTAACCCATGTTCCTCACTGAAAATATTACAGGTGTGGCATTTGGCGTGACATTTGTGACATTTTATGGAATTTAACCATCACTCTAAAAAATCTTATCTCGATCCATAATCCTAGGACAAATTCCAGTGTTCTCTGTAAATGTGTCACATGGGGCATAACACCAAGGTCCCCATTCGTATCCATGTAAGATATCATCAGACTATCTTCAAATTTGCCAAATGTGGACCTCGGTGCGAGGGAAGAGGACAATGGATTATTGTTGGTTTGGAGAGTGTCCCTGGGCAGTGGTGTACCTTTGGTTTTTTCCAAAAAAGTGCTTTTTCGAAAAAAATCAACTGAGGTTAACACTCAGTTGACGGGTTGGCTCGCATCCATAGACTGACGCAAGCCCCACGCATGCGCATCCTCTTTTTTGTTTGTTTTTTTGGTTTTGAATCCACACAGCTCGCCAAGGACAGCAGGAACGTACACAGACAGAGGTGTGTGTTACTTTGTTTGATTAACCTGATGTTGGGGAATTGTTACGGTCCCGTGGTTTCCTCGTGTCAACAGACCTTAGATGATAACCTGGGGTCCTCAGCTCCTTTCCTCTACACGCGTGGGCAAAAAAATCCAGTTGAAGATCATGATCATACCTTTTTATTTGAAAACAGTGCATCTTCAGGATTTTCTTTTGAAAACAGTGCACCATCTGATTTTTTTTAAAAAAATTGCACCAACTTCCTTCTGTCTCAGTGCAATTTTCTGTTTTCTTCGGCTGCCGTCGCCGGATGCAAAGGTACTTTGAGTGGCGCACGGTGGCGTTGTGTTGGAGCACTCCACTGCAGCGCACCCTACCTGCTAAAGATGGTCGAGGTCAGCCCGCATGATCACAACTGAGCGAGCGGCTTGGCATGCTTCAATGAGGCCACATGGGACAGTGATACTGTTCTGTGCATGCATCAGAAGCTTGTGACAGCTCCCCGGGCTGCTCCTGCCGCCATCCAGCCCCACGACATTCAGCACTCTATTGTCATCTACATTAATATCACCTCCACCAGTCGCCCGCCATGCGCGCCTCCACTCTCGAACAGCACTCCCGCAATGGACCTTGGACTGGGAACCAATCATGTTCGTAGGTATCGTGATATGTGCGTGTAGTCAACACACACTAGTTGAATAGCACCCCACGGGTGGAATCGAGAGGGCTTAGAGGAAACTTCAATACACCAAAAGGTTGTTTTCTGTATCTTCAGATCTCAGTCAATTTGAGTGGGAATCTGTGGTGAAAATCCGAGTTTCAAAATAATGAATGGGAATCCATGGTGATAATCTGAGTTTCAGAATATATAGCAAAGAGGAAACGCACGCTTTGTTGCACATAGCAAATGTTCTGAAGCCCTTTCCTCTACACGCGTGGGTTTTTTTTTTGGGGTTTGAATCCACACAGCTTGCACGCCAATTACATCAGGAACGCACACAGATGGAGGTGTAGTGATAATGAAGCCCGGAAGCGCCTGGCTCGAAGGCACTCCCATAATGGACTCTTTTTTTTCCATTTACTTTTGGTTTTGAATCCACACTGCCAGCACGCCAATTACATCAGGAACGCACACAGATGGGTAGTAAGGGAACCCAGAAGCGCCTGGCTTGAAGGCACTCCCGCAATTCATGTCACATGTTTGTATGTATCTTGGTATGTGCGTGTAGTCAACACGTGCTCGATTTTAAAATGTTATTTTTCAGATCGTGACACGAAAGGGACGAATTTCATTTTTTTGATTTGGAATCCTCACAGCTATCGTGCCCAGTACAGCCGACACGCGCACAGGTGAAGGCGCAGTATTGGGGAAACCCGGAGGTAGCCCGGCTCGAAGGCACTCTTGCAATGTTGTTTTGAAGTAGACATTCGCGTACGCAGATATGCAAATAAACGAGGAATAGAACACAACGCACATCTTTTTTTTTGGCAACACACATCCGTAACAGACTAGTAGTTCTTCGTTCTCACACTTTTTATTTTTAAGGCACCGAGTAGAGCCTTTGTTTTTTTTTTGGTTTTGAATCCACACAGCTAGTGCGCCGAGTACAGCTAGAACGAGCACAGGTGGAGGTGCAGTAATATGGAAGCCCAGAAGCGCCTGGCTCGAAGGCACTCCCGCAATGGACCTCGGACCTATGAATATTGATTGTACGTATACATTCGCATATTGTTTTGAAGTAGACATTCGCATACGCAGACATACAAACAAACAAGGAATAGAACAAAACACAAATGCATTCAAAGTAGATGAAGTTTGGATTTGCAAGCATTGTTTAAGTTAAGAATAATTCTTATGTGGATTACTATTACAATTTATTTTGATTATCTTTTTTTGGTTTGAAATCCACACTGCTAGCACGCCAATTACCTCAGGAACGCACACAGATGGAAGCACCTGAACGATTTTTTGGATTAGCAAACATTGCTCAAGTTAAAAATGATTATTATGTGGGTTACTATTCAATTTTTTTGATTTTTTTTTTGGGTTTTGAATCCACGCAGATAGCGCGCCGAGTACAGCCGAAACGCGCACAGATGGGGGTGCAGTAATAAGGAAGTGCGGAAGCGCCTGGCCGAATCGAACAGCACTCCCGCAATGAACCTCGGACCTATGAATATTGATTGACGTATACATTCGCATATTGTTTTGAAGTCGACATTCGCATACGCAGACATACAAACAAACGAGGAATAGAACAAAACACAAATCAATCATAGTAGATGAGGTTTGGATTTGCACACATCGTTCATGTGAAGCATGATTATTATGTGGAATACTATTACAATTTATTTTGATTTAAGTCATGATTCTATCTATTCATTGTTTATGTCAAGTAGTAATAAATGCAATGTTTGATTGGGACATTTCATTGTTTATACCAAGCCTGTACATTACTATCATATATATATATATATGTATATTTCTTTTCTTTCTTTCTTGGGTTTCGAAGACCCAACCTTTTTTGTTACCTATTCACTTTACTAATATATATTTATTTTTGTTTATTATTTTGATTTTAGTTCAGTTCAGTTCATTCCCATTTATTTTTAAGGTCACCGGGTTTTACAGGCCCGCGTTGCCTAGTTCAGTTCAGTTCAGCCCAGTTCAATTTTCATTTATTTTTAAGTCCGATTGGGGCCCGGACCCTGAAGATGCCCGTCCTTTACCCGCCTCCCAGTGTGGGAGCCTATACCCGGACCCCTTCTCACCTAGTCCTGTATTTTTATTTTTACCAAAAAAATTCAGCCGAAGATGATGGCGCCATGATTTATCAAATTTCTTTTTCCCGATTCAGTTTACAACAGGGAGCACGTTGGAAGAGGTGACGCTTCAAGACGAATGAACCAGCGATCATCTTTGGCGAGGTCTATTTCATTGCAAGCATGGCGGTCCAGCTGGATAGACGACGACCGCGCGAGCAATTGGTAGCAGACGTGCTCCTGAATCGATTGTAGATTACTAGCAGCTGCCATTGCACAATGGGGCTAATAGGAAGAGCTGCCGCCGTGGTGAAGCGGCGGATACAAATGCCAAAGCTGTCATCTGGTGACCGAAACTCTATGGCTCACTCTGGCAAGCTCTCACGATTGGACCCGTCGATGGAGCTCGACCCCCAGACTGTGTGGTTGAATTCAACGCTGCTCAAGCGTGGCTACTACTCCAACAGCACATTTCATCCACGCAGCATCAAGCTGACCTCGGAGTTCATTTCTTACTCCCAGACAGACGGCGGGTCGTTACTGGATCGAATTTGGTTCAACGACGTGGCAGGCCTAGTGTTTAACAGCATGAAGGATGAGGAGTTCGAGCAGATGTTCCACTCGGAGGAGGACTACGCGGCAGAGCGCCAGTCAGCACATGACTTGTTTCCCACCCTGGAACCCATGCAATTTGCTATCTGCACCACCAAGGGCGGCTACCACAAGGGCCGCCAATTCATCTTCCAGGCCTCGTCCTTGGGCGAGATGGAGGTGTGGGTGGCGAGCATAGTGCGGGTGCTTAAATACAACATGGCGCGTGACACATCGTACCAACAGATGTCACAGTTTGCACAGGTGCGGCGGTATGTGCGCTGGCTGTACTTGGGCGACCGCGTTCAGCTGGTGGTGGCTGGGCTCATTGTACTCAATTTCTTCCTCAACATCTGCGACACACAACTGCAGGCAGTTGAGGGCACTGTAGAATATCAAGTACTCGAATTTGCCGATATCATCTTCGGTTATGTATTCACATTCGAGCTTGCTGTCAATTTATTCGGGACGCTTGTTCACGAGTTTGTCAAAGACCCGTGGAACTGGTTCGATCTGCTCGTTGTCGGCATTACCATTCTCTCGCAAAACGTCCCTGGCATCCCCGGCATTTCAGTGCTGCGTCTCCTCCGCACTTTCCGTGTCTTCCGCCTTTTCAAACGGATACCCTCGCTGAAACAAATTCTCATTTGTCTGCAGCAGTCTGTACCACCCATGTGCAACGCCTTTGCAATTGTCTGCCTGGTCACATGTATTTACGCTATTATGGCCGTCACCTTTTTTGGCACGATGCGCGACGATTTGTTCGGCGATTTTTTCTCCTCGCTCTTCACCATGTTTCAAATTATGACGGGCGACCAATGGGGCGATATCACGCGAGAGCTGTTTGCGCAGGCTGAGGTGCCTGCGCTGACGGCCATATTTTTCGTGAGTTATCAGCTGCTCGTCTCTTTTGTGCTGGTGAATGTTGTGATTGCCGTGCTGCTCGATGAATTCGCCAAAGCCGCCTCGTCTGCAAAGGGCAATTCTTCTGGCTGTCTACAGCTCTATGTCCCAGGCAACCCCGACGACAGGTATGTCGACGTTGGAGTCAGATTGGCTGTGGGTGCGGGGTGCTGATGTGGGCGCGGATTTGCACTCCCTCTCTCACACACATGCGCTTTCTCTCTCCCACACTCACACAAAGGCGTTGGCTGTGGTGTTGGTCAATGTCAGAGTTGATATCGGTGTGAGATGTGTGTGTGTGCGCGCGCGTGAGTAAAAACAACACATACATGAACGGGGCAACCCCGACGACAGGTATGTTATGTAATTGTTCGTATGTATGCATATTCCTCTGCTTGCGTGTGTGTCCCTCTATGTACGTATGTACGTGTGTATGTATATATGTATGTCGAATAGACTCGTCACTGTTCGTGTGAGTGTACGTACATGTGAATGCAGGCATAGAATGTTTTCAACCCCCCCCCCCCCCCCACCCACCCTCCCCCCCATCAACCCCAATCTGCTCCGCTCCCCAAGTCCACCCTACAAAAAC
>Ga0105053_10009561_pt1 | contig 12316 bp, 8 predicted proteins | sample BON01_FD_78093 | JGI IMG/M metagenome (GOLD analysis project Ga0105053, IMG submission 78093) | Freshwater microbial communities from Lake Bonney liftoff mats and glacier meltwater in Antarctica - BON-01 | ecosystem: Environmental > Aquatic > Freshwater > Ice > Glacier meltwater | place: Lake...
ATCGATTCCAGCGGCTTGATCCCGTTCTTCACCTCGCAATAGGCGGGAATGTTCTCCATCGGGCCCGGGCGGTATAATGCCACCAGCGCCACGATGTCTTCGATGCAAGTGGGCTTCATGCGACGCAGGGCGTCCATCATGCCGCTGGATTCGACCTGGAACACGGCCACGGTCTTTGCGCCGGCATACAGATCGTAGGAGGGCTTGTCGTCCAGCGGGATCAGGTTGATATCGTTTTCACCCCCCGCAAGCGGCTGGTAAAGCGTGCGCCCGTCCGCAGTCACATGCAAGGGGCGGCCACCCGCGCGGATCAGATCGACGGCGTTCTGGATCACGGTCAGGGTTTTCAGACCCAGAAAATCGAATTTCACCAGCCCGGCCTGTTCGACCCATTTCATGTTGAACTGTGTCGCGGGCATGTCGGAGCGCGGATCCTGGTAGAGCGGCACCAGTTCGTCCAGAGGCCGGTCGCCGATCACCACCCCGGCGGCGTGGGTGGATGCGTTGCGCAGCAACCCCTCGACCTGCTGGCTATAGTCCAGCAGGCGTTTCACCACCTCTTCATTCCGCGCCATTTCGCGCAGGCGCGGCTCATCGGCCAGCGCCTTTTCGATGGAAACGGGTTTCACCCCCTCGACCGGGATCATCTTCGACAACCGGTCCACCTGGCCATAGGGCATCTGCAACACCCGCCCCACATCGCGCACCGCCGCCTTGGACAACAGCGCGCCGAAGGTGATGATCTGGCCCACCCTGTCGCGGCCATATTTGCCCTGAACATAGCGGATCACCTCTTCGCGGCGGTCCATGCAGAAGTCGATGTCGAAGTCGGGCATCGACACCCGCTCGGGGTTCAGGAACCGCTCGAACAGCAGGGAATAGCGCAGCGGATCGAGGTCGGTGATGGTCAGCGCATAGGCCACCAGCGAACCGGCGCCCGAACCGCGCCCCGGGCCCACGGGAATGTCCTGATCCTTGGCCCATTTGATGAAATCGGCAACGATCAGGAAATAACCGGGAAAGCCCATGCCCTCGATGATACCAAGCTCGAATTCCAGCCGCTTTTCATACTCCTCGACAGATGCCGCATGGGGAATGACCTTGAGCCGAGCCACCAGCCCCAGACGGGCCTCGCGGCGCAGTTCATTCACCTCGTCATCGGCGAATTTCGGCAGGATCGGATCGCGCCGGGCAACCGCAAAGGCACAGCGGCGGGCGATTTCCACCGTGTTTTCAATCGCCTCGGGCAGATCGGCGAACAGCGCCGCCATTTCGCGGGGCGATTTGAAATAGTGCTGCGGCGTCAGGCGACGGCGCGGTTCCTGCTGGTCGACATAGGCGCCCTCGGCGATGCAGATCAGGGCATCGTGGGCCTCGTACATGGTCGACTTGGGGAAATGGACATCGTTGGTGGCGACCAGCGGCAGGTCCATCCCATAGGCCATTTCGACATGTCCGCGCTCGCTCAGCCGCTCGGCCTCGGGGGCGGTCGCGTCATCCCGGGGGTGGCGCTGCAACTCGACGTACAACCGGCCCGGATAGATCGCCGACAGTTGCGCCATCAGCGCCCGGGCCTTCGCCCCCTGCCCCGCCTGCAACAGTCGCCCCACCGGGCCTCGCGGGCCACCCGTCAGACAGATCAGACCGTCGGAATGACGTTCCAACTCGGCCAGCGTCACCTCGGGGATCGCTCCGCCCTTGTCGAGGTACAGCGCGCTGTTCAGCTTCATCAGATGGCCAAAGCCCGTCTCGTTCTGCGCCAGCAGCACCACCGCCGCCGGATCGCGCGGCTTTTCCCCGGGCGCGGGCGGGTCATAGGTCACGTCGATCTGGCAACCGATGATCGGCTGCACGCCCGACTCGAGCGCCGCCACGGAAAACTCCAACGCGGCGAACATGTTGTTGGTATCGGTCACGGCCACGGCGGGCATGCCTGCGGCGGCACAGAGGCCGGGCAGCTTCTTCAGCCGCATCGCCCCTTCCAGCAGCGAATATTCGGTGTGCAGGCGCAGGTGGATGAATCGGGGATCTGCCATGGATCATGGTGGTAACGCAGGGCGGCGCGGGCGGAAAGCCGAAACGGAAACCGCACACCCCGCCGCCCGTCCGTCGTTGGCCCGACATGTCGTCATTGTGCATACTGACGCACCTGCATGGGCCGCCTGCCCCCTTGCGCCAAAGCGCGATCCGGGGTTTCCTGTACCAAAGGGCCGCGCCCGCCGCTTTACGCCGCATCGGGCGGGGGCGCGCTGGCCCCAGGGAAAAGACCGCGGCGGAACAAGACATGAGCATCACGTTTCTTCTGAACGGAGAGACCGTCGGCGTGGCCGATCAGCCCGCCACCCGCACCCTGCTGGACTGGCTGCGCGACACCCGTCGCCTGACCGGCACAAAGGAAGGCTGCAACGAGGGCGATTGCGGCGCCTGCACCGTCATGGTCAGCGACCCGGGCGGCCACCGCGCCCTGAACGCCTGCATCCTGTTCCTGCCGCAACTGCAAGGCAAGGCGGTGCGCACCGTCGAGGGCATCGCCGGGCCGAACGGCGAACTGCACCCCGTGCAGCAGGCGATGATCGACCATCACGGCGCGCAATGCGGCTTTTGCACCCCCGGCTTCATCGTCTCGATGGCCACCGCCCACCTGAACGGCGCCACCGACCACGACGACCAGCTGGCGGGCAACCTCTGTCGCTGCACCGGCTATGCCCCGATCATCCGCGCCGCCCGGGCCGCAGAAGAGCGGCCGATTCCCGACTGGATGTCCCCCGCTTCTTTCTTGCCCGAAATATCCTCGGGGGGGCCCGCAGGGCGGGGGGCAGACAGCCCCCCTCAGCCCTATCGACCCGAAACCACCGAGGAACTGGCGCAATGGTACGCCGCCAACCCGGACGCGACGCTGATCGCGGGCGCCACCGACGTGGGGCTCTGGGTGACGAAACAGCATCGCGACCTTGGCGCGATCGCTTTTCTCACCGGCATCGATGAGTTGCGCACCATCGACGTCTCCGACACCGCGATCCGCATCGGCAGCGGTGCCACCCTGTCCGACCTGTTGCCGGTGATGGCCGAACATCACCCCGATTTCGCCGAACTGATCCGCCGCTATGGCAGCGTGCAGGTCAGGAATGCGGCGACGGTGGGCGGCAACATCGCCAACGGCTCGCCCATCGGCGACAGCCCCCCGGCGCTGATCGCGCTGGGTGCCACGCTGCACCTGCGCCACGGCGACACCCGGCGCGACCTGCTGCTTGAGAATTTCTTTCTCGATTATGGCAGGCAAGACCGCGCGCCGGGCGAATTCGTCGAGGGGGTCAGCATTCCGCGACAGGCGGACCGGCTGAAATGCTACAAGATTTCCAAGCGGTTCGATCAGGACATCAGCGCGCTCTGCGGCTGTTTCAGCATCACCGTCGAGAACGGCACCGTCACCGACGCGCGCATCGCCTTTGGCGGCATGGCCGGCATACCGAAACGGGCGCGCCACGTCGAGACGGCGCTGGTCGGCCAGCCCTGGGGCGCCGAGGCCGTGGCGGGCGCCTGGGACGCCTGGGCGCGGGATTTCACGCCGATGTCGGACATGCGCGCCAGTGCCGGGTATCGGCTGGATGTCGCACGCGGGCTTTTGACCCGGTATCTGCTTGAGGATCTGGGCGGCGCCACGCGGGTGCTGGAGGTGCGGCCATGACGCACGACCCTGTGCCCGGCCCGTCGCCCGATCCCGCCGCCCGCACCCTGCCCCACGATGCCGCGCGCCTGCATGTGACGGGGGCCGCGCGCTATGTCGATGACATTCCGGTGCCCGCCGATTGCCTGCATCTGGCCTTCGGCCTGTCCACCATCGCCCATGGCCGGATCACCGCGCTGGACCTTGCGGCGGTGCGCACCGCGCCGGGGGTCGTCGCGGTTCTGGTGGCGGGCGATCTGCCGTTTGCCAACGACGTCTCGCCCTCGGCCCATGACGAACCCTTGCTGGCAACAGGCACAGTGCATTATGCGGGCCAGCCGGTCTTTGCCGTGGTGGCGACCAGCCACCTTGCGGCCCGCAAGGCCGCGACGCTGGGAAAGGTCGGCTTTGAAGAATGGCCGGCCCTTCTGAGCATTGATGAGGCCATGGCGGCGAACAGCCGGTTCGAGGATGGCCCCCGTATCCATGCCAAGGGAGACGCCGCCGCCGCCATCGCCGCTGCGCCCCATGTTCTGGAAGGCCGCATCGAGATTGGCGGGCAGGAGCATTTCTATCTCGAAGGACAGTCGGCCCTGGCGCTGCCCCAGGAAGGCGGCGACATGGTGGTGCATTCCTCGTCGCAGCACCCCACCGAAATTCAGCACAAGGTGGCCGAGGCCTTGGGCCTGCCGATGCACGGCGTGCGGGTCGAGGTGCGGCGCATGGGCGGCGGGTTCGGTGGCAAGGAAAGCCAGGGCAACGCGCTGGCGGTGATCTGTGCCGTGGCGGCCCGGGCCACCGGGCGGGCCTGCAAGATGCGCTATGACCGCGACGACGATTTCACGATAACCGGCAAGCGGCACGATTTCCGGATTGCCTATCGCGTCGGCCATGACGGCGAGGGGCGCATTCTGGGGCTGGAGTTCGTGCAATACGCGCGCTGCGGCTGGGCACAGGATCTGTCGCTGCCGGTGGCCGACCGCGCAATGCTGCATGCCGATAACGCCTATCTGCTGGAGCATGTGCGGATCGAGTCCCATCGCCTGAAGACCAACACCCAGAGCGCCACCGCGTTTCGCGGCTTTGGCGGGCCGCAGGGCATGGTGGGGATCGAGCGGGTGCTGGATCATCTCTCCCATGCGGTGGGGCGCGATCCGCTGGCGGTGCGGCGGTTGAATTTCTATTCGCCTGCGCCTGCGGCGGGCGGCGAGGGGGGATCTCGGACCCCCCCGCAGCCTGCGGCTGCCCCCCCCGAGGATATTTCGGGCAAGAAAGAACAGGGCGAGGCCGATCTGGCGTCGCGCGGAGCGGCCGATCTGGCGTCGCGCGGAGCGGCCGATCTGGCGTCGCGCGGCGCGGCGGCGTCGAGACCGGCCGAGGCGGTGGTCGTGCCTGCACCTGCCGGGGTGCAGACGACGCCCTACCACATGCCGGTGACGGATTTCATCCTGCACGATCTGGTGGACCGGCTGGTCGAGACATCGCAATATGACCGGCGGCGCGCGGCGGTGGCGGCGTGGAACGCGGCCCATCCGGTCCTGAAGCGCGGGATCGCGCTGACGCCAGTGAAGTTCGGCATCTCGTTTACGCTGACCCATCTGAACCAGGCGGGTGCCTTGGTGCATGTCTACCAGGACGGCTCGATCGCCATGAACCATGGCGGCACCGAGATGGGGCAGGGTCTGTTCCAGAAGGTGGCGCAGGTCGCGGCGGCGCGGTTCGGGGTGGATGTTTCGGCGGTGAAGATCACCGCGACGGACACGGCCAAGGTGCCCAATACCAGCGCCACAGCGGCGTCGTCGGGCAGCGATCTGAACGGGATGGCGGTGCAGGCGGCCTGCGACACGATCCGCGACCGGATGGCGGGGTTCCTGGCCCGGCTGCATCGGTGCGCGCCTGACAGCGTGGTGTTTTCGTCGGGCGAGGTGCGGGTCGGGGGCGAGGTGTACAGCTTCGCGCGGGCGGCGGCGCTGTGCTATCAGAACCGGGTTTCCCTGTCGTCGACCGGGTTCTATGCCACGCCCGACATCTCGTGGGACAGGATCGCGGGCCGGGGTGTGCCGTTCTATTACTTCGCCTATGGCGCGGCGGTGACAGAGGTGGTCATCGACACGCTGACCGGCGAGAACCGCATCCTGCGGGCCGATCTGCTGCACGATGCGGGGGCGTCGTTGAACCCGGGCCTCGATACCGGGCAGGTCGAGGGGGGGTATGTTCAGGGGGCAGGCTGGCTGACCACCGAAGAACTGGTGTGGGACGGCAAGGGGCGGCTGACGACCCATGCACCGAGCACTTACAAGATTCCCGCCTGTTCGGACCGCCCCGATGTGTTCAATGTCGCGCTGTGGGATCAACCGAACCGGGCCGCCACCGTCTATCGCTCGAAGGCGGTGGGCGAGCCGCCCCTGATGCTGGGAATATCGGCCTTGATGGCGCTGAGCGATGCCGTGGCCGGCTGTGGCGATGACTATCCTGCGCTGGACGCGCCCGCGACGGCGGAACGCGTCCTGCGCGCGGTGCAGCGGGTGCAGGGGTGAGTTTCGATCTGTCATTGCTGCGCGCCCTGGTGGCAAGGCACGGGCGCGTCATGCGGGTGGTGGTGGCCGAGGTTCAGGGCTCGGCCCCGCGCGAGGTGGGGGCATCCGTGCTGGCGTGGCCCGGCGGGCAGGACGGAACCATCGGCGGCGGCGCGCTGGAGTTCGAGGCGGTGCGCCGGGCGCTGGCCCTGGGCGCCGACCGGGTGGAGCGGATCGCGCTGGGGCCTGCCCTGGGGCAGTGCTGCGGCGGCGCGGTGACGCTGGTGTCCGAGGTCTGGGATGAAGCGCGGCTGGAGACGGTGCACGGCGGCGTGGTGGCGCGGGGACCGGGCGAGATGCCGCTGGCCGTGCGGCGGCTGGCGACAGCGGCGCGGGGCGGGGTGGTCGTGCCCGCGCAGTTCGTGCAGGGCTGGATGGTGGAACCTGTGGCGGCGGCGGCCCGGCCCCTGTGGCTTTACGGCGCGGGGCATGTGGGGCGCGCCCTGGTGGGCGTGCTGGCCCCCCTGCCCCAGTTTGCGATCACCTGGGTGGATACGGCGGCAGACCGGTTTCCCGTGGTCCCCGAAGGGGTGGTGCAACTGGTGGCCGACAACCCCGCCGATGCGGTGCCCCATGCGTCCATCGGGGCCGAACACCTGATCCTGACCTACTCCCACGCCCTGGACCTGGAGTTGTGTCACCGACTGCTGGGCCATGGGTTCGCCGGTGCGGGGCTGATCGGATCGGCCACCAAATGGGCACGGTTTCGCAGGCGGCTGGGCGAGTTGGGTCATTCGGATGCCCAGATTTCGCGCATCTGCTGCCCGATCGGGCAGCCGAGCCTTGGAAAACACCCCCAGGCCATTGCGGTCGGCGTGGCGACGGCGCTATTGTCGCAGGCAAAGGCAACCATCGCGGCGAGGGACAGCGCGTGAACGAAACCGCACCGCTGCTGCGGATCGAGGGGCTGACCAAGGCCTATCCGGGCGTCGTGGCCAATGCCGACGTCGGATTCTCGGTGCAGCCCGGGCGCATCCACGCGCTGCTGGGCGAAAACGGCGCGGGCAAGTCGACGCTGGTCAAGATGATCTATGGTCTGGTGCGCCCCGACAGCGGCACGATGCACCTGCGTGGCGCACCCTATGCGCCCGCCAACCCCAATGCGGCGCGGGCGGCGGGGGTGGCGATGGTGTTTCAGCACTTTTCCCTGTTCGACGCGCTGGATGTGGCGGAAAACATCGCGCTTGGCATGGAAAACCCGCCGCCGCGCCGGGCGCTGGCCCAGCGTATCCGCGATGTAAGCCACGAATACGGCCTGCCGCTGGACCCGACCCGCCGGGTCGGCGAACTGAGCGCGGGCGAGCGGCAGAGGATCGAGATCGTGCGCTGCCTGCTGCAGGATCCCAAGCTGTTGATCATGGATGAACCGACCAGCGTGCTGACCCCCCAGGAGGTGGACATCCTGTTCCGCACCCTGCGCCAGTTGGCGGCAGAAGGGACGGCGATCCTCTATATCTCGCACAAGCTGGAGGAGATCCGGGCGCTGTGCGACGGCGCGACGATCCTGCGGCTGGGAAAGGTGGTGGCCAATTGCACCCCCGCCGGGAAATCGGCCCGGGAACTGGCCGAGCTGATGGTGGGCCAGACGCTGCTGACCCCCACCAAGGCGGCGCGTCCGGCGGGGGCTGTGGTGCTGTCGGTGAAGGGACTGTCGCTGGCCGCGCCCCATACCTTCGGCACCGCGCTGAAGGACATCGCGTTCGACTTGCGGGCGGGCGAGGTGCTGGGCATCGGCGGCGTGGCGGGCAACGGCCAGGACGAATTGCTGGTGGCGCTGTCGGGCGAGGCGCTGGCACCGCAGGGTGCGGTGATACTGAACGGCGCGCCCATCGGCCACCTTGGGCCGAATGCGCGCCGTGCCCTGGGGCTGCTGGCGGCCCCCGAGGAACGGCTGGGCCATGCGGCGGCGCCCGACATGAGCCTGACCGAGAATGCCATGCTGACGGGCGCCGGGCGCATGGGCCTGGAACGGCACGGATTTCTGGACTGGGGCCGCGCGCGCGGCTTTGCCGAGGCGATCATCGCCAGGTTCGACGTGCGCACTCCGGGGCCGGGCAACGCGGCGCGGGCGCTGTCGGGGGGGAACCTGCAGAAGTTCGTCATCGGGCGCGAGATATTGCAGGACCCGGGCGTGCTGGTGGTGAACCAGCCCACCTGGGGGGTGGATGCCAGTGCCGCCGCCGCGATTCGCCAGGCTCTGCTGGACCTGGTGGCAAAGGGGGCGGCGGTGATCGTGATTTCTCAGGATCTGGACGAATTGATGGAGATTTCCGACCGCTTCTGCGCGATGAACGAGGGGCGGCTTTCGCCGGTGCGTTCCGCGCAGGGGTTGAGCGTCGAGCAGATCGGGCTGATGCTGGGCGGCGCCCATGACATGGAGGTGGCGCATGGGGCCGCGTGAGAGAACTTTCAGTGCCTCCGGCGGGGATATTTCAGGCAAGAAAGAACAGGGTTGTTTTCGTCTTCTTTCTTGCCTGAAATATCCCCGCCGGAGGCATTTGAATCTCTTCTGGCGCAGCGGGGCCCCCTGATGATTCGCCTCGAACAGCGCCCCCAGCCCTCGCGGTTCTGGACCGTCGCCACCCCGGTCCTGGCGGTGGTGCTGACGATGATCGCGGGCGGGATCATGTTTGCGATGCTGGGCAAGGATCCGCTGGCCGCGATCCGCACGATTTTCTGGGATCCGCTGTTCGATCCGCGGTTTGCCGGCTTTTCGCGGCCGCAACTGCTGGTCAAGGCGGGGCCGCTGATCCTAATTGCCATTGGCCTCGCGCTTGGGTTTCGCGCCGGGGTGTGGAACATCGGCGCCGAGGGGCAGTACATCATCGGCGCGATCTGCGGCGCGGCGGTTGGACTGGCGTTCTATCCGGCGGACCTTTGGATCGTCTTTCCGCTGATGGTGCTGGCCGGTGCCCTGGGGGGATGGGCCTGGGCGATGATCCCGGGGGTGTTGCGCACGCGGTTCAACACCAATGAGATTCTCGTGTCGCTGTTGCTGGTCTATGTGGCCGAGCAGATCCTCGCCTCGATGGCGCTGGGCGCGTTGCGCAACCCCGAGGGCGGCGGGTTTCCGGGCAGCCGGAACCTGCAGCAATACGATGCCGCCGCCAACCGCGACCTGATCGCGGGCTCGGGCATGCATTGGGGCGTGGTGGCGGCGTTGATCGCCGTGATCTTTGCCTATGTCCTGCTGACCCGGCACATGACCGGGTTTCACATCAAGCTGGCCGGCCAGAGCCCGCGCGCCGCGCGGTTTGCCGGGGTGAACCCGGGCCGTCTGATCCTGCTGTGTTTCGGCATCTCGGGCGCCTGCGCTGGCATGGCCGGGCTGTTCGAGGTGGCGGGCCCGGCGGGACAGATCAGCATCGATTTCAACGTTGGATACGGGTTCACCGCGATCATCGTCGCGTTCCTGGGGCGGCTGCATCCGGTGGGCATTCTGCTGGCGGGGCTTTTGATGGCGCTGACCTATATCGGGGGCGAATTGGCGCAGTTCATGCTGGGCCTGCCCGCCGCGTCGATCCAGGCGTTCCAGGGGATGCTGTTGTTCTTCCTGCTGGCCGTCGATGTGCTGACGAATTACCGGGTGCGCATCGGCAAGGGGGTGGTCGCATGACGGCGGGCAGGCTGCTCGCCGTGCCGCTGCTTGCCTTGCTGATGGCGTTCAGCGCCGTTCTGACCTTTGCCTGCTTTCCCGCGCCACTCTGGCTGCTTTACGTTCCGCTGGCCATCCTGGCGCCAGGCCCCTCGGGCTGGGTGATTGTCCTGTTTGTGCTGGCCGGACTCCTCGTGTTGACCTTGGCCCTGTCGACCCCCCTCTTCCGGCGCAGGCTGGGGTTGGCGGTGGTCGCCATGGGGGCGGGGGGCCGTGTCGGCACCGCCTTGCATCTTGCCCTGTTGGGAGACACCCGATGAACCTTTCGGCGATCGACCCCGTTCTGCTGATCGCCTCGCTGATGGTGGCGGCGACGCCGATCATCCTGGCCGCCATCGGCGAGCTTGTGGCGGAAAAATCCGGCGTGCTGAACCTCGGGGTCGAGGGGATGATGATCACCGGCGCGATCTGCGGCTTTGCCGTGGCGGTGGAAACCGGATCGCCGGTGCTGGGCTTTGTGCTGGCCGCCGTGGGGGGGGCGGCTCTGGCGCTGATCTTCGGTGTGCTGACGCAGGTTCTGTTGTCCAATCAGGTGGCAACGGGGCTGGCGCTGACGCTGTTCGGCCTTGGCATCTCGGCGATGATCGGGCAGGCCTATCGCGGGATCAAGCCGCCCGCGACGCCGAAGCTGGACCTTGGGCCGCTGTCCGACATCCCGGTGCTGGGGCGCATGCTGTTCAGCCATGACTGGATGGTCTATCTTGCCCTGACGCTGGTCGCCGCCGTCTGGGCGTTCCTGAAATTCACCCGTGGCGGGCTGATCCTGCGGGCGGTGGGCGAAAGCCACGATGCCGCCCATGCGCTGGGCTACAAGGTGGTGCGAATCCGGCTGGCCGCCATCGCCTTTGGCGGCGCCTGCGCGGGACTCGGGGGAGCCTATATCAGCCTGGTGCGGGTGCCCCAGTGGACCGACGGGATGACCGCGGGTGCCGGGTGGATCGCGCTGGCCATCGTGGTGTTCGCCAGTTGGCGGGCCGGGCGGGTTTTGCTGGGCGCCTATCTTTTCGGCGGGATCACCGTATTGCAGTTGAACCTGCAAGCCGCAGGGGTGCCGGTGCCGGTCGAGGTCTTGTCGATGTCGCCTTTTGTGATAACCATCGTGGTGCTTGTCATCATGTCGGCCACGCAGCGGGGCGCTGCCGTCGCGCCGGCCATGCTGGGCCGCAGTTTCCACGCCTCGTCCTGAGGCATCACGCACCGTTCATCAGGGGGAACGATACATATGAACCGCAGAACACTTCTGGGCGCCACAGCCGCCCTTGCCGTCATGGCCTCGGGCGCTTTCGCCCAGAACGAACCGCTGAAGGTGGGTTTCGTCTATGTCGGCCCGGTGGGCGACGGCGGATGGACGTTCGAGCACGACCAGTCCCGCCAGAAGGTGCAGGCGCATTTCGGCGACAAGGTCGAGACGATCTTTCAGGAAAGCGTGCCCGAGGGCGCGGATGCCGAACGTGTGATGACCCAGATGGCGCTGGCGGGCGCCAAGCTGATCTTCACCACCTCGTTTGGCTATATGGACGCCACGATCAATGTTGCCGCCAGATTTCCCGATGTGAAGTTCGAGCATGCCACGGGCTACAAGCGGGCCGACAACGTGTCGACCTATTCGGCACGGTTTTATGAGGGGCGCGCCATTCAGGGCCACATCGCGGGCAAGATGACCAAGACCAACAAGGTCGGTTATATCGCGTCCTATCCGATCCCCGAAGTGATCCGTGGCATCAATTCTGCGTTCCTCCATGCGCGCAAGGTGAACCCCGACGTCGAGTTCAGCGTGATCTGGGCCTATACCTGGTTCGATCCGGCGAAAGAGGCCGACGCTGCCAAGGCGCTGATCGAACAGGGCGCCGACGTGATCCTGCAACACACCGATTCCACCGCGCCCCAGGCGGCGGCGCAGGCGGCGGGCAATGTCATCACCTTCGGTCAGGCCTCCGACATGGCGGAATATGCGCCGATGCCGCGGGTTTCCAGCATCATCGACGACTGGGCGCCCTATTACATCGCCCGCGTGCAGGCGGTGATGGACGGCACCTGGACCAGCACCGACACCTGGGATGGCATCGGCGCGGGCATGGTGGGCATCGGCGAGATCACCGATGCGGTGCCCGCCGAAGTGAAGGCCGAAGCTCTGGCGATGAAAGAAGCCATCGCGACCGGCGCCTATTTCCCCTTCACCGGCCCGCTGAACAAGCAGGACGGCAGCGTGTGGCTGGCCGAGGGCGCGCTGGCCGACGACGGCGCGCTGGCGGGCATGAACTTCTACCTCGAAGGCATAACCGGCACGATCCCGAACTGATACCAACGGCATAAGTCATCGACCGTTATGGGCCGATTTTCGCATGCCGATGGATGAGATGGTTTCCGGTTGTTGTGTAAGTTTGATCCAAGCCTGGCATCCGGCCTCGACGATTTCATCAT
>Ga0105053_10009565_pt1 | contig 12312 bp, 12 predicted proteins | sample BON01_FD_78093 | JGI IMG/M metagenome (GOLD analysis project Ga0105053, IMG submission 78093) | Freshwater microbial communities from Lake Bonney liftoff mats and glacier meltwater in Antarctica - BON-01 | ecosystem: Environmental > Aquatic > Freshwater > Ice > Glacier meltwater | place: Lake...
AGCCGGGTGAGCTCGATGGTAGCATGATCAGTGCAGTAACGGTGTGATTTCCCTGTTGGTCATCTGCTCCATCCTATTTCTCATCTGAACCCCACAACAAAGCCTGAATGTGTTTTGTCGTGACAGTGAGATCTTTGTGAACCCAGCATGAAGCGTGATCCTCACTCACTGCTGCCTTGCTTCCACCATGACCTGTATCGTACGCTCTGCCCGCGATGTGTCTTCTTTTTGCTCTCGTTCTTTTTGTTCTTTTCCTCTTTCGATTTCGTTTCATCATAGTTAGTGAAGATCTCTTTCCCGCTAAGCTCAAATGAGCGGATTTCCTCTGCCCCTTTTCTTGACTTGCACCACACGACCCAGTCGTGCATTGTGCTTGCCTCTTCCTGCCAAGTTCGTTTCATGTGCTGATAGGCTCTCCCATATTACTACTGTTGGTGTTACTTTTTGCACCCAGAAGAGTAAAATCTCTCGTCCGAAAGAAAGGAGGGGCAGACATCACTATTTCTCCTTAATTCTTGTGGCACTATTGATCTGCTGCAGTGCTCGTAATTCTGCCCACGTTGGTGATCTGTATCCAGCTTCCTCTAACTCTTCTGTTCGTTTTGTCTCCTTCCGAACAGTTGCAATCAGCGCTTGCTCGTGGCCTTCCCAACACTCCTGCTTTTTTAGAAAATTCTATCCCCCGCTAGTGATTGTTCATCCAGGCACGTTGTCTTACCTTCCGTCGTGATGATTTCCGTTTTGTCTACTCGTTCTTCCCATACCTGTGACGAGTCTAAGATTCTGACGAAACCACCTGCTCGAATATTTTGGTCCAGGAACCAATCCTTTCCTATTTCTAGTGGCGTCTCTTGCTCGTGAAGGAGGCGAGGATCATATGCAGCCGTTGGCATCGAGGGCGCTTCCCACCACATGCTTCTACGCTTGAACTCTGAACCTTTTGTGTCAATTGGGTTGCTGACAATGAGTAAATGATGTGTTGAGCTCTGCGTCGAGGGCTCGATCTCTTTACTCAATTCATTGTGTAGCAGCGTTAGCCTGAGTGTCTGTTCAAGTTCGTTGTTACAGCATTCCCGATTTTCATCCGAAATAAAGTCACTGATTGCAGGCGGTAAGTGACACGCAACTAAATGGTCACGTACCCTTTGGCTGCTGTCTAAATCCTCTGCTCTCTCCTCGTGCTCTCTCTCACCTGTTGGTCTCAAGGAAAACCCCATTTGCTGCAAGGTGAGCCACAACCATGTTGACTCGTCTTCTAACTCTGCATTGAAAGTGATTGCCTTGCTAACTCTCTCCATCATCACAACAGTGTCGCCGTCTTGCTTGTCGTCGAATCTGCCAGCATACCTCCGAGTCAGATCTGCATTGGGAAAAATCATACCAATCAGTGGCTGCTGTAGTTTTTGTTTCGTCGTTCAGATGCCTCCTTTGCACGCTAAGCACCTGCCACCTTGACCCCGTTGCATCTTGTGAAAGTCCTTATCAAACTTCTTGACGATCCCGCACTGTGCACATTGCTTGCACTTGGATCGGCGTGTCGGCTTTTGCCACCATCCTGCACTCTCGAACTCTGACTCGTGCTGTACACTCCACCAAGAGCCTGGTAAGAGTAGGACAGGTCTATTCCTGTCGAATCTGTCAGCGAGCTGCCAGTCTGAAAGACCCTGCCAGGCTTGGATTCTGTTAGCCTTTTCGGTCGCTCCACACCCATTTACCTGAGCTCTAAACTCCACAATGACGGCCACCCCCTCTTTAATCTGCGCCTCTGCTATCTGCCGCACGTCCCTTACCTTTCCGACGAAGCTTGACAGCCTTGTGCCTATTGTGTGAATGTTGACTGCTACCTGTTCGCCGAGTCGTTTTCTCATCACCGCTGCTTTTTTGACTGGTCGACTCCTGTCAAGCTCTGCAGTATTGTATTCTGTAAGCTCATCAATTGCCTTCTTCAGCAATTCTTAGGCTCGATCCAGGAAAGAGTCCGCATTCCACATCGAATGCATGCCATGTCGTCAACGAGCTGAATCAGCAGGTGGTCGATATGTTTCTTTGCCTGTCGGCTATTTCGTTTACTACGTGCAGGCTTAACGATGTTTGTAATGAGGTGTTGCACTATTTCCCGGACTTCTTTTACGTCATTTGCACCTGCTCCCCGTAGCTTCATGATCTTTAGCAAGTCAGCGAGAGAATCCCATTCGTTACCTCCCGCCAAGCTTCTTAGGCAAAACTCCTCTGGGCTTGCGTCTGATTTCCGCTTGCGTTCGGCTTTTGATGTCATATCATCAGATCCCTTGTCGTCTTACATCTCATTGCCTCTCTCAGCTTGGAACTGTGCGATAGTTTTTTTCAGTTCAATCCACTCTGCCAACACCGTTGGGGAGCGCTCGAATTTCTTGACACTTGCTCTGCACCTTTTCTCTGTTGATGGTAACTCGATGCCTTTCTAATCAACTAGATTTAGGTACTCCTGCATATTCAAGTGGGTGGTGCGGTAGAGTCCCTGCATATTGGGTACACGCACTCGGACTCTTTGCTCACCATTCGACGTTGCAGACAACCTGAGCTGTGGTGGCAGATCCTGATATGCTTTTGAACTATAGCCTATGGCTGTCCTTGGAAATCGTTGACACTTTCGAAGCCTGCCTTTTTTTTAAGATCAGTATGCCTTTATTCTTCATAGCCTCTTCACTTGTGCATAGCAGATTCCAGATTTTTGTACATCAAAGCCCTACGCAGTTGGCTTAGTGTCTACACGCGATCCCCCAATCTTCTCAATTCGTGTTTTGCACTTCCGGATGGACCGCATCCGATGCCCAGCCCTTTTGTCAGGGACGAGCACTGAAGCGAGTTTTTGGACCATTTTTTCTGCCCATGTGACTGACACTTTTTGACTGTGCAACGACTTTGCCAATCGTGACCAGAAATATTTGTTTGCTACGTTCCAGTCCCACAGCTCCATTTCGTCAATCAAGTCAGTATCTGAGTTGCAGTGCCACTCTGTCAATGTGCATGCTAATTGCGCTAGCACAATGTTTTTGACGCAAGGCCTGCGTGAGTACTCCTGACGGTAGGGGGCACTCATGGCCACCCTCTGCTGTTGTGGAGTTTGCAGTTGACCCTTGTACATGCGATGCGTTTTTATACGCTTGTACCCAGATGTTTGCAGACCCTCCAACTCACTCTGCGATCATTCGATGAGGGCTGCCGAAAACGGAAGGCGCTGGATCCTTTCTGTGCGAAAATTTCGGCAGAAAGTTGACCCTGGACTCTCCTCTACATTTTGTTACTCGGAACATAGGGCAAATTGGCTCATAACTTCAAATAAAACGCTTGCGCTCTGCGTTTGCTTCCCGCAGACATGCTTACGCGCTGGCTGCACGTTTACCGCGTAAAGATCACGTTTACATTACTACTGATGAATTGTTTCGTTTCCACAAAAACGAATCCGATGTACTGGCTTGTATTCCACTGACAATCCGCATTTGTTCGAGGTATACCCAACCCCACATTACGCTGGTCGCAGAAGCAGATTTACTCGAAGAAGAAGTCTCTTGATTCTCCAAACTTTCCTCAGAATTCGAATTCTAAGGAATCTTTTTTCAAGTCATGTCAAAGTAAACCCAATAATCTCGTGAAATTGACACAACTCATCGCAGAGGATGATTTCGTTTTCAAATTCAAATTGAGATTTTTGTTTAATTTGAATTTGCAGCTGACAAAATCTCCCCGCCATTCAGGATTTCGATGACTATTTAATTCAGCATTTCGAGTCTCATCTTCCACAGAACGTGCTCTGCCGGCGTCAAGGCAGGGTTGGGCATTCTTGATTTGTGCGCAATAAGTCATCGACTCATCTCGAAGGATTCGATTTCCTCACCCAATTTCAGTTTCGGTTCCGCATCTGCGGGATGCGCTTTGTGGTGCTGGGACAGCAAACCACTGAGCGCTGGAAAAATATTTTTCTTTTTGATTTTCTTTTATGTTCCTAAAAGCAAAATGTACAGGAGACTCAAATCTAAGTCTGTGACTTTTTTGGGTACTGCGTTTGGAGAACCGCTGAGTGATGGCAAAATTCAATTTTTGCTGCGGGCGAGACAATTTTTTTTTTGGAATTCGCTTTTGCTCAGCGATTCTCTTTTCGCAAGTACCGAAAAAGTGCACAGACCTAGATCTCAGTCTCCTCTACAATCTGATATTGGGAACTCACAGCGAATTCGCACGCCAAAATGGTTTTCTTTCTAGCTGCGGCACTGGTCATTCCCTTGCATATTTTGAAGGAATGGGAATGGGGGAATGACTCATTCTCTTTTTCGAGAACTTTGAGGCAATGGGAAAGGGAATGGAAATTTGAAAGAAATTCGCGCTGTCACGTGCACAAAAAAATTCGTGATGTCGTAGCGCGTTGGCGAATGTATTTGCGAGAATTTTGGGTTCCTTTTTTTGAATTCTAATCTCAAAAAAAGGAGGGGGTTTACGCGACGCTACCTCACTGTACCTGACAATCTTGAAAATACTGTCTAACTAAGACCCCACCCCTTCTCCCTTTCACCATAGTCAAGGTAGAAAAATGCCGACTTGGGTGATTTTTACCTCTGCCCCCTCCAAGAAATTATGGGGGAATGGGAACAAAATGATAATTCACAGGGAGTGACAAACACGCCACGATTCCCTGACCATTCGTGAATGGCATTTCCTGAATAGCAAAGGAAATAACTAGCACTTATTTTTCCTACGAAGTCGTAACAATTTTCACGTGGCGAATGTTGGGCAACATAGCCGGATTCGATCGTGTTTGTTCCATCTCATTCATTTGCACTGTAGTAAAATTAACCAGACTGAAATGTACAAATAATCAACAAAATTTGTTCGAGTAACTTGTTGTAAATATCTTGATCCGTGGCAGGGTAGACACAGAGCACTCACTAATCATAAGCAGTAGTATTGGGATAGAATCATGTCGGGTATTAAAAATTGACAAAGTTGTCCCTCGACTTTCTTTTGTTTTAGATTTTGGGATTATGATTGTTTTCAAATAGTTGAATATGTGCATGAACTTCCAACAGGCATGGCTGTCATAAGTATTTGGATGGAGAGGCCAGTCTCGATGGTGAGCTCTCTTTCAAGTTAGCCAGGTTACAGATCTTTCTTGTGTTTGTTGGACTATTCTTTTATAATCAAAAGAGCTACGTTGGTTCATTTTACTACAGTACAAATAAACTTGATCGAGCAAACAGAATTATTACACGATGGAACTCGATTTGAAACGTGGCATAATTGTCACGGTTGTCATGATGAACGATTCCGGATATTAATTACCACTCGACATTTTTGTGTTGTGTGTTTTCAGGTTTTGTGTTCAAGTTTCGGTGGGGTTTTCGGCAGGATTCAAAATCGGCAGGATTGAGCTTGCTATTGAGCTTGCAGATTTGGATTTAAGTTTATACCTCATAAAATCGATCCTGCCACCGGAGTAAAGGTGGGTGTGGGGATTTGTCGAAAGAACGCGGATTTACAGTGGAATCCAGTTTACAAGGCATTTTATAGGAGTCATTGTTGTGGAAACGAAATAATTCGTCGCTAGTAATGTAAACAGGATCCTGGCCTGACGCGGCAAAAATACGGAACGCCGAGCCTCGCGGCGCTAGAAAATTACGTTCACGAGCGAAAGTGCAATATGTATCTGATATCAAAATGTAGCTGAGAATCAGATCTAGGTCTGTGCACTCTTTGGGTACTTGCAAAAAGAGAATTACTGCACAGTGGCGATTTCTTCCAAAAAGCGTGTTTCGCCCGCAGGACAAATCTGGAATTGGCATTAGATCTCAGTCTTTTCTTCATTTTGACATTAGGAACACATGGCAAATTCGCTTGTTAAAATAATTTTCTAGCGCTCGGCGTTTGCTTCCGCAGACATGCTCGAGCGCTGGCCGCAAGTTTGCCACGTCAAGATCACGTTTACATTGCTACTGACAAGTCGTCTCGTTTCCACAACAATAAATTCGATGAAATGCATTGTGAACTGAATTCCGCTGAAAATCCGTTTTTGTTGTGGAAATACCACCCCATCTTCCAGTCTCCTTTACATTTCGACATCAGGAACATATAGCAAATTCGCTCGGAAAAATATTTTTTTGGCGCTCGGCGTTTGCTTTACGCAGCCCTGCCCGAGCGCTGGCCGCAAGTTTGCTGCGTCAAGATCACGTTTACAAAACTACCAACGAATCGTTTGGTTTCAACGACAAAAAATTCGATGAAATGCGTTGTCTGGATTCCAATTTGGATTCCACTGAGAATCCGCGTTCGGTCGAGAAATACCCAACCCCACCTCAACTGACAAATTCTGATTTTTCCTCCAGGCGAAACACTTTTTTTTTCGGAAGTTGCCGTTGAGCAGCGGTTCTCTTTTTGCAAGTACCCAAAAAGTGCACAGACCTCGGTCTTAGTCTCCTCTACATTTCGACATTAGGAACATATAGCAAATTCACTGGGGGAAAAATTCCCTAACGCTCGGCGTTTGCTTCTTGCAGCCCTGCTCGAGCGCTGGCCGCAAGTTTGCTGCGTCAAGATCACGTTCACAAAACTACCAACGAATCGTTTCGTTTCCACGCTGTGACAACAAATTCGATGAAATGCGTTGTAAAATGGATTCCACTGAGAATCCGCGTTCGGTCGAGAAATACCCATCCCCACATTGACCAAGATATAGGGTCAGGTATTTCTCGAAACAATGCGGATTCTCAGGGGAATCCAGTTTACAATGCATATCATTGAATAATTTGTTGTGGAAACGAAACAATTCGTCGATTCTTCTGTAAACGTGATCTTGACGCAGCAAATCTGCGGCCAGCGCTCGAGGAGGACTGTAGAAAGCAAATACCAAGCGCTAGAAAATTATTTTCCCGAGCAATATAACAAGTAGGAGTCAACCAGGTTTCACTTGTGACAGTCTGGAAGATGTGATATATAGTCACGGTCACTCACGACGGCAGAAGAAACCAGAGATCTGTCGGGAAAACCGGACAGATCTAGAAGGAGAAGACAACAACAAAGGGGCCGAAAAAGAACGGTCGTGTAAGATCATGTCCATGGTCCCGGGAGGGTACTGTTGTTTTGAATATTTCTGGTGCTGATCCTGAATCGGTCCTCGTCTTCTCCAACTACATGTGTGTGCGACTCTGATGGTTGGTCGGTGGTGGAGGGTGGTGAGAAGAACACATTGTTTAGTTGCAGAAGACGAGCTCTCAGCTCGCCCCCGAATGAGCCGTGCTCGAATGGTACATAATCAAATCAGTGTATTTTTGGAAAAGGCCATTAAACAAGTGTCTCTAGCCTCGGTCAGCAATTCAAATGTCCATCATGTTTGATGTCCAAATTGACGTTCAGGCAAACCTTCCCCATGTCCCCTCTAGTTCCAAAGTTGTGAACGGACCTAGATCTGACTTTGCTCTGCATTTTGATACTCAGAACATATGGCAGATTTATATGGGAACATAACATACCAGCGCTCGGCGTTTGCCTCCCGCAGGAATGCTCAAGCTGCGGCACTGCTGCAGGTGCACTTTCTTTCTTTCTTGGGTTTATCTTTGTTGAGTTTCGAAGACCCAACCTAATCAATGGACTAAGCGGATGGCGAGCACTTGATTAGCCACTTAAGACCCAAGAACCTGTCCCGGACCAGAGGACTGGAGCATTACCTAGTTTATGGCACACCCAATCAGATCCTAGCCCCTACGAGTGGGTAAAACAGATCACAATGTTGGTGGGCTGCCACGTATCCTTGGGCTAACTAATCCCCACAATCAATCTCCATAACCACCAAGAAACGTAGCGCCCAAAGATCAATGGTGCCCCCGGGCCCCCACAGGGTAAGAAAGGCACCAAACAAGCCTAGTTTCCTCCAAGCAGTGCTCGTCAAAATTGTGACTGAGATACTCTTCTTCTTCTTCAAATTTTATTAGGCCAAAGTTAACTTAAAAGGTATACTGGGCTCAAACGCCTATACACTGGTCTCCGAACAATTCCCAGCCTAGCTCACACTGGCTTTTATTTAACGTGACCATTCACAAGCCGCATCCGACTTCTGGCAATGCGCCTTTGGCGAACCATGAAACAAACGTCTTGTCAGCAGATCATAGACCAGCGCACAAAAAAAGACAAAGACACAGACTACGCGCGTGCACTGGATAGGAATCGCACCAAAGTCGGGGAAGTACTCACGCATTATCATCATATGTTTAACAAAACAGACACGACATGCCGATAGATCAAAATGAGTATGGTGACATACCTGGGTGGTGTTTAGACCCTGCCATCATCATATTCAATGCGTCAAGATTACGTTTGTATTCCTACTGACGGATCGGTGCGTTTCCACTAGTGATACACACCTGCAAATGACAGCCAGGTTTTATATGGCGCGACTCGGAGAAGCCGGTATAACTGGTTTTACTAAGTAATCTGACATGACAGATACTGGCCTCATATCCGGTTTTTCGTACTAAATGGCGCGAGATCAGTGCAGTAGTTTTTGGTGGTCAAAATTTTAATCAACTTTTTTTTTGGCTGTTGCCCACGAAGTTTGCACGAACCACGAACATGAAGATTTCCTAAGAAGACCCAGAGGCTGAGGCAGGAAGTTGCCTGTCGATGAATGTAAAAAATCTTCGGGGTGGGGCACAAATTTTGCAAAACACACGACATGCCAAAGAAGTCACAAGCTGCTCGTGAGCAGCCGTCTCCGGGTCCCTCCCGTGTTGCGTGTGTTTTGTTTTTGTGTTGCGTGTACTTTGTTTTTGGTGCACTTCTTTGTTACTTTTGACTGTGTGTAATTTCGCAGAAGTTGTAACGTAACTGACCTTGAGCGTGTCAAGATTGTGCAGGAACAAGTCGCCGCCACGCTTCTCGATCCTCGCAACATGCCAGACCTCAACTGCATTCCGCCTCCTCAACATGATCAAGCCTGGGTGCTCCTGTGCGCTATGGTCCTTACCGTGATTGATGAGGTCAAGAATTCAGATGGGTTCACTGACGTCAATTGTGACGACTCAATACAAGATGTCACTGATTTCTTGGTCATGGCCTCCGCCGCTGCTGCTGTGAATTTTCTCGACCTTTCAAGCGCAGAGATCACCGACAGGGAGATCAAGATATGGAAGACTCGCACCGTCCCCTTTCCCAAGGACAAGAATCCTCTCGACCAGTGGCGTCGAGGTGCTATGCATATTTTCCCTTGGTTGGATGTCTTGGCTAGACGTGTACTTGCAACTTCAGCAGATCCCGAGCGCTTGTTTTCAATGGGGGTGACGTGGTGACTAAGAAACGTTCACGTCTGACGTGTGACAACATGGAGGAGTTAATCTATCTCCAGATAGAGTGGGAGGCGATCAAGAAGATGCCCGCACCTTCTGCCGCAGGTGCGGGAGTGGGAGGCGATCAAGAAGATGCGCTCGGCGCGATTTTGTTTTTAATCCATGAAACATGTCACCAAAGACCTTTGATGTATTCTCTTGTCTCTTGTTCTCTGACTCTGAGACTCCATCTGAGTTATTGTTCCTTTGACTCTCGCCCGCTGTTTCTGGGGGAGGCGCCTCTTCCTCCCCTCGTCTATCCCTCTTCTTGTTCCCCTCGGTATATGTATATAAATATATACATATATGTATATATATACATATATATTTATACATGTATATACATATTTATAGACTCACACATGTATATATATACATGCATATATATACACATATATACATATATGCATCTTTTTTTATATATGTATGTTTGCCCCTCTCACTACTGACCCCCCTCCCCTCGTGCACAGCGTGACTATTGCAAAGATTGTTACGCGGAATGTGCACTCAATGGTCGATCATGTCACCGAACGACATCCATGATCCGGGCTGCACGTCCTCTCTAAGGGAGTGTGTGTATCATTGTGTGTGTATATGTGTGTGTGAGAGAGAGAGTCTGTGTCTGTGTCTGTGTCTGTGTCTGTTTCTGTGTCTGTGTCTGTGTCTGTGTCTGTGTCTGTGTGTGTGTCTTGGTGTCTATCTTTGTTTTTCCATTTATTTTTCTGTCTCGTCTTTGTATTTGCTTCTGTCTGTGTCTGTGTCTATGTCTGTGTCTATGTCTGTGTCTGTGTATGTGTCTGTGTCTGTGTCTGTGTCTGTGTCTATGTCTGCGTCTGTGTCGTTTCTTTGTCTGTGTTGCTGCGTGATTATATATATGTATGATATATATACGCGATATACAAATATGCATGTATTGTTTAACCCGATAAAGACACAGACACACATACTGATATTGATGCAAACACAGGCACTCTCATTTCCACATAGATAAGACTGCTCACTCAAATATAACCAATATTCCCGAACTTGATAGGAGGCAACAGTCAGAGAGAGTTCCTGGGGTAGAATTGACCAAGTCGGGTTTTCTCCCCAAAGAAAGAAAAAAGGAGAAAAGGGGGAAAGGGAGGAAGGTTGTGTTGAGAAACACTCTAAAACTATGGTTCCAAAATAGCATAATATGATCCCAAAACAGTTGAATGAGAGTATTTTTTACAGTTTAAAATTCATCAAAAAAGATATAATAAGAATTGAACACATGCACACACTTGTTTGTGTGTGTATTACAAAACGTATACAAATAAATCATTGTGCACTTCTTCTCTTTCCCACAGTGGAGACGTGTTGCTTTTTAAAGGGCATTACCGTGACATCCCCGAGCCCCTTACTAAAAGTTCAGTTCAAATACTCAAAACAAAAGGATAGGTGGTATGAGTTGGCGATGCATTATGTGTGACTTTTGAGAGGCAATCACTTATGTTGAACTCCGTAGATAGCTCTGTCGAATTGTGTATACATATTAAGGCAAATGTTTGATACCAATTGTGTGGCAGTATTCGAGCACATATTGCTCGGCCTTTTTTTAAAACAGAAAGGAAGGGGGCAGAAAAATACCGACAACTTATGACTGGCAGGGAATGGGAAATGCCAAAAAATTACTACTTGCAGGGAATTCCCTGCAACAAATTATTACTTGCAGGAAATTCTCTGCAACATCTTATTACTTGCAGGGAATTTAATCCCAGGAATTGAATTGACGGGAATGATATATTCTCATAAGAATTGTCTGAATGTGCCCGGAATAGTATGGGAATACCAAGAAAGAATTGGAAACGATGCCTATTGCTGCCTACGACGCCAGGGTGTTGGCCCGGCGGAGGCCGTGAGAGTTGTCAAGACGCATAGCAGACACGCCATGGGACATGCCAGACAGCAATGCCGAGGCAGGCCTCGACATTTGCGGCGAGACGTGATGCCCTATGTTTGTAGGGCTCTGTTGAAAAACAGACCCGCATTGTCTTATGTTTGTAGGGCTCTTTTGACAGAGAGACTCGCTAGCATATGACCGAGGTGACGCATGTGCAATGCCTCTCTGCATCCCGTGATTGACAATTTTCGTAGGGCTCTTTTGCATAAGATGACCAATATCAGTCCCGAGAGCGTATACAGGGGGAGATGAAGTGGCGTAGCGCATTGCGTCATATCCGGTGTGTGTGGGGCTCTTTTGCAAAAGAGTCCCAAGAACGTATGCCAGAGGAGATGGGGTGGCTTGCTGCGTGCTGTCGTAGCCAACGTTTGTAGGGCTCTTGTGCACAAGGGTTCCGAGAATGTACGGAGATGGAGTGGTGCCCTGCATTGCCTGCATTATGGCACAGATATCAATCAGTTATGTCGCCGTACATACTACATATGAATGAGTGTCGTTCATATGACAGGGTTCCGAGAAGGTATAGAGACAGAGAGGTTCCCTGCATTTCCTGCATAATGCCGCACGTATGGATGAGATATGTCGCATGTATGAATGCGTCATGTCGCACATGTGAATACACCGTGTCGCGCATATGCCTTGAATAAGTCATGTGTGTCAGTGAATACGTCATATGTGTCAGGTTGTACTGTCTACCTTTGAAATCTGAGCTGGGAGGACTTTTATGTATTAGTGGCGTGTATGTGTTTGTGTGTGTCATTGCAAACGTGCATGCGTGAGTGAGTGTGTGCGTGTTTTAAAGAGAGAGAGAGAGACAGAACGAGAGAGTGTGTGTGCGCGTGTGTGCGTATGTGTGTGTGTTGAATTTGTTTGTGTGTGTGCGTGTGTGAATGTGTGTGCAAGGGAATGAGAGCTTGTGGGCGCATCCAGAGTATGGATACAGGGTGGCGAAGACTCATAGGATCCCTTATCTTTATAGGACATTTTCCGCAAAAGAGCCCTATATTTAGTGGCTCTTTTGTGGAAAATGATCTGCAACTTAGG
>Ga0105053_10009567_pt1 | contig 12310 bp, 17 predicted proteins | sample BON01_FD_78093 | JGI IMG/M metagenome (GOLD analysis project Ga0105053, IMG submission 78093) | Freshwater microbial communities from Lake Bonney liftoff mats and glacier meltwater in Antarctica - BON-01 | ecosystem: Environmental > Aquatic > Freshwater > Ice > Glacier meltwater | place: Lake...
AACCGACGACCTGGCCACAGACGCCCCCGAGATAGTAGAAACTTTCATGGAAGAGGAAGGACGGCGGTTGCTCTTTCAGATATGCTACTTGTAGTTAGTAGGGATTGGGATTTGACGTTTGCCTCAACAGCAAAAACGAGAAACTAAGCAGCAACAAACACAAAACAAGTAACACGAGAACGAAAGACAAGTGTTGAAAGTTTGATCTTTCTTTTTCTTCATTGATTTCATGTTACACAATCTTTAGCGAGCGAGCGACAAAACGCGCCTCTTTATTTTCTTATTACATATTCTTTGCTACGCCGCTGAAACGATCCTCACTTTTCTTGCTCATGATAAATCCACCCTTCGGGCGACAGCAACACCCGCTCCAAATTCCACCCCTGCTTTCGAAGCCCGTCCTCCAACAAAGGAAAGCAACTGCAAGCCTCCTCATAGGTCGCTCGAATCAAAGACAGCACCCGTTTCTCTCCCCCTCCCTCCCCCTCTCCTCCCCCTCCTCCTCCTCTCCACCGCTGTTGGAGTAAGTAAGCATGGAAAGAGGCCTTGAGCAAGGTCAGGTTTGTGGCGTCCTCTCTCAAGGCGACCATGACCTGCGGCCGGCTTTTGCTGCCACCGCTTTTTCTTTTTCTTGATTGCTTCTGCTCCTCCTTCTTATTGTTCGTCGTCGAGTTTAAGCTTCCATCTAATACATTGAGCAGGTAAGACTCCTCTTGAAGAAGCTCTTGCAATTCCCCTAGCTCGGAAACGGACGCCGTCAAGTCCTTCACACGCACCCCCATTCGAATTTTCCAGGCCGACCCCCCGCTGCTGCTGCTACTGCTGCCTCCTCCTTTACCAGCAGGCCACCACCACCACCTCTTCGGATTCACGATAAAAGTCTCTTTCCCCGCCACTGTAGCAGGCAAGGGCACCCCCTCCCCTTCCCCAAATGAGCCCAGCAAGACATCAAGTCTGTGACGATTGATCGACGTAAAGGCCAACACGCGCATAGCGGCATAATTGGCAACTAGATGGAGAACAGTTAAGACTATATAAGCAGCCCACACTCGTCGGGGGGACTGATTCGCGCGCCGTGCAAACCACATGCCGAACCCAAGTCCAAACAGACTAACAGCTGTATGTTGTGCCCCTCCTTTCGCTAGGACCTCGGCGAGATTATTCGTTTGTGCCATGTGCTCGACAATAGCCCCATTCGCCGCCCCCGCAGAGATACCACACAAACTCTTGCACACTGACGAAAGACAGATAAGCAAGAGAAAGCGCTTCGGAAAAAGAGGGGCAAGCATATCCAAGGTTATCCCCACGTCCACCGCAAAGTCCGCGAAGAGCCGCCAGCTCTTCGCATTGACCCCAAAATTGGTACTTAGAAGAGAGGTGAACACGAGGCCAGACATCATTGACGCTCCATCTCGGGTTATCCACTGGATCGTTGCCGCCAAGGGCGTTGCCCCTGCCCGACCCACACCTACGCCTTCCAAAATAGCTTGCGTGGCTAGAATGCCGCGAAGGTACGTGCTCAAGTCTTGCACTACGTTCCATTGTTGGTACCGCAAGTACTCGGGTCGCACGCTGAGAGGGTAGCCCACCGGCAAGAAGATGGTGCGCAATACGGCCCGCAGCCGCCTGCCCGTCCGCGCCACGCTGTCTCGGATATTCTCCCTGCTACGCGTGCTTTCAGTGGGCTCCAGGGCACTCGATTGAGCAGCATTTGCCTGGAGTTGGTCTGCGGCTGGTGCTGCTCCTGCTGCTCCCGCTGTCGATGACGACAGCTTGGGCTTTTGCAAGGCAGGAAGGGGCATCAAGCGCCCGCCCCCGTCTACCCCATAATACACGCGGTGATTTTCATCGTCGTTGGTGCTCCCGGGCCGGCTTTCCGAGATGGAGACGGTGGTGGGGGCGGCGGCTGCGGACATGGTCGACCCTCCCCGACGATGCAGAAGAAGACGGGTACTGGTGGGGAAGGCATCCGTGGCATCCACCAAGGCAGCCGCGAGGACAACCGGCAGCCACCAGGGCAGGCCTAGGACCTTACCACCCATCTGGGCACTGTAGGGGGACGTGTGGTGGGTGGGTTTTGAGGGCTTGTGAGTGTTGTAGTGGCGTTGCCATCATCAATCAGCGAGTCTTTGGAGAAGAAGTGGTGCGGATCCGCTGCCCCAGCGCGTGCTTGTCCACTCCCTCCGATAGGAGCTTTGGACTAGATAGGCGGGCATTGTTTGTCTCTGTAGGGCATCAGGAGCTTTTCCACCAAGCTGGCGAGGCCTTGGTGGACAACTAGCAAGGCACAAAGGGTCGCAACAACGCGCAGCCACACGCCACACCCCTTCCAAAATATCTCTCACGCCCTCCCTACTCCACTTGATCACACACAGGCCTTGCCAGCATGGCGTCCACCGCAACGCTGCTCCTGGCCCGGAGGGCAGGCAGAGCGCGCCGCGTTCTTGCCAGCAGCAGCCGCTTGTCATCCCTGTCGCCCGTGGCGGCTGGCGCTCGCGCCGCCTCGACCTTTGCCAACGTGCCCTTGGGACCTCCTGACCCCATTTTTGGGTTGACGGACGCCTTCAACAAGGACACTTTCCCTAAGAAGGTCAGCTTGGGGGTGGGCGCTTACCGTGACGACAAGGGCAAGCCCCACGTGCTGGAGTCTGTGCGGCAGGCCGAGAAGAAGGTCTTGGAGGCTAAGATGAACCACGAGTATGCCGGCATCCAGGGCGTGGGTGAGTACGTGCAGCTGGCGCTTGAGTTTGCCTATGGTGCCGACTCGGCCGCGTTGAAGGAGAAGCGCATTGCGGGCGTGCAGACCATTTCTGGGACGGGTGCTTGCCGATTGGCGGGAGATTTTTATGCTCGCTTTATGGGCAAGGGGAGCCCGTTGTATCTGCCTGACCCGACGTGGGGCAACCACATCCCTATCTACAAAGACGCAGGGCTTGAAGTGAAGCGCTACCGGTACTTCGACCCTAAGACGAACGGCCTTGATTTTAAGGGTGTATTGGAAGATGTGACCTCGGCGCCGACCGGCTCTATCTTTTTGCTGCACGCCTGCGCACATAACCCTACGGGGGTGGACCCGTCGGAGGAGCAGTGGAAGGAGCTCTCGGCTCTGTTTAAGAAAAAGGGGCATGCCATACTCTTTGATGCTGCTTATTTGGGGTTTGCCTCGGGGAATGCTGATAAGGATGCGTTCGCCTTGCGGCAATTTGCGGCGGATGGACATTCGTTCTTGATGGCGCAGTCGTTTGCCAAGAATTTTGGGTTGTATGGGGAGCGTGTGGGAACTCTGTCCGCGGTCTGCGCTAGTGCTGAGGAGGCCAAGCGCGTTGATTCCCAGCTTAAGATTTTGATTCGGCCTTTGTACTCCAACCCGCCTATTTATGGTGCTCGTTTGGTGGCTACTATTTTGCGGGGTAAGTTTATTGTGTGGTCATTTGGGGGAAGGGGAGGAAGGGAGGGCGTGTGTGTGTGTGTTTTAAATTTTGTTTGTAAATTTGTCGTGTGTGCGTGTGTGCTTGTGCCTATGCGTAAAGCTCGTCCGTTCATCGAGTCATTAATGCATATTTCCAATCGCATTTTTCTTACCATACACCATCCTCTTATCCTTTCCCTCCCTCATCCAGACCCCGAGCTGAGACCGCTCTTCTACAAGGAATGCAAGGCCATGGCCGACCGCATCATCGAGATGCGCGCCCTTCTCCGTGACACCCTGGAGAAGCTGGGCTCGAAGCTGCCGTGGCAGCATGTGACGGACCAGATCGGGATGTTTTGCTTTACGGGCCTGCGCCCTGCGGAGGTGGCGGAGTTGAAGGAGAAGTACCACATTTACATTACCAATGACGGGCGCATCTCTATTGCGGGGCTCAACTCTGCTAATGTCCAGTATGTCGCTGAGAGTTTCCATGCCGTTACCTCCAAGCGCTGAATAGGTGGACGTGTGTGAGGGGTTTTAAGTCTATTGGAGCAAGTGAAGTAGAAAGCAGTTGCGCCTGAGTCCTTTCCGAGGGGGTAGAGCGAGGCCGGAGGGAAAGGGGGTCGAGACGCGCAGGGGACGGGGCGTTGGCAGGGCACGTTGATATTTCTCGCAGTCCGTCTTATTGCATATTTCTGAAAAGAAAAACCAAGTAGATATCATCGATAACACAACAAAAATTGCATTTATTTTTGCTTTGATTTTTCCGCCAACGAGTAAGGCATATGCTTGCTTCTGCGTTGACTGGGTGTCAGAATTGAGTCGGGAAATCGGCTGCAAATTCGACAAGATGGATAGATTCCCTCTAGTTTCTTGTCTGAAGCTTACCACGAAACAATACCCTGGGAAATGTGACTGCTTTCGTTTCCTTTGGGGGGCGACGGGGGAGGTTCACCGCCGTGTGGTTGAGGCTGGCAACGCGAAGCAAAAGAGCAAGGATGCCCCAAAAGCGGCCAAGGGGACAGAACAATGCCGCATCCACATGAGGCCTCCGCTCCCAAGAAGACACAAGACATGCCCTTGCTTTAGCTGCCGTGTCGCTCATTCAATATATAGTGGCGGCCGGTTGCCGTAGGGCTGTAAGCTACTTGCCCCTATCTCACTCTCTTTGCCCTCCCCTCCCCACAACACAGCCAGGAGGTCGCTTTCTTCCTTCTTCGCTGCTGCTGCCTCAAGCGGACACACCCAGCCCAAACCACGAGCACACAGCCGCCCGCCATGTCGTCGAGACGGGGGCGGGGCAATGGGAAGAGCAGTTCTGACGCAGAGACCACTCGGTTGGTGATGGGCGGGCGGGCGGGCGGAGGCGGCACCTTTACGACGACCAGCCCCCAACAACAGCAGCAGCATGCCCACATCCAGGCCTTCTACCAGCAGCAGTACCACCAGGAGCAGCAGCAGCAGCAGGGGCCAGACCCCTTGGAGCGCATGATCAAGCGGGCGCTTCTCGGCTTCGCCCTTTTTCTGGGCTTCTCTTTTCTAGGGGTCCTTCTCCTGGTGCTGAAAGGCCTGGGGTTCGACAAGATGCCTGGCTTGGCACGGCTACCACCAGCGGCGACGAGTTATTGGGTGGTATTTGCGCCATTTTGGGTGGCGGATTTTGTGGGCTGGGTAGTGGTGGCGCGGACATTGACGGGCACTTACTCTCTGCGGACCAGGGGCGTGCGCGACGACCAGAGGCACATGGCGCGTCTCACGGCCAAGGAGGCTCAAAATACCATCAGCATCGAAATGCTCCCCTTGGTGCAAATCGTGGTTCGCGCCTTGCTTACTGCCATCCTCTTTTTGACATGCGTCACGACCGCGCAGATCTTGCTTGCCTTCAGCCTGCAGGGCGGGGAGAAGCCCCAGATACCTCTATGGTTGGCGTTGCTCCCAATCGTCATTTGGGAGACCTTGGCCCTATTGAGCACATGGTGCCTCCGCACAGGCTCCTTCCCCAAAGCCCTAGGATGGTTCCTCGTCCTCCTCTCGACCTTAACACTAGGCCTGCGTTTCTCCACACCACCACCACAACTACCCGACCTAGCCTGGCCACTAGCCGGAGACGAAGCCCCCCTCTGGTTAGCATTCACCCCCTTCTGGGCCCTACAAACCCTCCTCCTCTTCACCCTCCTCTACGTCGCCCTCCAAGCCTGTTGCGCCCGCCGGTATCGTCTCACCTCTCAACATGTGGCCTGCTTAGTTCTATACACAGGCAGCCTTGCCCTTCTCAGCCTCTCCTCTGTCCTAGTCGCCTGGCGACACGACGCATGGGAGGCCGCCTTAGACCACGCCCTAAGGTTCCAAAATTTCTCGGAGACCCTCGCAGGGATCGCGTTATTTTGTGGAGTGGGCTTAGCGGAGTTGGGTTTGTATCTAGTAGCGGCTGAGGAGGCTGAATACTTAATCACGAGTCACGGGTATGAAGATCCGATGCCCTTGAGTCGGACTGCCCGAGGGTGGGAACCAACGGGGGCAAGAGTCTCGAATTGGTTTTTGTTGGGGAGGGTGGAGGAAACGGCGAGGTTGATGAGGAGGGGAGGGGTGGCGGGAGCGGTAGGGAGTGCTGCTGGGGCGGCGGGGAGGAGGATGGCGGGCGCAGCTAAGGGGGCTTTGAGAGAGTCTCCGCTGCGGGGAGGGAGGGCGGGGGGGAGTGGGGAGAGGGGGGATGAGCCGCTGCGGAGGAGAAATTCGGGGACATACGCTGATTTATATGATGATTTGTAGGGGGGGAGGAGGAAGGGAGGGAGGGTGGGAGGGAGGGGGTCTTTTTATTGCTGCAGTACATGCGTATTAATTAACATGTTTTTGAGTGTTGTATTTTTGGTTTGCTTCCACTAGAAATAGATGGAGGATAAGACTACAGGCTAAAACAAAGGCGCAAATACGGGGGGAAAGGAAGGTAGGTGGCCCACGACGAGAAAATTTTATATCAGGGAGGCAAGGCGGGGGCGACAAGAAAAAGCACATTTTGGGAGACTGAGGAGAAGGCGGACAGACATACAGATGGATGTTGTATTTAAAGCAAAACACAAATTAGGGACAATAATCAACAGGGTGAAAATAAAATATTACAATGATAGAAAGTACGTAGACAGCAGAATCTTGTTCAGTGAGTCATCTTTTTTTGTTTCCAGTTCTTTTTACTTCCTTCCGTTTTCTTTCATCAAACCGCCTCTAGGTGCGTACACTCTCTCCCGGGGGAAGGCGACAACGATGAAGCGTCAGATAATGCTTTTGCTTTCGCTTAGGCGTAGATAAGCCTGAAAATTTGGTTGTGGATGTAAAACTGCCCAGGCGTAGAAGCAACGAGCTGGAAAAACTCACTAAACTGAAGAGGGTTATCCTGCCCGTCTAGCTTGATCTGACCCACCACAAGAATGACCAGGTTGCCCGGATCCAACGAGGGCTGCACGTCGAAGCGTTGGACGTTGTGCACGACCTTGCCGAGACCGGCCAGCTTTTGCGATATGTTGGCGATGCCCATGAATTGCTGGCCTTCGAAGGTCAGCATGGAGTTGTCCCGCTGTGTTGGGTTTGGTGGGAGGTTAAGATAGGAGGAAAGGAAAGGCGTGTATGTGAGAGAGTAGCAATTAAATGAGGAGAGAGAGGAAAAAATAGAAGGAAAAGAGAACCGGCATACACTGTAGGTAGAGGGGAGGATTACACAAGGCTCCCGAAGAGAAGGCGCAGCCCACTCCCCGCCCAAACAAACGTACCGACCACCCAGTCAACCCGCATACACCTCGCCACACAACCCACCCCGCTCGCTGGCAACCTTCCCTCCTTCCCTCCCTCCCTTCCCTCCCCCCGACGTACATATAGAGCCCCCAGTCCTGCGATGTTGCTGTCCAAAGTGCCGTAGTAGTGCTGGGCGAAGGCCCCTGCGATCTCGTCTGCCGACATGTGCTTGATGGAGCGCGCTTTGCTGGTGGCCGCGGAGCTGAATGGTGTCGTGCGTCCAAGTCCTTCTCCTGTTATTATTGTGCGTGTGTTGGTTGTGGTGATGGTGAACAGTGAGGCTTGAGTCAAGCGAACGATGAGCGCAGCGAGCGAGGCAGAGGTGAGGCAGCGAGGAAAGCGGGGAGCTCCTGCCGCGCGACAGCAATTGTGCCAACCCCTGGTCGGGCTTCACTGCCAGCTGGCCTTAGAGGCTAAAGTAACTCCTTTGCCACGGGCGTGGTGGCCTGGGCGCTAGCAAGCGGTGGGTTTGGACGCACCAACCATAGAAGGGGAGGCGTGCTCATGATCATCAGACGGCGAGCACGTTTCCTTCTTCTCTCTACCTCCCCACCCCCTGCGCCCAACAACAAATGGAAAAAGAAAATGCTAAGGCACACGTGAAGAAAACGTGTCCAAACGCCATGAGGGCTGCATTAGGAGGAGCCTGGAGATGTCCAGCTGGTGGAGCTATAAAAAGGAAATGCGCTGCCTCTTTTTCGTGTTTGTTTTTTGTTATTGGCTTTTTTTTTCTTCAAAGGAGCACCCCCTCCCCTCCCCGTTGTAGCATGTGCTTGCATTCGTCCTTGGCCCTTGACTTTTTTTGGGAGAAAAAACAAGTGAGGAATCCGGCCACCAACAACACGCGCGTGCTCTTCCCATCTAGGATGAGCATTCAAAACAAGCATAAACAGGACAATCTCCCCTCGGAACGGGAGGAAGACATATTGCTTGAGACAGCGAAGTACGGACACGCACACATACACACACCACACAGACACACATACACACACTCCCTCTGTATCCCGTGCCGACAAATCACGTAGGGGCAGGCAGTAGTCTCCTTTAAAATTACTCTTCTAACGTCGTCGTCGTTGTTGCCACCTGCTGCCAAGAACTCATGTATGTGAAAATAAGATAAATACCCCACCCCACCGAGATGGAGCCACGGGCCTCTCTCCCCCCCGCTCTCACTTACTCCATCCCCCCTCCTCCCAAACCAACAACAAGCACTTAGTTCTCATTGTTCCAGGTGTCAGCATAATCAGCATAGCCCGGGAACGACTTGAGGAAGGACTCCTGGTCCAACCCCTCAGGGATCTCGCCGAGCATGTCCGTGTACTTGACTGGGTCAGTCTCCCACACCTTGAACTCCTTCTCCCAATGGTCGATCTTCTCGTCGATCGGGTTCATGGCATTGGCAAAGTGGCTCTCAATATCCGTGACCAGGGCATCGCAGTCCTTGTCGAACTTGGACAGCTGGGCATCCGTCATGAACAAATACTTAGTCCCATCAGCACCCTTCGCGCCCCCGCTGCTTAACTTAGACGACACACGCTCAAAGGCAAGCCCAAGCATGAGCAGCACATCCTGCGCGCCGCCATAGTCCGCCTTGATCCCCAGGGGGGAAGCCTTCTCCCCGCCCTCGGACGCCTTGAGCGCGTCCTGGATCACGTCCTTGACATCATCGTTGGACAAAGCAAAGGTCCCAATCTCATTGAAAGACTTCTCCACCATCTTGTCGTACTCATCGATGGTCAAGTCGAACAATGCGTCCAGCTCACGGTCGGTGTAGTCGGAGAATTGCTTGTCCGCGGCCTTGTCGGGGTAGCCACCCTCCTTGAGCTTCTTGATGTAGTGCGCCAAGACCTTGCGGCCATTGCCGACCGGCTGGGTGCCCTTCACAGACGACGCACCCGCCTGCACGCGGACTGTTGCAATGTGGGGAAGGGGGAGGAGAGAAGGAGGGATGTGAGTGGTGGCGTTGAGGAAGAGCGAGAAAAAAGAGAGATTCGTCAGCCAGAGCACATGCATAGAGGCAAGCAGGCATTTCCTCAAAGATAAGCGACTTCGTCTCCGGCAGCAGGCAAGCTATTAAAGCGCTTCGAGATATCGTGCCCCCGTGACCTGGGCCACTCGGCCGCCAAGCAATGAGATAGACCACGTTGCGTAGTCTTCCGCCCTCCCATTCGTCTGCGGCTGATTTTGAAGCGCCCACCACTCCCAAGCCCGGCAACGCCACCACGCCCCTGCCTCCTCTCTCTTCCCGTGCAGTGCATACTAAACATTCAAGGCCTGCTCCCGCCGACGCCGCGGTCACTTACAAACCCCAAAGAACCAAAAGAAAACACCCCCAACCCAAGCCTCATCCCCACCCGAGACACTTACCAAGGCCGCGTCGCTGGACGCGCATGCTGGGCATGAAGCCGACCACGGAGGCCATGAGGGAAGCCCCCACGAGAAAGGAATACAGCCTCATTTCCTGTGGGTGTAGGTGGGGGGAGAGAATGCGTGAGATGGGGACATGTCTTGCAACTCGTGCACGCTCTTGTGGGGGTGCTTGCCCTTGACGGGGTGCGACCGTGGGCTTGCCGTAGCCATCCAATCAGTGGCCACCCAGCCTCCCCTCCAAGCTGCCTGTGTGCCATGCCTTGCTGCTGGTGCTGGCCACAATGGCTTGGTGCTTGGACATCTCCAAAGACCCTGCTGCCCAACAGCAAGCGCTAGGGAGGAGAAGTTGGATTGAGGAGAGGTCTTGGCTTGCAGTCATTGCTGCTCCTCCAATCATTGGTCCAGGGCAGCAGGCGCCCCCCGCAAGCGCCCCGCTCCTCCCAGCATAGACACTAGTAGATGCAAAGCCACCAACCTGGGGCTAGGGACCCTCCCAGGTGGCCGGCACGCGTCAAAAGACCTACAAGGGAAAGGATGAGCTAAAGTGTGAGGGAGAGGAAGTGGACAGGCCTCCGTATCCTCTGCACCGCGAGCACGTTTTGTGTGAATTCGCTCTTTGCAAACCCGGCCCAAAATTGGGCGGGATGTGCTGCCGCGTAGGCATTGTGTGACAGTGTTTGTAGCGTATAGACCAAGTAAAACATGTACAATGGACGAGCGAGTGATTTTGAGCCAGTCCTTTCCAAAAGAAAGCAACAACGAAGAGGCTCGGAGCTCATCCCGACAGCCTCCCCTCCGGTTCTGTGCGTTCCCATCGAGTCTTTCGAAAACAAAAGACATGTAAAGTCGTGACTGTCTTGAGTGTTTTGTTTTGTTTTTTTCTTTCTTACGTGTCTCTTGTGCAAAGGGAATAAGGAGACCAGCCAGCAAAAGAGAGCCAAGGGCAAGACGAGACAAACCCACGACTCCTCCCTCCCGACCTCCCCTCGCCCCCTGCCTCCCTCGTGTCTCTGCGGCGCTGGGCCAAACCAAGCCCTCTATTACCCACTTTCAAACGCCTTCTTTTTCCTATCCCTATACCTATCGTATCGTCAGTTCCTCTTCGATCCCTCTTCCCTTTCCTTTCCGCTTTTTCCTCTCAGCGTGGAGTGGTGGTGCTTCTCTTCGTCTCTCTCGCTCTCTCTTCTTTGTGTGTGTAACACAGCTACCTAGCTAGGTTTTCCTACTGCTTGTTTCTCCCTTCTTTTTGTTTCTCCCTTCTTTACTCCCCTTCCTTCCTTTTCTTTCTCCCTCCATGCCACCATACTACCAACTGCCGCCTCCATCTAGCAGCAGCAGCAGCAGCAGCAGCAATCCCTCCCTCCTCCCCTCCCCTACCTTAGTTGTTAGCATCTGCCTTAAGTTTGGCGGCCTTAGCGGTGTACTTGGCCTTCTCCCCCTCGCTCAACCCCCTCCACTTCTCGCCGATCTTGCTTCCAATCTCTGTGACCTTGAGAGTGGGAAACACGGCCACCACTTCGGCACGGACGTCCTTGGCGTACAACTGTTGGAAAGAAGAAAAGAAACATGAAGATGAAGTGTGAAAAAGAGTGTAGTTGTAAGTGTGTGTCTGTGTATATCCGGATCATGAGCGCCTCCCCTTTCTTTTATTCTTCTCCCGCCAAGCACCCCCACCTCCCTCCCTCCCTCCCTCCCTCCCTCCTTCCCCCCTTCCTTACCATATACGAGGACAAAGTGCGCTTCACGCCATCCCCACCCTTCTTCGCCTTAGCCGCCGCGCTCCCACCGCTCTTCTTCTTGCTGCCCCCCGCCCCAGCCGCCGCACCCACCGCCTTCAACGTCAGGGGTTTATTCAAATAATTAAGTAGCCGCCCAATCAAGGTCTCGCGATCCCCCCCCTTCTCCAGCCCAAACAACGTCGCCGCGTCCTTCAGCACCGTGACCGTCCACTTCTTATTCCCCGAAATCCTCTCGGTAATCCCATTCAAATCCGTCCCCGCAGGGAAACCATTAAAGGCCCTAATTGTCTTCTTACGATTAATCTTCGTGCCCGGGGTCTTATACATGAGCATGTGCAAAGACTTGAGTAAGTCGTGGTCATTCGGCAGCTTGGTCAGCATGGATTGGACGTAGGCGATGTGCCCCAACGCGGAGCCTGAGCCGCCGCCGCCTAGTTTCTCGGACATCTTGGTTTGTGTGGGTGGGAGGTGAAGGACGAGGAGTGCCTGTGTGTGGGTGGGTGGGCGGTGCGTTGTGAGTGATGTGGAGGATGAGAATGAGATGATGTTCGCTTGTGTAAAAGTGGAAGATCATGGCAAAAGCCTGTGCGGAACGCGAGGGCGGAACGGAAGAGCGTCGCTGCGCGTGTTGGTCAGTGATGAAGACGGAGGGCGAGTGGCTGCGGACGACAACGCTTCACACGCGCAGCCATCCTTTCCCACACAAAAAGAAGCCGCACACACAGCTGGCTGTCGTACAGCTACTGGTGGTGGTGCGTGGGATGGTGGTCTGGTGTGCAGCGGCGTGTGAATGGGCGTTGGTGGAGGGAGGGCAGGGTTCGTCGGCTTCCGCAGTACACCGCGCGCCAAGAGCGGCTCTTTTTTGGCTCAGTCCCCGGCGCCACGCGAGCCCGCGCACGAGTAGCGTCGTCCCTGCTCCTTCCTGTGGCGTGTGAGCGCGTGAGAGTGTACTGGGATGAGGGGTGAGTGCATGAAAAGAAGCCAAGGAGTCGTTGGGTCGGCGAGACCA
>Ga0105053_10009574_pt1 | contig 12307 bp, 7 predicted proteins | sample BON01_FD_78093 | JGI IMG/M metagenome (GOLD analysis project Ga0105053, IMG submission 78093) | Freshwater microbial communities from Lake Bonney liftoff mats and glacier meltwater in Antarctica - BON-01 | ecosystem: Environmental > Aquatic > Freshwater > Ice > Glacier meltwater | place: Lake...
GAGGGAGAGGGAAAGGGAGAGGGAAGGGAGAGGGAGAGGGAGAGGGAGAGGGAGGCAGACAGACAGAGTGAGAAAGAGAGAGAGGGAGAGAGCGAGAGAGAGAAAGAGTGAAAGACAGCGAGAGAGAAAGTGAGAGAGAAAGACAGCGAGAGCGAGAGAGAGAGAGAGTCGATTTTTGGCACTAAAAGCAAGAGAGAGGTCAAGCTCTGAGATGAGTCATGTCAAGCTCTTAAGATTAATCATGTCACAATCATCAAGACAATTCATGATATGTACATATGATTCATGTCATAATTGTACATGATTCATGTCACACTCTCAAAATGAGTCATGGCACCATCACGCGCATCGAGACATTGCTTGATACGTACACGTCAGTGTGTCCTTTCACCTAGAAAACTAAAACAAAAAAAGACTGTTTGTTTAAAAAGAAAATGACTGTTGGCAAGTGTGCGTGTGTGTGTGTGTGTGTGTGCGTGTGCGTGTGTGTGCGTGTATCATATACAGATTGGTTCGCAGTGCACGCAATGCCCATTGCATTCTACAACGTTTGGCGAGGCATCAACCAAGTTTCTAGATTGCGTGTGCAATCCGAGTTATTCGGGAAAGAATGCGGCAAGGTGCACCGAGTGCTTAGCCAATACCTTCAAACCAGCAAAGGGAAACTACGATTGCCACGCGTGCCCAAATAACACTGAGACAAACTCGGGCAGTGCAGACATTAATGACTGCGTGTGCTCGCCAGGGTATTTTTGGTTGCATCCTGGCATGCCTTGTGAAAAATGTCCAGAATACACGTGGAAGAATTTCCCTGGCTCGGGCACAAAATGTAACGCATGTCCTCAGAATTCAAGATCGCTTGCTGGAAGTGTGACTTTGCAAAGCTGCTCCTGCATCGATGGCCATTATGGGTCTGATGGGCAGGCGTGCGCGCCTTGCCAAGAGGGGACGTTCAAAGCGACAGGAGGCTCCGCTCTTTGCACCACGTGCGTTGGAGCACACACAACAAGCCAACCCGGAGCTTACTACATCGAAGAATGTTTCTGGTGTGTGAGAGAGTGAGAGAGTGTGTGCGTGTGTATGTGGCGGTGATGTTCCTGTGTCTGTATCTCTCTCATTCATTTTCTTTGTCGTTGTGCGTAGGTGCGTCTGTGTGTGTGTGTGTGTGTGTGAATGTGTGTGTGTGTGTGTATGTGCGTGTGCATGTGCGTCTGTGTGTATACGTATGTATAGCATGACCTCAGAGCCCTCTCAGCCACTGCGTCATCCATACAGTGTCAAATACACACGTTGGTATATTTCTCAAAATCGCTTTTCGATACATTGCGGCATTACTTTTCAGTTTGACTTCGGAGCCCTCGGAAACGCCGGCGTTTCCGGTGGCAGTATTGCAAGACGGAGTCAAAATGACGGTATAGCTACCGAATGGGCTCCTCTGCAGATGACACATCTGCAGAGGGAATCAATGTATGTGTGGATGTATCTTGTTCTCACACGCATATGCACACACACACACATGCTCAGCAATGCGGGCTACTTTGGAGGAAATGGTGCTGCGTGCTACGCTTGTTCGGTGGGCAAGTTTAAAGAAGAAGAAGGTTCTGACGACTGCACCGACTGCTTTGCTCACGCCACAACGCCGTCTACCGGAAGTAACTCTTCCTTTCAGTGCATTTGCACCCAAGGATTCCAGGAGCTACGAGCCGGAGTCTCTTGCCAAGATATCGATGAATGTCTGACTGGTGCTCATGACTGTAGCCCCTCACAGGCGCTGTGCACGAACACTGCAGGAAGCTTCGAATGCGCTTGTGCTGAGCCGTTTTATTCTGGCAATGGCACTTTCTGTCTTGCTCAATCCTCCGCAGTGCAGGTTTCATATTTTGCCAACGTGAGCATTCGCAACCTTCAAAATGCCTCGACGTTCCGAAATGCCTTCGCACAATTTCTCGGCGTTGATCGCGCTGATGTCACCGTGATGCTCGAGCGGTTGGCTGCTCAAACATGCACCACTGCTCAATCTTCAAACGAATCATCTTTGTGCAGTACCTCGTTAGCATCACGGAGACTCATGCAGGCGTCGCACAACGATTCGTTCTACACTTTCACAGTGCATGTAGCTGCAAATGATGTGCAACGAGCAATCAATACCTCCAACGACGCGGCTGGGTTTAATCGCCTGTTGGCAGCCTTGTCGCTGCCACAGATGGTAGGAATTCAAAAACTAGGGGCGCTCGTGGCAGAATGTGGCAATGGATTATTGCAGAACACAGAGCGATGCGACGATGGAAATAAAATAAATAATGATGGGTGTTCGAGTGTATGTCATATCGAACGAGGCTGGGCCTGTCGGCTTGATGCGCGGCGTAACCACAGTGTGTCTGTATGCTCCGACATCAACGAGTGCCTCGAGTGTATCCCGGCCGCCTCTGAGACGTCTTTGCAATCTGCACCATCTGACTGCCTGCCGGTGGCGCAGTGCAGCACCTTAGTAGCGTCGTGCGTGAATACTCTGGGAAGCTACCTGTGCGCGTGTCGTCCCGGGTTTCTAGGCGACGGACTGACGTGTCGAGATGACTTGTCGAACAATAACACCTTGCAGCGCAACACCATATTTTCTCAAGATCCCGTCAGGGTGCTGCGCGCTTCCGCTACTCTTGCACCACTGTTGCCAAATCTAGGGATCACAGTGGCGCTGAGCCGCAATGTGGCACTGGTTGGGTCCGAGGGTAATTCGACCGTTCTACTTTTCGAGCGAGGGTATGAAGGCGAATGGGCATACACTCCCACGCACGTTTTTTCACGGCCGCCGTCCTCTTCAATGAGCATGTTTGGGAATGCTATTGCTCTACACATGAGTCCAGGAAGTAATGACCTTCTCTCTTCAAATATTCACCACGCAAACACCGTACGCGCGAGCTGTGCTGCCCTTAGTGCTAGCCATGGTGCGGTATACATTTATCACAAAGAGCCAGGCGGGCAGTGATGTGAATCCAGCAGCAGTTTTGACAGCGAGCATTGCAGATGACTTTTTTTTCGGCGCCTCACTAGCGTTGACCTATGATGAGTTGCTCGTAGGAGTTCCGGGTGGTAGTCTCGCACTTATTTTTCGCAGGCCCACGCGAAACAAGTATGGAGTCACCCTGAAATGGAATGCTGCAGCAAGTTTTCGGCTGGATGGGCATTCCAATCTACCATTTCTTGGTCAATGTGTGGCCCTCTCTCAGACGCATGCAGTGGTTGCCTCGTATTCTTCCGCGCGCGTGGTGGTTTTCGAGCGACTTTCCGATGGCTCGTGGCCTCGCTCGGGCACCGTTTTATATCCTGCTGATCTTGGCAAGGAGTGCAATCGTGTCGAGATCAATACTGTCTGTTCCCAGAGCTATCAAAATGCTAACCGGGGTTCTTCTTCATTCGGGTCCGCAGTATCTCTCTCTCAATCGTTCTTGGTGATTTCAGATAGTGCGCGACGCTACGTGTCGATTTTTAGTACTATGAGCAGCAATATGTCGACGGCCTCACGATCCGATATCCGTCCTGCTGACGGGGGAGTTTTTGGGCAATGTGTCTCGAATACAGACTTGTATCTCGTGGTGGGATCTCTCGGTAGCAATCGGGTCACGTTGTATCAATCGTTGCTCAACAAGACATGGCCCAGCTCTCCTGTGCAAGTCATTACGTATGAGGCACCGAATGCTGCCTCGTCTGTGGGTGCGAGTTGCGCCTTAAATAACCAAGATGTACTGATTCCGTCCTTTAGCCGTGCTCAAGGACACGTCTTTGTACACTCCTCTTCCTGCGCAAAAGGGTTTTATGGCCTTACTTCAGACCATTGCTATCAATGCCCATTTGGGACGACTTCCAAGAAAATTATCAGAGTTGTTACGGGTTGCGCATGCCTGCCAGGCACCTTCGGACCTGCAGGAGGGCCTTGCTCGCTGTGTCTCAAAAATCACTTCTGTCCCAGCGGCAGCAGTGCGAACCCGTGCCCCAATAGTACTTCAAGTCGTAACGGTTCCAGCCTGATGTCAGAGTGCGCAGACAACCGTTGGATTCTCAAGACCATGTCCCAAACCAGCTCCCTACCAGGCATGGACAATATGCTGGAACTCAATATAAGTCTAAACATCGAAATAACCCCGCAAGACAATGTCTTTTTTACGATATCGGGTCTCACTTGCGGGAGCACTGCATGCATGCCATGCTCAGGAGCCGGCCTGTCCTTGACTGGTAGCATCCTTTCGAGCAGTGATATGAGTTCTGGTGCTGCACATTCAATATTCTCCGACACCTGTGCAAGATGCGGATTGTTCAACGGCTCGTTGACTGTGCAGCATGTAGGAGACACACTTAAGAACGACATTTTCCGCCTCACCTTCTGCCTCCGGAACCCTCTCACGGCGCAAGTAGCACCCGACATGTACATATCGGCAAGCGGAGGGTCTGATGTGTACATACAACGCATCGATGCAGCATTGGGAAGCCAAGCTCCGTTGGGCGTCTTAGGATTGAAATCAGCAATCGGATGGCAGAGCACTTCGAATCAGCGCCAATCCAACCGCATCACCATCGTACTGCAGACGTTTGCAGTGCCTGCGCGTGGCACTCGCATTGTGCTGACCAACCTTTTGTACTCTGAGAAAGCAAGTGCAACGATAGAGCTAAGGCACACCAACTTTACGACTTTGACTGCGACGTCAGCAGGGAATACATCGCATTCATTTTGTTCTAGTGGCTCATGGTCGCGCAGCAATATGCAGCTAGTGGCGACGTTTTGTCACGAATCCTCACTGCCGACCACGCTGACGCTACAGTTCGAGATGCTCAACGGTGCAAGCACAGCAAGTGCACCCAACATTTCAATTCAGATTGTAAGCGCTGGTGGTAAGGTTGTGGATTCTCGTAACCTCATTCTTCCGTTTGGCAAAGCTGCTGAGGAGCAGATCGGAGTCGTTGCGGGCTTTTTGGTCTCTCATATAGTGCAGAGTACGAGTCTTCCTTCGTCTGAAAATGAAGTGACTGCTACATTAGTCAGTTCGGTCGCTCTGCACACGCTGAGTCGATTTGCAGAAATCACGATCTCCGGACTCATTGGTTCCCATACGGTGTCAAATGACAATCTGGTTCTCAGTGTGCGTGTGAAAAGTGGCGCTGTCAACACGACGGAGGCTGATCAAGACCGTGTCGAAACTTCTACTGGCAAATGGCTGCAGCAAAGTGGATCTCTGACGTTCCAAGTACCATCCACAGTCGCAGCCAGAGACATATTCATTCTCACGTGGACAATCACAAATCCTTCAGCAGGTCAGAGATCACCGACAAGCATATCTGTGGAGTCGAGCACTGTTGAGATTACATCCATTAACATGACCAAAGGCATCGGCTCGGAGAGAGTGCTACGTGTGGCTGGATTCGACAGCGTACGTGTGAGTCAGAGTTCAGCATGTCCTAATTCGATCAACACCATTTCCATCTCATTCAAGCTCTTTCTTACAATACCGTATAATGTCTCTCCAAATAGCCCCAATATGATGGCATCGGAGCTTGTGATAACAGGGTTGACCGGCACCGAATCTGATAGCATATCAGCAATGTCGGCAACAGCAGCTACTGGCGGCGCACTGACAGTAGCTGTCGAATCATGGGGACGAGGGAATGGCACTTTGGTAATATCTCTTAGCAGCGCGACACAAATGCTGGCAGGCACCACTTACACACTGGATTTTGATGTGGTGAACAATGTGAAAGGGAGCGATGCTGCGAATGTGGCAATATCGGGGCGGGGTACAGCCATGATGTCGCAGGTGCAGGCAGTGTCGTCGCATGATCTTTCATCACCCTTTCGTGTGCACGGAGTAAGATCTGTGTCCCTTACGCAGGGCTCGTCAAGTGTAAATGAGCCAAACACCTTGATGTTGGCGCTCAGTTTTTTTGTGCCGTTGCCAGATGAAGCGGGCGGAGTGAATGTCACTATTTCTGGACTCGTCGGCTCAGCCCTACCGAGCACAGCAGCCCTGCCCATTACACAAATCCGCCTCCTCCACGACACTGTCATCGCCGGTAATGCAGACTGGGATCAGATGCAAGGGAATTTAATAGTGACATTTGCTGGATCGAACATATCTCAAGTCGCCACGTTTTACGAAACACAGAGACTTTCAGAATCTCTCATCTACCCGGAGTACCGCTTCACATTCACGTTAATCAATCCCAACGTTGGGCACGCGTCCCCGTCACACGTTCAGATCTCAGCAGCAGCAGCTGGCAGGTGCGCAGCGGGGATCATTCAGCCGCAATTCATTCCGAAAGCCGTAGGATATTTAGCCGCGATGCTCATAGCAGATTTTCTCGCACCGACAATGTATCAATCAGATGCTTCTGTCGCAGTGCTGAACAGAGTGACGCTGGTGTTTCATACTACAGGCTTCCTTCCAAAGGGCTCGCGAATAGTAATCCAAGGAATTGAGTGCGTGCGATGCGGCTCTGTGCCAGACCAGTGCTCTCTGCTTTTGCGCTCGGTCACAGTTAATAACACTCATTTCTGGGACGACGACATTGACAAGGCTTTGGATGATTCGCCGATCACGTTCGCCGACACAGAAACACGCAGGTCAACCTACCCGATTGCAATTGTGGTATTACGAGTGATGCAAGACCTCTCGGCCGGCGCTATCAGCATGACGTTTAGTGTGCGCAACAGTGATTGTGGCGCTGACCCGACGCCCCAAATCTTCATTTCTGTAGAACCTTCAGAGCAGTCAGAGAACGCAATACGTTTGTCTATTCCTCCTCGTTTCATGACTCTTGGGCAAGGATTCTCGCAGCCATTGCTGGTAAACTACTTTGTAAACAGTCTTGTGCGTCAATCGGCCGTGGGTTCTGGAGCTCACAACATGATCAGCTTCTCCTTCTCTTCGAAGGCGCCCCTTGCTGCTAACTCTCAGGTGGTATTATCAGGTAAGATTTCCCCAACTATGTTTATACGTATATACATTTGTACACGAGTAGAAATACAGATCAGTACAAAGCGTTCCTTACGCAGCTCAGGCGTAAATTCAGCAACTCGATCAAGAAGCTCGTACATTTTCCTTCGCATTCGGAGTGTGTCATACATTGATTTTCTCGGAATTGCCGAATGAGTAAGAGAGAGGCTATTCCTGTCTTGTCTGTGCCTGTCTTTTTTGAAGTCCTTGTCACCTGCCCTCATTCCTTCTCTGATTCTGCGTAACGTAACTAAAATGTATTTTCCTGCTTTGTCAGATGAGTTATCTTCTTTGTGCGGTTGTCGTTTTACAAAAATTGAATCTGCTGTATTGGCAAATATAACCCCTCCCCCCCTTTTAATCTTACGTTTGTACATCATACATGTTTTGGCAATAAATCCACAATATGACAGGGTTGATTTCGCTTCATAATTCGACGACACCAGCTGGAAACATCAGTCTGTATGGCGTCGATGCTCACCTTTTTGGCCAGAGGGCGCATTTCAACAAACGAGCTGGGCTTTTGACCTTGAGTTTGACCAATGACAGCACAGCACTGCAACTGTTTTCTGTGGCATTTTGGGCTGTGAACCCACTCGAACCTCAGGCATCGCAAGTCACTTATATTCAGGCTCTAGATCCTCGTGCCACGACACTCGCGGAAATGACAGACACTGGATTGGACCGCAGAGCACCACTGCTGGTCATGGATTTTGAACAGCGGGAGATTGGGCAATCCAGCCCGTTCCCGGGAAGTAGCAATACTCTATCTGTCACGTTTTCTGTGAGCTCACAACTGACCACCAATTCTACCTCTCCGTCACACATGCAAGTCCTTGAAATAAAAGGACTGGTCACAAGCAGCACCGCCGACAGCGACGATTTCAGCGCGTATACACGTTACCACACGCCAATTCACTCTGCTGTGTGGCGCAGCGGCATAGGGGCACTTTATCTGAGACTCAACGATACATTGCTGTCCCAAACCCCGTACATGTTTTCCTTTGTCATCCAAAACAGCATTTCGGGGCAAAGTAGTGTTGTGCCATCGATCGCAGTCGGGCAATTGAGTGCCAACGATGGTGGCGTAGTGTTTAGCTCACAGTCCCTGTTGGCAGCAGTCGAAATGAATGGCGCCAACGGCACAGCAGCACCTCTGAGAGTGTTTGCAAACTTTACGGTGGTGCAGCTCGGACAATCTAGTGCTTCCTCGTCTGCCAACAACACACTTACCCTCACGCTCGCTTCGAAAGGAGGGTTGACGTTTGACTCGTCTATTTTGCTGACTCTCCGAGGCCTCACTGGCAGTCACACCCCTTCCGGAATCGTAATTGTCACATCAATGGATGCCAGTAACGATCTCGCCGACTGGAACCGCGAGCGCGGCACACTAATTTTTTCATTGAATATCACCTTAGCAGCCAGCCAGCCCCTCGTCCTCAGTTTTACTCTGAAAAATCCCAGGACCACTCAATCGTCACCAAGAGTGAGCCTGTGGATCTCACAAATCTCTCCCATGTGGAATCCCCTCACAAGTGGACTTAATCTCGAAGCGCCCTTGGTAGTGGCTGGGTTTGTGACGGCCACACTGTCTCAAACTACAGCGTCGCAGGGAGCTACCAACACGCTTCGATTGGAAATATCTCTACAGACATTGATGCCTGCGGGCTCAGTCATTCTCATTTCGGGACTCACGGGAAGTGCAACGGTTGATTCGCTTGATATAGTCCTGTCTATTTTGCAGTTTAACAATACTCTCACCGCCATCAGCCCGTTCAAGTCGACCGCCCAGTGGAATCAAACAAAAGGGCAACTGCGCATGGAGCTGCTGCTACCATCTGAATCTTCAATTATGTATGCGATCGTTTGGAATGTGACCAACCCTTTTGCATATCAGCCAACGCCAAACAACATACGGATGTGGAGCGAAGGCCCTGTTACAATAGCTGAGACAAGTGTGCAAACTGCAACAGGAAGCGCGTCTCCGATGCTGGTCAACGGCTTCCAAACAGCGTATCTCTCGCAAGATCAAGTGTCAGTCTCCACATACAATAAACTCACTCTTACACTTATGACTCAAGCAGCCGAAATCAAGGCCAAGACGCTGGTGACTCTTTCGGGACTTGTGGGAGCAATGCCGGATGGTTGCAGGGGCCTTGCTACGTGTGAATTCAACATCGAACTCTCACCACCGAATGAAATTTTTCGGACAGTAGCCCTCTGGTACGCAGCTGCAGCGAATACACCAGCACACATTGTGTTGCGTCTCGTGGAAGATTCTTTGCCGGACGTAGAATATTCGTTTATTTTTGAAGTGCTAAATGGCGGAAATGCTCAAATGTCGCCCGACATTTCAATCAGTGCGTGTTGTGAGTCGGTGATTGTGCCTGTAGCCGTGGATCGCGGGAGCAAAAACACAGCACCACTGCTCATAGCAGGCTCGGTTATTGCAAATATTTCTCAGAGCTCGGCGGGACAGGGCATGCTGAATAATTTGACGCTAGACTTGTCCTTCACTGTGCGGCTCGGGCCCACTGATCCAGCAACTTACATCGAAATTTCAGATCTCGTGGGCAGTAAAACCGCATCAAGTACGTCCGCGAATCCTTTTGAGGTGCAGTGCTCCGGCAACAAACTCAACAGACCTCAGTGGAAGGCCACAGACACTCGTGGAATTCTCACGCTTTCCATCGGAAATGATTACATTCTTGCAGGTGAGGTGGTGACGTGTTCCTTTACCCTTCGGAATCCCGAGTTTCCGCAAGTAGCTGCACAAGCGCGAGTGCAGCTGCATGGCGCCATCGCTGGAGAAAGCTATCTCATGACCCCCCCCGCCCTAATACATAGAGCTCCACTTTTTGTGTATGGATGGACACACGCGTCGATCCTCCAGCGCACGCCATCTGCTGGCGAAATCAACACGCTGACCGTCAGCCTGGAATCTCTTGGCTCGCTTCCTGCTGCATATTCCGTCACAATATCTGGCCTCTTCAATACACGCACCTCCTCGACGCTCCAACTCCCGCTTGTCCGCAATGAATCTGTGTCTCCGTCTCCCTTTGCTGCAACGGGTGTGTGGACTCAAGAAAGTGGCGATCTCATTGTGTATCTCTCTTCTCCATTGCGGTCGGCCCAATTCTCCTTTGATCTCCGAAACCCATTGCAAGGGCGCGATGGGCTGGACGTGCAAGTACACATTGAAGGGCTACTAGTGAAGCGCATCATGCAAAGTGGACTCGGTAATTCCGCTGCAATGCTTGTTGCAGGTCTACTACTGCGATCCATTGGACAGTCCAATCCTGGTACGCTATATTTTGTGCAGACGTATGAGAATGTGTGTGTACACATATGCATGGCACGTGTACTCAAGTACATATGTATATGGGTATATATTCTACGTAAACATGTACTTGAGACACGCTTTACATGACGAAAGCCACGAAGCCAACTTGCGAGAATTGCTGTCCGCAATCACGCCCATCACCATATGCATAACAACTCACAGGCATGGCCTTGGAGAATACGATTTCTGTGACACTGACCACACATGCGACGCTGGAGCCTGGTACGATGCTAATAATCTCAGGCCTCCTCGGATCGTCAACACCAGGTTCTGATACTCGACTATAACTTGCCATATTGGTATCAAACAAGCACTTGTAAACACGTGTGAACCCCCTTTCTTACATTCTCTAAATGTGTGCACTCCGACGCAGACTCGAACGCGTTGCTAATTGGAGGCAACAGAGCGGCTAGGCTTCTCTTCGGTCCACTCGCTCTGTGGCTGCAAGAGCCGGGCGTGGTGATTTTAGTCTCTCAACCATTGCACATGTCTACAAATAGTAGCAGCCTTCACCCTCCATACGAAGCGCACAGTGAATTGCTCCTCAATTTCACTCTCCAAAACCCACCTCATGGACAAGAGGTAAGAGTAATATTGTCTGCGTGTTGGTGTATTCTGATACTGGTGCTTTGATCACACTCGTTGTGACAAAACAGATGCAAACCTCCTGATTAAGTCTTGACTTTTATTCTTGAATAGCCCACTAGCATTGGCATTCAGTCGCGCCTCTTCGACCCGCACATTCTGTCTGCTCTTTCCCACGAGTATCAACCCCTGTTCCATTACGCAAATGCACGTCGCTTCAACTGCAGCGCTGGCGCTGTGTGTTGCAGCACTGGGGATGTGGGTGGTGGTGTCGGCAATGTCACGGCCAACGGCAATCACACAAATGACAACAGCACCACAGAGAGCAGCAACAACGCAGACTTCCCAGGGAAAAATAGCAGCACAGACAACAGCACAGGCAACAGCACAGGTGGCTGCTGCAACTGCTCCATGGTGGTGACAAAGATGGTGTCTGCTCGTAATCTGTGGACGCATCTGAATTTGAGCAACTGGTGTGTGTCTGTGTGTCTGTATCTGTGTCGTTGTCTTTGTCTGTATCTGTGCCTGCGCCTGTGTCTATGCCTGAATCTGAATCTGTATCTGTATCAGTGCCTGTATCTACAACTGTGTGTGTCTCTGTGTCTTTGTGCGTATCTCTGTCTGTATCTGTGTCTGTGTCTTTTTCTATGTGTTTGTGAGTCTGTTTCTTTGTGTGTGTGTGTCTGGTTGTGTGCGTCTGTGTTTTTGTGCGTCGATGCGTCTGTACTTCTTTGCGTGCGTGTGTGCGTGCGTGCGTGCGTGCGTACGGGCGGGCCTGTGGGCGTGGGAGTGTGTGTGAGAGTGCGTGTGGGCGTGTGTGTCTTTGCATGTGCATGATTGCGCCTTTTTATACTATCAAGTGTCAAACAGAAAACCCACATAAATATAATCAAAATACACAAACACAGGAACTCTAAATTAACTACAAGTGGTGTAGTCATGAATTCCACTGTGATGGATTCAGCTGAACAAAATGGGGCGCCAATGCGAGTAGCCTTTTTCACGGTTGAAATTTGTATATGTGCACAGCATGCATCTGTAATGCAAAGCAGAATCACTGCGCGCGCACACATCACCACGCTCACGTACACATGTGCTTGCATTCACATACTTGTGTGTGTGTGTACATGTAGATGGCTGCGATCAAACAAAGTACCACAGCAGGCGATCGCATTAACACGCTGACGGCGTCCTTTCAGACAAATATCGAAATTAAGTATGGGTGGACAATCACCATTACTGGTCTTCCACCACCCCCCCCCTTCTGTTTTCGTTGTTGCTAGTATGTTCACGTATATATGTAAGCATTTGCGTACATATATATATATATTTATATATATATATATATATATATATATATATATATATATATATATATATATAGATATATATATATATA
>Ga0105053_10009575_pt1 | contig 12307 bp, 23 predicted proteins | sample BON01_FD_78093 | JGI IMG/M metagenome (GOLD analysis project Ga0105053, IMG submission 78093) | Freshwater microbial communities from Lake Bonney liftoff mats and glacier meltwater in Antarctica - BON-01 | ecosystem: Environmental > Aquatic > Freshwater > Ice > Glacier meltwater | place: Lake...
ATACAAGGATCCATCAACGAACAACAGTGGCGACAGCAACTCACGGAGCTCGGAATGAATTCGCACCAGCAGGACAAGACAATACAGAAATGCATTGCAGCGAGCATTCAAGTTTGAGGTACACACGCAGTAGCTAGCTCATCTGAGAAGCAAGGTAACGATGGTTGATAGAGGTGGCCACAAAACGCAAAGACACACAGTGGAAACGTCTATATACATATATATACTATTTATTCTATGTTACATATCACACATGTAAATACGCATACACATACACATACTCTCCTCTCCCTCCTTCTTCTTGACTAAGAGCTCGTCGCATCAAATGATGCGAAAGGCCTTGTGCCTGCATCAAACGACCATCCTGATCCCTCTGAAACATCGAGGCATTGGTATTGGTACCAACAGACAAGGTCTTCCACACACCATTATTTCGATGCAGGCGGGGTCAGTGGCAGCTCGCAATGGCAATTTTTTGGTGGTCGAATTTATCACCCGCCGCCGGGGTTTGGGTCCTTGCCGTGCTGGCATACGAGGGCAACGCTCTGCTCTCTGTCACACTCACACCCTCCAAAAACGCCACCGCTGCCGACAACGTGTTTGGAAGCAAGACTGTCTTCCTGCATGAGAGCACCTCGGCACAAAATGGTGGTGCCACAGGCATCTCGTCGTGCTCCTCTGCATGCCAATGCCAAATATTTACCTCTACAACAGGCTCGCTGGCCGATCGGTCGACCTACTCAAACAATTATGCAGACGACACCACATGCTGGTGGATGATTGTGCCCAACACCACAGACATAGCGCAGCTCGTGCCGGAATTTGGCTCGTTTGTCACCGAGGCGTTTTACGATACTGTCACAATATACGAGTGTTTGGATGCAATGTGTCTCCATATTTCACAGCTCGAAATTCTGTCCGGACCTGATATCGCTATGCCACACACAGTGTCTACCTTGACCGGGGCCATGATGGTACGCTTCCAAACCGACCACAGTGCGACCTACCGTGGATTTTCCGCCGTGTGGTGGACGGTGCCCAACAACGCCAGCGTTGCAGACCGTGTTGTTGGTGCCACCGGCGGAGGCTTTGTTACAGGAGTGTCAGGAATCATTACTAGTGAAAACACGACGGATGTCTATGAGAAGTATCGCTGGATCATTGGTGATGGCGTGGCAAATGAGGTGGTGTTCCTTTCCTTTGAAATGTCTTCTGCCTTTGCTGGTTTCATTCTGATTGATGAATGTGGTGGACTTGACTGGAACATCACCGCAAATACCTCTGTTTCGCTCCTCGCTGTGCCGCTTTGCCGCAACCCAAAACCCGTGGCCAGCTTGCCCAATGTGCAAGGCGTGTACAATTACACGGGGGCTGTCGCAATGCAGATTCAATTCCAACCCGACTTGCAACAGCATACACCGCGCTTGCAGGTGCTGTGGCGCATTGCTACAGCCGACTCCATTGTTGAAGCACCACCAGAAAACGAGGCAACCCCTGTGCTTGCAGTCTGCAGGCCGCCACAATGTGTGCGTTTCGAGTACGCCACTGCCGCTGGAACACTGTGATATGGCGCACTGGGGGCGCCATACAAGGCCAACTCTGACTATATGTGGAGCATTGTGATCCATGGCACCGAGTGGGTGAAGCTTCGCTTCTCGTTGTTTGACGTTGAAAGAAGGTATGATGTGGTGAAAATATACGAATGCACGGGCCCCTTGCATGACACACATTGTTTACACGATGATAGCTGGACCTTGCTCGCGGAGTTGTCGGGCTCGTTGGCGGACAACACAGCTCCGGCGTCCATACACGATTGGTTTGTTGCACGCGGCGGCATGCGCGTGCACTTTACGGCAGATTCTACCATCCAGAAGGCCGGGTTCGAGGCAACATGGACATCATCGTCAACCCCCCCCCCAGCGGTGGTGCACACACAAAACGACACCGCAGTGACTCGAAAAAAACTGGAATCCATGCTCATGGAGCTGTGGCGGCGACTTGTCGATGCCCTGCAGTAGCACGCGGCAACACAAGTCAAACGTGTGTGTTTGCGGTGTTTTGTAGCTTTTGCATATGTAGACGACTTTTTTGCCCATGTGTCCAAGACTTGTATATTTCTTTTCGCAATGGCACACAATGCGCGATTTTTTTCTATTTGCCAGAAAGCCAAGCCGTTTTTTCTCCATGGGCGTTTCGTGTTTGTATATAAATGTCCACACTACATGGGTTACGATTTCAATGCGCCCGACACGCATGAAAAGCAAACACTGGCTGTTTACTACATGCGTCGTTTTTTATGTGGCCAATTACATGTTTCTGCCGAGCGCCGCGGCTGGCATCACCTCTGCGTTGAATAGCGATGTGTTCAACACGCCGACGCCTTTTGTTGTTGACACTACATTGCTGATTGTGGATACAACACCAACACCTATCCTCGAAAACACACCTCAATATATGCAGACGGTAATTCTAGGCGATGGTGATAGTACACATAATGCTTCTGTGACTATGCAGAGCAATACCACAGGTGAATCTATTGTTCTCCCTGCGGATGAAGATGCATCTCTGTCGACGTCAAGCAACACTACTCACAACATAACTTCTGATAGTACTCCAGTAGTAATTCAAGATGAAACATCCGTGGATCCTGATGATGCAGATAATGCTTCTGTGCTTACGTCAGACAACACTACTTACAACACAACTCCTGATAGTACACCAGTAGTGATTCAAGATATTACATCCGTGGATCCTGATGATGCAGATAATGCTTCTGTGCTTACGTCAGACCACACAACTCCGGATAGTACACCAGTAGTGATTCAAAGTGAACATTTCTAGATCCCGATGATGCAGATAATACTTCTGCGCCTACGTCAGACAACACTACACACGACACAACTCCTGATAATACACCAATACTAATTCAAGATGAAACATCTGTGGGACTTGTTAACGCAAACAATGCTTCTGTGCTCGTGTCAGACAGCACTTTGGAGAATACGACGGCACTCACTCCTGATAGTACTCCAATGGTGATTCAAGGTGAAACATCTGTAGGACTTAATGACGTAGACAATGCTTCGGTGCATATGTCAGACAGCACTTCGGAGAATACGACAGAACTCACTCCTGATAGTACCCCAGTAGTGATTCAAAATGAAACAACTGTGGATCTCAGTGACGCAGACAATGCTTCAGTGGATCTCAGTGACGCAGAAATTTCCTAGCTAGGTAATTTCCGGTCCGGACCGAGCCTATTTGGCGTACCGGTCTAAGTCGTACGACTTATCTGTTCTCAAGTCGTATGGTATTGTCAACTCGCACTCTGTTTTTGCAGCGCTGTCGTTTTTTGTCAAGTGGAGTGTGTCGCAATGTACCAATCGACTCCGAGAGCACGAAGACATGCAGCATAAGAAAGATGCGGCGTTGCTGCGGATGATTGCAAGTGTTCTGGACTGTAACAAAGCAGCTCTTGCTGCATATCGGGACAAAAAAGATGACGACATCATTCAGCTGTTTATCACAGCTTCACAGGATTGGATCAACACGTACTTGCCCGAGACAATCTCTATCACTATCAGCGCTGCCCCCAAAGACAAAAGAATTGGCTACGAGCACGACCTTCACATCGCCATGGCGCATCACTGCTATTCACAGGGTGTTTCATACAACAGCAAGTATTCCAGTCTCATGTGCAACGTTCACGACAGACTGTACAGCAATTTTCTCGCCCAAGAAACACTCGCAGCAGAAAATGTCGACGACAATGCAGAGGGCGCCGAGAAAACACACGAGCATATGGAATTTGCCGCTATGTACTTGAAGTTTCCGTATCACAATGTGATGCTCTTGTACTTTGGTCGACTTCTGCAAGACTGTGTCTATGGCCACACAACACCCAATTCCGACGCCGATGTGCAGCAAAACGCACGTGCTCTCTTCAAAATGTCGTTTGCCAACTACGAATCCATGACACACAAGACGGCCACTTTAGCATCTTCCAAAGTCACAACCTGTCCCGAAGTGCATGCACCCGTTACTGCATCTGAGTGTGTCGAGATTGCTCCGGAAGTGTCCGCACTTCCTGCTACCGACTGCCTCGCGGCGCCAACAACTCTGCCCAAGGCCACAAATGAAATCGATGGTCCACCCGTTTCCAATCAGCCCGACCACGCCAACCACGACGAACTTGTGAAGAATCTTGGCGACACACACACGCCCACGACTCCCGTCGGTGTTGCTACAAAACAACCCTGCATTTCAGACATGGGTTCGTACAAGTCGTCTGTCGGGATTTTTATTCTCGGCATGGTCAATTTTTCGCAGAAAGACCACCCATACTTCCTGCAAAACATGTACACCAGCCTTCGCCATCTGTCCGAATTAATGCTCCATGGCAACGCAAAAGCTAAGCAAGCCTGCCTTCTCATCAACATACCTCAACTCGTACAGCTGGTCCGAGACAACATTGCAGGCCTCAGTCACACAGGCACCATTGTAGAAATCGAGACGAATCTATTAGAAATCGAAGAAATAGAGCTTGCTGCTACCAATGAGGAGACTACAAATGCTCTAGTAGACCTATGCCCTGCCCCTGTTCAGTTCGATACGATCAGAACAGATCAATTGTAATAGACTCCTTTCCGGAAAGACGACGAAATGCAAATAGAAGTTGTTTTTTGGGAGCCGAGGGCATGGTCGTGCGATTGGTAAGGTGTGCTTTGCGACAGGGGCTATATGGAGGCTCATCCAGGTGTGGGCTGGTGTGAAAGCTAATGTTTTGCACACCATCCAGCACATCATCGTGGGACACTTGGTTGGAGTTGTATTTCTTTGTCGGGGGCTTTATAGAGGATTTCACCCGAAATAGCCCCGAAATAGCTTCGTTTGTGTCGTGCAGGGGCATCCTTGGGGGTTTATGTGGTAATAGGGATTTCTGCATAGGGGGTTCGTTGGTGTTGTGAGAGCATCGAGAACAGCGCCAAAAAATAAAAGTGTGAAAACATATATTTGATCTCGAAGTACATGCGTAGAAATGTGTAATATGTAAAGTACACAAGAATGTAGAGACTAGCCTGATTCACAAGGGCTTGTGTGACAATGTATGTCGTGAAGACGCCATCGAGAACATAGAGCGTAGTCTCTGAATACAAGACCGTGACCTGTTTTCGTTGGAATTGTTTGCGAAGATACAATATGAGCAGAGTGCCAAGAACGATAGACACCACAAACGAGACACTCGAATAATACGCCAGCGCAAACACTTTGCGCGCAGTCGTAGTGTGCTGCCACCACTGCTGTGCAAACCTGTCCTTGCCATACATGGCAAGTCTAGCGTGCGAACACAATAAGCATGCGATCCCAATTAAGGACACCGGGCCAATCAAATTCGTACACGATACGTTTCCCACCGCAATGGATGGCCATTTTGTGAACAACATGTTTTCAATTACATATCAAAAAATATATGCTGCTGCGTCAAGTGCAACATTGCTATATCTCCATACAACTCCGACAGACTCCTTCCTACATTGCCAAATGCCCTGTCTTTCTTTCCGGTGTCGCTGGAACACATCAACCACATCGTGTCTACGTCGGCTTTTGTGAATAAAGGGCGTTTCCTCCAGACCGAAACGCTCCAAATCGGCACAGACAACACTCGTTGGCGCGTGTGAATAAGCACAATGTGCCAGTGAGTGGCAGTGAATCGATGCCAACCTTGGAAAGGCGCGCTGGAAATCGAACCAAGCTGAGTCTTGCAGCCCACCATTGCGCCTGTGTTTGTAGTGTGGTCTCACTATTTCACACGAAGTCCTAACTTACACATGGGCATTATGCAAAGATGCCTCCTGCCGAGCCGCGTCCTCGGCAATTTTCCTGTGAGCTAGTGCGTTGGCTGCAACCTGTACATGATGCGGCTTGGGGGCCGGATTGCACTCCACGTGAAAGTACCCAATCTGGTCCTTGCCACGCAGCGATTGCTTGTTTGTAGTCACACGTTGCTTGCACCAACGGCATTTGCCGCGCGACTCTTCCCCATTCAACTTCATCCCCACCCGCCATGGCCCACGGCTGTCAACTCAGCAGTCTTGGTGCTAGCACCAACAGCATGCACCGTGGAAGGAGTAGAACTGGCTGTAGAAGGAAACCCATACTCGGCCAGGACAGCCCACTAAACATCGGTTGACACGCAAAGAACGGTGGAAATGAAGACCCTGCAAGCTGCTTTAGCAGTAATAGAACACAGCCAACCTGGATTTGAAAGTCATAGACAACAACTCCACTGGCCGCGCCTTACTGCTCAGATTCACGCGGCAGCCCTGCTTCAACTCACTGCTCTTGCCATTTCTCTCTGCAACTCGGCGGATAGACTGAGTCACGAAGCCGATTCCACAGTCACCAGAGTCACTCGGCTCCCAGCTCTTATTAGACGTCTCTGTAATAGATGCAGCCGAGATCCTCTGGAGAAGGACGCACACAGGTCCTGGTGGGAGACCATTGTTGCACTCTGCAAAACAGCCCAGAACAAGGGCAAACGCTGGCCTGACTCCCATGACGTGGCAATTCAGGAGGTGGCAGACGGCTGCGAGCACCCAAACTGGCATCTATCCTCTCGGACCTCAGATACATCAGAGACCGTCCCGAGGGCCCGCCTGAGAAATACTCCAGACCTTACAGGCTCCAGCAGGTGGCTTGGCATAACCAGTCCAAAGCAGGAGTCAACCTGATGAGAGACATCTCTGGCCTGCGCAGACATCTTCTTCACTTGGTGTAAACTGGCCTACTTCCCCAGCATCATCATAGAACTAGCAGAACTCCTCTACCGTCAGCCGGCTCCGGCAGATTTGGCTAGAGTGGCAAAAAACCTGCGACAGATTTTCTACCTACTAAATATGCACAACCGACACACTCCTCCGAATGGAGGCTGGTCAATATGTCCTCCATGTCGTTGAGGGTGGAAACACAGGGTCGCAGCTATCAAACCATCATCTACATCCCAGCTTGGATGGATCTTGCACTCTGACTTCGGGGGCAGGACTCTCTCTTTGGGACAGTCTCGAACACCCTTCGCTGGGATCTACTTTTAATGGCTGTATCTCAAATTGAGGCCACGCTCAAACCGTACAACACCTATATTCCTCCCATCAACTCGCGCCGGACTCAAGACAGGCCACTAAACAGTCTCGATGAGGTCCAAAACTGGGTGCAGCTCCACAGACCCAATGTCACCAACGACAGAGCATGTGCAAATCTTGAATTCTTGTGCACTTTGAACACCCCATCCCCAAAGAGACTGAAGTACCTTCTTGAACTCTGCAAAAAAAAGAAACCCTGCCATTTCAGAAACACCCTCCTCGAGACACAGGAAATCTTATGCATCCCCCTCTCCTTCATTACTGGGAGGCGGCGAGCCATCTGGCGGACCGAGGAGGCTGGTGGGTACGAGCTCTCTCGGAGGAACTTACTTCGATGTGCGTCAAATGCAGGCAAATATGGCCAGCCCACCAGCTGGCCAAGGAGGGCTGCACTGACTGCAAAGCGAACCCTCACTGGAGAAAGATCTGGCCCAAAAAAAAGGGGCTAGACCTAGGCTCCAGAAGACATGGTGTCAATGTGCACAGTGATGCAATTGGCCCTTCCGGAAGAAATCAAAATAATATTCCATCCGATTCTCATCTCGGACTCTACCTTTACACTGCCGCAGTCTAGAGGACATGATGCAAGAGATGGGGATATCGACGATCGATGCTCCCACCGGTCTGGTCACCTCAGCTCTCATACGTCTGTGGTTCACAGCCCTAGAACTGGGCCATCCTCTCATCGATGACAACCATGACAAGCCCTTACACCCATTGATGGGCCCGTTCCTCCGCAGATATTTATCCAGATTTGAGAGCATGGACGACGACGACGACGAGATGGGGCATCTCACAGGCTTGTGCGCCACCAGAATGTTGGCCCACTCCATGCTTGAAGATTGGGAGGTCGATCACGTTGCGGAGGATAATGACATTGGTAGGGCTATATCAGCACCTACGTAGGAACAGAGAACGTTTCTCGACCCCGCATACAGCCAGAGACCTAAACAAGGTCGATGAGATCGAGCTCGACAGCGAGTATCCACAAAGAATGGATAACCCCAAGCATAGATCCTTCTCATGGCAGGTCCTACGTAAAGCCGCTGACATCTTCGGAGCGACTCGACGAAAACATGCATTGGCGAGACTGGTCTCACTACCCCCACCTTCTTCCTCAATGACCAAATAGGAGCAAAGCTCACGTGGGGTGTACTCGACGAAAGCCCCGTCATTGTGAATTGGAGTTGGCTGGACTCATCGGAACAGGCTGAAATCACCCCGACCTTGGCATCTACGGACAACTGGATCATACTCACGCACCATTTCGGTCCGGAGAAGACTATCACTCCCCTGATCCCGGCTGGCGCTCCAAGAATCCAACATACCAAAGGGAAAGCCAGCAGGGAAAAAGGGTGGTGGAGAACAGGAACTGACAAACTTTCCTCCATTGGCCTGGACACCGAGGTCTGGATCAGTCAAGGCAGCACGATCTCCAGCGCCAACATGCTCGCCCTGGAAGAACCTCTGCAGACGAAATCTGAAACAGACCTTCCAGATATGCGCACGGATGGAGTGGTTATGATCTATTGGGCGGGAACTGATTCTGGCCTCATGGATATCTAAACTTCCTTGGGGTCATGCACGCCATAGACGGATCGAAAAGCTGTAAGGGGAATGGAGCTTCTATCGACACGACACCAAAGGAGGCGGCTGCTGCAGGGTGGGTAGAGGCACTGGAGGAGGGTCGTCTGGCAGGGCCGAATTTGCTGCAGCATACCTGGCTCTCGACGATTCCCTCTCTCACGATCAACCCATAGCTGTCTTTAATTTTGATTTTATTGGCTTTTATTACTGGAAACAATAGTTTGGAATCCTTGCTTGAGGGTCTATTTGCTCAAATCCATTTTGATTTGAGTTGACGGGGTTTCGGCCGGAATCGAACCTGGGACCTGCGAATAACCCAAATTTTTTAAGTCCTGCGCTCTTCTCCACTGAGTTATGGTGACGTATGCATCACCGAAGATCCTTCAGGACTTTCCCAGACTCTACGGGGTTTATGACAGTCTTTGGCGAGGGCAAGGACCCTCTTCTTCGCCACTCTCCCGATGGAGATATACTGGCTCGCATCATCAAGGTTCTTCATCAAAGGGTGGATATCGGACTCTTGACTATCTTCATTAAAATCAGAGCTCATAGAGGAGAGTTTCTCAACGAGAAGGCTGACAAATGGGCCAACAAAGGGCGAGATGATGTCAACAATGTAAAATGGGATGGCCCAAGCCTACATCCCACCTTCTCATGCACAGATTCTTCATGAACAAAACCTTTCGGGCTAGAGTACATTTAAAGGCGGAACTGCAACTTCCTCTTCACAATAACTTTACATCCGAATTTCTTAACCGAGACGACATCAGCAGGGATCTTCTGGGGAAACACTGGCAAAACAAGACTGTTCCTGACCGGTCCAAAAGATGCCTGCTACAAAGCATCGGTTACCAATTCCCCTGTTCTAATCTCCTCAAACTCTGGGGTATCCGGGAGGATGATAATTGTAGGCTCTGCAAACGACTACATCCGGACGTGGCGCTGTGGCCGGAAAGTCTCGGCAATATCCAAGCCCGATGCCCGATTCTCCCAAAACCCAGAATTGCGGTGCATCACGGCATATGGCACGAGCTACTCACAGCCATCAGCAGGAATTTCGTAGAGGTATACGACGATGGCGAGAAGAAATGGTACTTGACGTCACCTGTCAGCGAGGCCACCCACGATGGGTGGACAGTTTGCCAAATCCTTTTACATCTAGGGCTGTTTTCTGGGATACGAAGACTAAATGAGGAGATCACCACATTCCACGCCCGGCAAAATATCTTCTTGACGGCGTCGAAGATCACCACCTTCCAGGGCCGAAGACCAGATGGAGTGGGGTTCGACGAAAAGGGTAAATAGTGCGTATTTCTGGAATTTACTCGCCCAATGGACTCGGTGTCGTCTTCGGGCGAGGGGGACTGGGCAGAACGGAAAGAACTTGAGAAGAATGAGAGTTGCTACTTTATCAATGATCTTAGTGCCTTCAAAGGGCGACCCTGGAATTGCTCACAGATTTACTTCACAGTTGGAGAACGCGGCTCTCTTAAGAAGATCCAATTTCAAGAAAGACTTTGATCGCGGAAGCTCTGTAAAAGTGAAACATTCGTTTGTACGAGAGTTGAGTAATGTAGTATAGTTTGAATATGTGTGACCGCTTTTTTAGATTTGGCGGCCGTGTGGGGGCCATGACGATTTTTGGCCTTTGATATTCATTTCGTTCGTCCTAGGTAGGGTCTACCTTTGGTAGGTACTAGAGATGGGTCCTACCTAGGACGAACGAAATCAAAATCGAAGTCTACAAAATCGTCACGGCCCCTACACGGCTGCCAAATCTGAAATAGCGGTCACACATGTTCAAACTTATACGATATTACTCAACTCTTGTACAAACGAATGTTTCACTTCTACAGAACTTCTGCGATTAAATTCACCTTCTTGGGGTAACCAAATCAAAGGCCAGAGACAAAATCCAAGCGATTGCGGTGTCGAAAACACTAGCCCTGTATAATATCATTCTCAAGCTTTTTCATGTCTCCATTCTTCGCGCCCCCTTGACCGCTTTTGTTTACAGCTCACGTTCAGCTATCACGGTTCGCACGCACTTCATTCCCAGCTCCAAAAGTCTTGCTCAACAAGTGAGACAAGAAACTGGAACCAACAAGCCTGCTATCACTATTCTCTCATTAACACAACCACACAATTGCCATGCCCGCTCAGTAAGCACCCAGTCACACTGATTCTGAACAACTGCATGCGTCGAACACATACGCACAGGTCCTCCTAGGTACGAGCACCCAGCAGCCTTTTACATATAACACAATGAAATCATTACGCCATTCTTAAATGGATGCACAACCCCGCACACCAATTATAGAGATTCTCTTCAAGAGTCTTTTATAGGATATAGATGCAAAGGAGATCAATAATGAACTTCCCATTTGTTCTGTTCCAATAAACAACATTATCTCTCTCTACGTGCAATGGGTCCAAGCATTTCATTACTGCAGTTCATGTGTACCCGGCACATTTCAGAGTATGTATGGATTTAATGGTAATGCATGTCCAAATTGTGGTTAGGGAAAATACAATGATTTACCTCATTTAGCAACGGTGTGCAAGTCGTGTCCAGCAAGCCCCACCAGCCCTGTGGCATCCATAAATATTGACGCATGTTTTCTATTAGTTCCCTGTATTGCGAATGAATACATGTTTGGTATCGTTTGCACCGCCTATCCCGGCAACAGCAGCTTGCCACTGGGGAGCACATCAATATCAGACTGCCAATGGGAATGTCCATCTAAAAATGAAGCTAGAAATTTCGTATGTACTGCTTGTAGCACTAGGAAATACCAAACAAGCGCGGGTGTCGAATTGTACCAGGACTGCTCGGCAGGCCGTTATCAACCTTTTCCAGGAAGTTCACATTGCTTGTAGTGTGACACTGGTAAACATCATGAAAATAATGGAAGGAGCACATGCAATGATTGTCCATCTCGTTATCACTCACCGCTCGAATCCACTAGTATTTCACAACGCCACATTATCTGTACTGGAGCTTTAGATTAAATCTTACAGGGTTTCATTCTCTTAAATTCCTGTGTTTTGAGACGGACAAGCGTTCAAGATTTGACACATCTGTATTCTGTCAGTCATTTGGCGCAAGAATTAATGCGCTCTCAAAAAATTAATGTCAACAAACACCCAACGGATCCTTTGGAAACAGGTTGCCATTTTGGGTACCATCCGTACTTAGTACGATTCTTGTCGTTCTAGATGAAATCCTCTTTCATGATGGAAGCTACATCAGTCTCACACATCTCGTGCCAAATGAGTGTGGAGTCTTTTGCCACATGTATGTCTGTAGTTCACATGACAGTACGCATCTCATTCGTCGATGACATTGAGGTACCCTCAACCATCTTGTGTGACTGTGTATGCACAGATGAAAATCATACAGATGATGATGATTGCTTTTATTATCACTCTTGGAGAAATAATGTAGTAATTGCGTTTGGAACTCTTTCGTCTTTTCTTACCTAGCTTTACGTAGTGAGTGGCGTTGTTTGCGTTTTGTCTTTTTGCAGGTGATGAAACAGTGAAAACATTCATGTTGATCTAGCGTTATTAGTATGAGG
>Ga0105053_10009577_pt1 | contig 12306 bp, 10 predicted proteins | sample BON01_FD_78093 | JGI IMG/M metagenome (GOLD analysis project Ga0105053, IMG submission 78093) | Freshwater microbial communities from Lake Bonney liftoff mats and glacier meltwater in Antarctica - BON-01 | ecosystem: Environmental > Aquatic > Freshwater > Ice > Glacier meltwater | place: Lake...
AGCAACAGTTTAGGGATCGGATCGTTGGTGTAGGGCTGCAGGAAGAAGCTCTGCGCGGCGTGATATGTGGTGTGTGCACCATCTCCCAAATAGTTCGACATGTAACCGTAAGTACTCATATATGTCACCCCCTCGAGCTTATGCGCCCTGGGACACCACTCGTGGTGCAAATCATCACACCAAAAGAAAATCTGGGTATTGGGAGAGACCGAACGCAACGTAGGGTGCCAATCCGAGAAAATAACATGGTGCTCGACAAAGACAATACGTTTCACTTCCTTCAGTCGGTTTTTGTCTTCAAACATCTGGTCCCATTGTTCTCGGGTATGGACAACGTACCAGTCTAAATGAAGTGTGATGAATTCGTTCCACGTATTGTAAATCTCGGTAGTAAAGTAGCGCTGCCAAAAACCAACATCCATGACCAAGATATTCTCTGGAAAATCGGAATGTTCCTTCTCGGTTGTACGGTTATCTGTATTCTTGGACCCGATAGTCACACAAGATGCACATGGTCGGATAACATGCGTGACAGAGAGAACAAAAAGGATGAGAAAGACCATAGCTAAAATCCAACCGAGAAGATGTACTGACCAGACCATGTTTATTCATGCAAACAAGTTTTCCACGTTTCCAACAGACTTTGCCAATAATAGATGTGTGCCTCCTCCGAGAGATAATCATGGTAGAACGTATTGGCATTTCTCACCATAGCCTGGCAATCTCGGGGACGCGATAAGAGATCCTTTACACACTCTAATAGATTGGTCTCCGTCACCTCCACATAATGAATGCCATCTTGCATTAACTCGTAATACCAAAGCTTGAGATTACTGGCCGCTTTGAGTACCAGCGATTTTGAGGCGAAGCCCCAGCTAATCCTACCCCACGATGCAGCGTGCCCGTCCAAACTCAGAATAAATTTATACTTTAACTGATCCTCGATGGTCATATTTTTGTGTGACATGGCCGGTTCCACGACGTTGCCTTGTGACCAACGACTGATGTAAATTTCTGCCACATCCCGATGATCCTGAAAACGCCTACAATAACGAGGACGATGACCGTTCCAACCGCTATCAGAACCTGCAAAAATAACTCGATCGGTTTTGTCAGACCAAGCCAAATTGTCATTTTCACCCTTTTCGAAGTACACTCGTTCAATCGCCCACGGATCCGGAATCATACAAATCTGTGCCGTAGGATCGTCTCCAAAATATGTCATGCTAGCGACTCCAGACAATCGTGTGCCATCGTTTAAGTCAATGGGAATGTAGAGTGTGGATAATGTACCATGATCTGACCACAAGGGTGGTAAATGCGTATTCAACCAGTCTATGTACTGACCCAGACGAGTACCGGCACCGTATTCGTCCACCCGACCTGTATAAGAGATGGTTTTCTCTTGAAAATCAAATTTGAGATATAACAATTTAGGGTCAAGTTGTGTAGGATCTTGTAACGCTATGACATGTCGTCCGTTTTTAGCAGCCACTAGACTGATAGAATCACCTTGTGCACGACCACCTTGTGTATCATCACTTTGTGTAAGACCACCTTGTGTACCATCACTTTGTGTAGGATTGTGTCGTCCGTTTTCAGAAGTCGCTTGTCTGAACGGGTGGGATCGGTCGGTGACAAATATGGCAATGAGAATTGCGGCTATTCCCACAACTAGGGTCAAACCTGCCCAAACACCATATCTCATTTGTTTATTCTTGAAGATGTACAATTTAAATGTTTTCCCCCCTTTCAAAACGAAGTCAAAGTCAGCCACAAACCACGTGCGTTCCACCTGCTGAACCTCTCACGAATCTACCCAAGAAAGAAAATCCCAAACCTATGTCTGCTCCTCGTGCCTCGAAAAGACCACGCCCGCCTGCAGATTTTTACGTCGAATTCCCCAAAGCAGTCTCCGGCTTGAAAAAGCAACAAGAGTCTTTTGAAAAAGGTGTAGAGACTTGTCGCTTGCTGATTGACTCTCAGTTGGAGGAAAACATTCTGAAAATTGACCACCAGAACAAGCAGTTGGAGCTGCTAGACGAAGCTTATGAGAAGAAGGAAAAGGAGCACCAAGAGAATTTCGAACGTCAACGCAAGGCACGCCGTATTGATCTTGACCAGGAAATTAAGGCCTACGGTTACGTCAAAGCGACTGAGCTTGTACAGGCTCGCAACGAGGTTACTATTGACAGTGAGAAACTGCAAGAGCTAAGAGACGAATTGAGGGAGGCCAAGTCTGACCACAAGGAAGAAGTCGAATCGGCTGTGAAGAAAGAAAAAGAAAAGGCCCAACGTCAACTCGGACACATTCAACAGACCACCAAGCTGCAGCAAGAGGCAGCCGTGGCCAAGGTTCAAGCTCAGCTGGAGCAAAAGAATGACCAAATTGAGGTGCTCAACCAAACAATCAGGGGTCTCAAGGAAGAGCTGGTCGCCGCTCGAGAGCTAGTGGGTCGGGTGGCAGACTCGCAACGGGCTCCGGCCGTACATCACCACACTGGAAAATGAGTCTAAGGACAAAAGTGACCACAGAAATCGTTTGTAAAAATACGAACCTATGACTTTTTTGAAATGTGGGACCCGGAGATTTTTAATAACAGGTTGTGGTCACCCAGTAAAATCTATACAAGCACTAAAAAACCGATGGCGAATTCACGCAAATCCCAAAAATCCACCAAACGTCGCAAGACTGTTTCTCGCAAGGCCCACCACCGTGACGGTTACTTCCGTCCTGGGGACTTTCTTAACTGGGTTAGCGGCACCGACGTGAAGAAGGCCAAGTCTCGAAAGCCCAAGGCCCACAACCGAAAAGCTCATTCTCGTAAAGGATACTTCCGTCCTGGCGACTTTCTCAACTGGGTCAGCGGAGGACCTGTCCACAGCACCAAGGTACGAGCCCCGTCTTCGCGTAAGGAGGACCGCCAATCCCGATACAAGAGGCGTCCGAACTCGCGCAAATCCAAGAGTCGTCGCAAGCGTGCCGTAGCATACAGGAAGAAGCGCCAGGGAGTGGTGGGTGGTACTGTGGACGCTTTTGACCATACGGCACGAACCGCGTGGGACACAACCGGCGGTCGTCTGGTACACGGAAAGCGTGCCGTGGCGTACAAGTCATCTCATAAGACCCAACAAAGCCATAAGGGCAAGCATTCCTACCGCGAGGTAGTCAAACACAACATGGGACATGCTCGCCAGACCATGATCAACTCGGGTAAGACCGGTCGAGACGTTTCTACTGGAGCTATGGGCATGCTGGGCAAGTTCTGGCAAGCCACCAAAGGAGAAGTACTAGACATGGGCAGTTGGGAAAATACCAACGGTAAGGTTAAGCCGTCGCAAGGTTATGCTCGTCGTGCCTCACAGTCATCTCGCAAGAGCCGAAGTCGCAAGAGCCAAAGTCGTAGGGGAAAGCACAGGGGAATAATTGGAGGTACTGTGGACGTGGTTGGAAATACTACAAGATCCGCATGGGACGAAACCGATGGTCGCGTGATCGGAGCCGTCGCATACAAGTCATCTCGTAAGAGCCGAAGTCGTAAGCACCGAAGTCGCAAGAGCCAGAGTCGCGGAAGTCACGAGAGCCATGAGGCCAAGCACTCGTGGTCAACTGTGGTCAAACACAATATGGGACATGCTCGTCAAGCCATGATCAACTCGGGTAAGACCGGTCGCGATGTGTCCACCGGAGCCATGGGCATGCTGGGCAAGTTCTGGCAGGCCACCCGCGGAGAAGTGTTGGATATGGCCGACTGGGAACAACACAACGGAAAGGTTAAGCCGTCCAAGGGTTATTCTCACGAGCACAAGCACCACTACTCGAAGGGAGTCTGCCGTTGCGGCGCGATGAAAAAGATGGCTGTGGCCTATCGTGGAAGTCGCAAGTCTCAAGGTCACAAGCACGCCAAGGGAGTCGGTGTGGTCTGTGTTTGCGCCGTCCTCTCCAAGAAGAAGAAGGGTTCTCGTAAAAAACAGGAGTAGCGTAACTCCTGTAAGAAGGGTTCACTGCGCAAGTACGGGTATAGTCAAGAGGCGTTGGTCAAGGTAATCAAGAAATTGACCGATGTTGGCTCACTCATGGAAAATACCAATCCCGAATACTTAACACGCTTTCCTCCTCTTCATTAAACCAATCACTTTTCAATAACTTTTCCTTTTAATGAGTTTGTTCAAACCCGTGAACACGACGAATAGACCGCCAATTCAATATGCCCTTGAAAGCACTGATAGCCAAAACCGTAGCAAGGCCCGTAGCAAGGCCCATAGTTATAGCCCACTTTGTCCACCATTTCTTACTGTTCACAGGCTTTTCGGACTCATCAGTCCCGATGGTCTTGTCAGGCCCAACAGTCCTTTCGGACTCGACACTATCTGACGAATCTGAAAATTCAGTTTGAGGCAGTCTTGATTCTCTTTGCAGGTCTGGTTCGGCGAGATATTTGCGACGGTGGTGCAGGTCGTTTTCCGCTAGTTGAGCGACGTGATTCACCTTCTGTGTCGTGACCTGTACTAAGGTGTCGTGAGCTGCGATGCTTCTCCTCTTCCACTTTTTGACAAAGCATATATTCGTAGGCGGCGTAGAGTTGAAACTGATCAAGCTGATTTTTACGATCATCTGCTTTATTTGCCTTATCCGTCATATCGACAAATGAAAAAATGTGAAATGTTGCAACTTTAGTCTAGTAAGGGTCCGATTGGGAAAGCATTGAAGACCACAATAAATTCGGAGAAATGAGTTGTTGCGCCACAGCTCGAGAAGAATTTCCGGTCAGTGATATGGCCGAGATCATCATGCTCCTTAAAGATTCCAACTCCAACAGTCAGTACGGTACCTGGATTATAGCTATGGATAAAGTAACCGATTTGTTAGAAAATATAAACCAGTACACCAAGGAATCCCGCGAGACCATACACTTGCTACTCATCGATTGCAATAAACGGAAAAAAAAACTCAAGGAAAATGCCAGAAGAAGAAGTCAATTCTCTCGAAACACACTAGAAGAAACGGAAGAAGTATCAATGATCAAAAAGAACGATGAAGCCAAGGACGCCCTTCGTCGTGCCCAATTTCTGGAACAACGGGAACGACGCCTCGCCAAAGTCCGGGCCACAGTGTAGACCTCAATCATACACCATAAGCTAAACAGGTTAAACAGGGTCATCCGTGTTGTACAAAAAGTGGATCTTGTCCATAGACCAATAAATGAATCTCCCAACCCCAAAAAAACCGAAATTCGTCATCCTAGACTTGGACGGCACCCTCATTCACGAAACGCTCTTTCCACAAGTCTTGGATTTGATGAAAGCGTTGAAAAAAGCGCAACATCATCTATCTATCGCCAGCCACAATGCCTATGCCGAGTTTTTCTGTAAACGATATGGTCTTGATGAACTTGTCGACCACATTATCGGCCAAGAGACATACCCCGACATGGATAAAACGCCACATCTCACCAGAATCGCCGAGTTGTACATCAAAGCTGGAATTATAGTTAACGAAGAAGACATGATATTAGTCGATGACCGGTTAGAAGTGATAAATGATACACGCGCCCTTATGCCCAACGTATCGTACATTCATGTCGTATCAGCTAACGGTATGTGCAAAAATGACATTAAACATTTGATCACTTGACTTCCGTAACTTGACACACCGACACTAATCAAAAAAGAGGGCCTCTCTCGAGATAGTAAATCGTCTCGAGATCATTGGCCGTATGTGGTAACAGCATGGCTAATGTCGTGGCTAACGCATCTCGAATTGGCTAAGGTAACAGCGTGGCTAATGTACCGAGGTTGCATCGTATTTGTCTTGTGTCTTGAACGGTGTAGCATGCAGCATGTGAGAGAAAGGCTATAGAAGGGTGAGTTTTTTGCTACCATTCCCTTGCAAGTCTAGTGCAAGCCCGCCCAACTATGTGAATGCCCAGTGAAATTTGAAGCCCAATTTGAAGCCCAGAAACGACAAATCCACCCCTCCAGAAGAGACTTGCACTTGACAGGATTTGAACCCGAGACCTACGGCATACAAAGCACAGACCTTACCCGCTACGCTATGCGTGCACTTACCTATCTACGGGTAAAAACCCAACTCATATTTATTCATAAATTTTTTTGTTAACAAAGTCCACATGATTCACTTTGTGAATCTTTTGGTAGAAAGCCAAAGAAATCTAACTAGAAAAAGGTTGATTAATACTTTTTCTTTCGATGACGATCTTCCCAATACAGAATTTCCCACAAAAGACCTAATCCCACTGCTGTGAAAATGTGCCACAGGGCATGAAGATGATAAGGCTGTACATACTCGCAAAAAAACCAGTCTGCCAGCCATACACTAAATCCCGCCACGCTGAAAGCTATACACATCAGACAGGAATTAGCGAGGGTGGGGTATGCACGGTAAAGTTTTGCCAGATGATGCCAGAGCACGAGCACCGTGATAACGGTGTGGATTTCACACACCAAGGTGTCGTATTTGTATAAAAAACAACACACTACCAGTGAGTGTGCCCACCACTCCGCCCAGCTCAAACGATAAGCCGTGTGCATAGCCGAAATCATCATGAGGGACAGGGCGGCCTCGTCAAATTTTTGGGTCCACCACAGCAACGTACCATGAAACGCCGCAGAAGCCACGCCGGTTAGCATCATAAAGACCGACATAACATTTAGTCGGATATGGGGGTTTTGAGAACGTCCGTAACATAGGGCACCAGCTATGACGTAGGCCAGATTGGTCCACGTATTCCAATACTCGGCAATGTACGGGGAATGAACGTAATCCTCCTCGCACCACTGGATAGGGGAAGGCTGCATGGTTTCTTTCAAAAATAACGTCTCCAAGTAATCCAAACGCAAAAAATAATAAATTTTTCATGATTGAAGCACGTTTCATACCTGCCGCGCGTCTCCTCGCTGTCTGAATAAAAGATGTCCGAGTGTTACACCAAAAGAAAACGTGCTGGTTCCGATATGGACGAGAAAACACCTGAAAAGAAAGCTCACACCCTTCTACAACTGTCACAAGAACAACACGAGGTGGTGACGAATATCACGCAAAGGAAAAACGTGCTGGTCATCGCTAAGGCCGGGTCAGGCAAGTCCTCGGTCGCTTTGGCAGCAGCAGAGCGTTTTTACCAAGAACACAAACAACGCACACTTTTGATTACTTACAATGCCCGGCTCAAGGAAGAAACCCGAGAACGTATTACCAAACTAGGACTAAACGTCGCGGTGGAAGCCCACAGTTACCATGCCGTGGCCGGCAAATACTTTGTTTCCATCGAAGGTACAGCCGATAATTCGTTGATTCATCGGGCTCTGCGGGGACCCCCTAAGGAAGAAATGAACTTTGGCATGGTCGTGCTGGACGAGGCCCAAGACATGAACGCCCTCTACTGCCGGTTTATCAAGCACCTGCTAGGGCATTTGAAACAAAAACCCACTATGCTGATCATCGGTGACCCGTTTCAGAGGATCTTTGGTTTCAACGGAGCCTCGTGTGATTTTCTCATTCATCCTCAGCAACACTTTGGACAACTATGCCACAACCCAACCTTTGTCACCAAACATCTCAGCATTTGTTGGCGTATTACACACGAAATGGCCGGCTTTATCAACTCCCACCTGAACCCCTGCAACTTGCAATACGCTATTCCCGGACAGTGGTGGGACGACAATGGGGATCGCATCTCGGCATGGTGGGGTAAAGGTATCCGAGCCAACCCCCAACGAGGTCCCCAACCTGATTCGGTATCGTTCATTCGAGGCTGGGGTTCTCGAGAAGCAGTACGCAAAACGAAAAACATGTTCCGCCGCTTTGGCAACGACGAGGTGGCCCTGATTGCCTTTTCCCTCAAAGGCGTGAAAACACCCATTCGAGCCATTGTCGACCAACTAGGACAGGGAGACGATGAGAACTGGGCCGTACTTCAGGGTAGCAACAACTCGTCCGCCGAAGTGCTCCAAGGAAAACGAGTGGCATCGACCGTACACCGGATGAAGGGTCTGGAACGCCGAGGCATCGTGGTGTGTGGCATGGACGCCTTTATCGAAAAATTATACCCGCACGACCCCTTGGAGCATTTCAACATTTGGTACGTGGCGTGCACTCGAGCCAAAGACCAGCTGGTGGTTAATGTAACCGGCACCGACTATGCTACCGTCCGGTGTTGTCCCACCATGGATATACGCACCACGAGGCAGACGTGCGAGGTGTCCCAGCTGGTGGAGTACGTACCGTTCGACGACCTGCTCAGTGTACCGGAGAATCTCTTTGACGCCTGTGTGCATGCCGAAATCCCCGATCAAGCTTTGGCCCTGGATCGACAAGCTTGTTTGGTGGAAGGGCGGGCGGCCGGCACGGTGGAAGACCTCACCCCGTTCCTCAGCCGGGCCATTTCGTTCAAACTCATGCTCAAAATTCACAAACGACTGTTTGAAATACCCGTAGAGGCCTTTACGCACCAAACCAAGTTCGACGACGATATGATCACGTTCATTACCAAATTCTATCGTACTCCGCCCGAACAAGTAACGTGGCCCAATCTGGTCAAATACGCCGTAGCCTACGAAACCATGAAGTCCCGGTACAAACACATTTGGCGTCAACTGGACGACTACGAGTATATTACACCTGTGGAATTGCTGGAAACCTGCACCAATAATGCTTTTACTCTGATGTGGCGTCACGCCCTAGAAGCCAAAATGGTTTCGGGCCACATTTTTGACGAGTCCCAAAAAGAGGTGCTCTTGGCCTCGCTCATTCAATTCGAAGTGCCCGTGTCTATCCCCTTTTACACACCGTGGTTCACCAAGTCTTATCTGGGACAGATCTCAGGAGTGGCCGACATGATGTTCAACGGTAACACCATAATCGGCATCGAGTGCAGTAACAGTGTACCGGCCGAACGAGGGTTAGAACTTACCCTTTATGCCGCCATGGAATCGCTGCTCCGACATCAGGAGTGTCACACCATGATGATTTTGACCAACACAGCACAGTTGGTGACCATTAATCTAAAATTGAAGCCTTCAGAGCCCAGTGTGCCTCTGACGTACGAACTCATTCATAGGGCCGCCCGCAGAAAGATGCAACTGGAACCGGCGTCAAAAACCGTGCTGCTCAGGGACTTTAAAGGTGAAGTGGACGACGCTGGTAGTGTCCGATCGTGGCTCACTCCGAGACCCGCGGTGCCCCAAATGTTTTAACTTTTAAATCGTTTATTCAAAATTCGATAGTGTAAGAGGGTTTATTCCCTCAAAGGCTCGTTCAATTTAAACTCTTACACAACCAAGGCTCGTTCCGGAATAGGATGGGTGGTAAGATGACCATCGTCGGCTTCCGGGTTCCACCAAAGTTCAACACAGGTCCAAAAACTTAACGGAGCCACTGTTTGACAGCGGGTTTCACACTGGTCAGGGTTAATGTCGGCCGGTACCGGACACTCTTCAGGGGTGCAATCGTCGCAAGATGTAACGTAAAAAGTGGCCGTAGCCGTGCCCGATCCCCATATTTGTTTGCCATTAACCAGTGTTTCCACTTTCAAGGGTTGCATACAATCACAATGACAAGAGTGTTTGGCGGCCAGTGCTGTCGTTGCAACCATTAACAGTAAACAGAAAGAAATAAAACAGTCACGCATCTTGAGAAATGATTTGTGGTGGCTTTGGTGATCAAAACAGAATAAATTCCCGGAATGACTTCACATTCAAGACCTGTTGGTCACTCCGAAGAAAAACTGCAGAAAGTTGAATCAGTTTTTATGGTAATTTCGACTATTTCTTGTGTTGAATCCGTAAAAACACCGGTTGACGAGGCAGCCCGTTGGCCGTCATACTCATGTAGTTGTAGGTCACCACGTCTCCAATTACCGGATGCGTCGAGCCTGGACCCGACACCAACTTACCCTGACTAAACTTGTACCGAGCCCGAAAGTCGCTCGAGATCTGGCCGGCCAGGTTGAAATACTTTTTCTCCAACTTCTTGGTCCGATCGTTAATCATCTGAGCCTTAAAGGCCCCCAACATACCCTTGAACCGGCCTTTACCTTCCACGTAACCCACAATCTTGGCCTCTTGCTCGGGTACCGGCTTCCATTTCAACAGCGTACACGACCGGCGCTGTTCGTACGTAGCGTGAGGGTCTCGAATAACCACCCCCTCCCCTCCATCCCGTAAGACACCCTTGTAAAATTCATAGGCTTGTTTCATCGAGGTGATTTCGTGCTGCTTCACCAAATCGATATGGGTGGCCCCCGTCTTATGACCCTTCTTGATTAAAGCTTGCAACCACTTGTAACGTTCGGCATAAGGTCGGTTCAAACACTCACCGTGCAAAATGTCAAAGGCCATAAACTTGACATGCTGCCAGTCACTCTCGATCGGAACCTTGTGTCGCACCGTACCACTAACACAGGCAAACCCTTCGTGTCCGGCAAAAAACTCACCGTCCAGACCAGTGGATTGTGGCATCTCGTCTTTGAACCATTGCGGAGCGTGGTAAACCTTTCCGCCTCGAGAAATGAACTCGTGACCGTTCCATAGGGCGCGGACCCCGTCGTACTTTTCACTCATCCACCAACCCACGTACGGCATCTTAAAATCGGTAGGCAAGGGACCAAACTCCCATGTGCCATTTACTAAATGACCTGAATCTCCGGGGAACTTAAATTTCTCAGCCAAAATAGGTTTGCCTTTGAAGTGGACAGGCATGTAGGGTTTGTTGTGTTGTAACGAGGAATTTATGGGGGAGACTAGCTGATACATGAATCTACACACCTAACACAAACACAAAAAAAAAGCTCTGGCCCAGCATCAAATCAGATTCTGGAAAAGTCGACTGAAAACCCTGGACCACAAAAGCATCAAAATACACACTCTAAAAAAATCGTTGCTCCGAAATGGAATCAAACCAATCAGACCCGCTTATCCTTTAAAGCCCTAGGTCGATTTATTTCATTTCTGCATAGCATGACTCGCGGTGCATGCGTTTCAGTACGCTGCCGGGAGGGCAGAAGACACAATAAAAAGAAAGGGTTTGGCACCTTCATGCCTAAGAGGAAACCGAATCCGGACGAAACTTTGAGATCCGAGGACCAGCTTAAGAAAAGACAAAAAACCACGCTGAACAGGGAAAAAAGAGCGTACAGACGTAAAGACATAAAAACCAAAGCCATCAAACAAAAATGGACCTCCAGTTTAACGCCTGCAGCCCAAACTAAACTGCAACCCGTGGTAGAAGGCATGGTTTCTGCTTTTAGCCGTTGGGCTCACGAGGCTTGCATTTTTGCCAACGGTGTGGTTTTATTAGCCTTGGAGGTGGAAACCTTTAGTGTCCCGGAACCTACTCAACAGTTCTTTAATGACTGCCTCAGAGCGGTTCGAGGTTTTCAAACCACAAACCCGTTGGTGAACCACTTTTTACTCACTGAATGGACGCCTTCAGGATTCGACTACCACACTCATCTCAAAGGACTGGCTGTACCGGGCCAAAACTTGGCCCGGAGATTAGCCACTAACGCACTAACTCATCTCTGGTATCCCTTTCGAGGGCGTCAGTTTCTGGCTTTAGTTCACCAAACGGATGGAGACAAGGATCAAGCCAGAAAACTTCAAAAAATCATCAATGAAAACCGGGATTTCACTGACGACGCAGATCTCAAAGATCTCCAAGGGATCATGACAGAACATAAAGAGTATCTCTGTAACCCTCTACACGAAGAAGTCTCGGATGAATGGCTTCAGCAGCACCCCAGAGAAATCATACGGTACTACCAATACTTACTTCGAATACAGGAAAGGGCTCTGGCTGCGAAGTCTTTACTCCCGGATGATGAGAAGAAAACGATACCCAAAGTCAAAACCTTTTCGTATTTGCCCATTCAAGGCTATGGACTGGCCTGTGTGGAGATTCAAACCATGGGTTTGCATGCGCTCATGAGAAAAGCCAAAATGACCACGTACACTCAAAAGGAATTTGGAGCACGCCAACACGAAATGTGGCAATCGGTGCTGAATATTCCCATGCGTCGGGGACCTTGGCAGTTTAATTACAGTCTGCAGACCGATTCAGTTCAAGTGTCTTTGATGTACTGGAAATATCAGCCTGGTCACGATAGCCAATTCTGGGCCGTCGATTTAAAGGATCACCAAAAGGGGCTCTGGACCGATCAGCAAGTGCTGGAGGGTTTAAAAGGTCATCGAGTGATTGGGGTGGATCCCGGACGCAACCAACTGCTTTTTACTAGCAAGAACGGCCTGCGCTTGTCCAAGAACCAGTACTACGAAGAGTGTGGATACAAT
>Ga0105053_10009583_pt1 | contig 12300 bp, 11 predicted proteins | sample BON01_FD_78093 | JGI IMG/M metagenome (GOLD analysis project Ga0105053, IMG submission 78093) | Freshwater microbial communities from Lake Bonney liftoff mats and glacier meltwater in Antarctica - BON-01 | ecosystem: Environmental > Aquatic > Freshwater > Ice > Glacier meltwater | place: Lake...
ATAATGTTTATATGTGCTATAGATATATTTATATAATATATATATATATATATATATATATATATATACATATATGAATATATATATATATATACATATATATACGCATATGAATATATATATATATACATATATATGCATAATAAGCAACTACCTGTAATAAGCGACAAGCGTTTGAAATAAGCGACAAACCGGAGCGTTACCAATTTGTAATAAGCGACTACCGTCAGTCGCGTACGATAATATGTAAGGAAATTTTGCCGCGGATACAATTTTGCCGTCAAGTTGACGGCCATGCACGCCCACCATTGGGTTTCAACCAGTTGACGGGCTTGAATGACACAAGAATGAATACTCGTGACAATCAAGCTTGAATCTTTAAAGTCAACATTCTCTCTCCTGCTACAGGAAATTGTACAAAGAAGATTTTTTTTCTTCGTTTCTTTGTGTCAGAAAACCCAAATAAGTAAGATAATATGAACAGTCGTTTCACGCATTCGTGGGCTTGCCTGCATTCTTGGGTCTAACACATCTTTACCATCAAGAAATAGGGTTTCTGTACGATTGTTCCCGATTAAAATGAAGCAAATTGGCTCCGTTCGCTGCTCTACCTTGTCCGACGTCACAAAGGCCGCAAGCCTCATGGCGTCAATTTGACACAGGCTCTGAACGAGCCGATGCAGGTGCTGACATATTGACTTGCAGCCACCTGTGACCATGCCAAACAGCCGTGCTCTGGCCTGATTTGCTCTCCTAGATCAACTTGCTACGTTTAGTCTCATAGACCCCAAGACCCTATGGCGAACAGTGACTATTGCTGGTGTTCACCAGTGTGCAAATGAGCAGTCTATCCTGCATCCTCGCCGAATTCTCGAATGTACCAGCTTCCTACAATCTAAATACCTTACCAAGGAACATTGCATCTCCCATGAGAGCCCCCCTTAGCGCAGGAAAATCAAGACACCTTAACTTCCAAGGAACCTCCAAAAAAAGTCACGGAGGACCCCAGACCGAGATGCGGACCTGGGTGCGCGGCGGCGAGAGCTTTGAGTCCCCATGCTGCTGTGCACCACCTTTGGGTTCACTGGTGGCTTTGATGGCTTTAAACCAAGGCACACGTTCGAGGGCTGGCCTGCATTCTTGGCCTGTCAATTCCCTACAATCAGGACTCCCTAACTTTCCAGGAAGGTCGCGCCCAAGCTGAATTGCGGAGTTGATAGCCCATACGTACATCAGACACGGAGCAGTCAGAGATGGAGATGTAATGGACTCATTATTAGATGGGGATGTGACTCATTATTTCTTTCTTTACGTGGGGGTGTAGCTTATACTCAAGCACATCGCACGGCCCAGAAACTCTCCCGACGGCCCGTAACCTCTTATATGAGTCAAAGTTTGGGAGACTGTCACGGTGCCGCTGCGTGTTTGCTCGTAGGTTCCCTAGGTCAAAATTGCCGGATGTTTCAGAAACAAATTGTACGTTAGGGTCCATATTAAATGTTTAGCCATCGCTCTGGCAAGGCAGAGGCGCGGTGACGGAACATATGATGCCCCGTCTGGGGTAAGGGGAGTTTTGAACAGCGCCTCCGTGCAGGCTACAGTGAGGCTGAGCTGACGCACGATGTTATTCCAGACGAGGCATCACGCATTTTCTCTTCAAGGGTGTTGAATAAATATTTAGTGCTGACCCCCCCGTAAGATTGTTTTCCAAAATCATCCGGCAATTTTGACACAGAAAGCGCACAAGCAAAGGCCTTTCTTGGGGTTACACCATGCGCGAACCGCAGAATCTAAGAAACTGTTTTTCAAGTTGAAATCTCAAGAGTTGGTTGGGAAAAATTCTTTCGTTGAGGCAGAATGGCTGTATATCTGATATGGTGCGCCATTCTGTTTTATTCTTTTACAAAGGCTGTGGTGAGAACTGTATTCCAATTCTCATCACCTTTTCATATAACGTATTCCAATTCTGATAAAAAAAATACATGATTTTTTTTTGTTGACCCTTGCACTACACACTTTTTTGTTGCTTTGTTGCAATTTTTTTTCTCCATCATGTGTTGTTGCTTTGTTTTATTAAACCGATATTGGGGAATCCTTACTTTCCCGGGGTTTCTTCACCACACAGCCAAGAGCCAAAGTGCACGCACTCACCATTGCGAATCGCCAACGTACCTCCTCCCTCACCCTGTCTCCACTTGAATATTGTGGTCGGATTTTCAATTTTGGCGACTTTTTATTCTATTTTTTTCCAAATAAAGGTCGGCATCTCGCAGTTCATAAGGGCAGAAAGCAAAATTCAAAAAATGGCAAAAACGGGCGGAGGCCCGGTTTTCAATTTCCCTCTACAGCGAAAACTCAGACTCCGTCACCATGTAAACAAGCTAATCTTGAGATTTTCTTTTTTTATTTCAAGACAGACATTAGCCCTTTCTTCCCCTAGTAGCCTTGACAATAATTGATGGCAAACTTACCGCAAGGACTACGAAGGGGTAGGCAGTGGAGTAATCAACAAAGGCCCCGTATGTGGGTTTATCTATAGTACATTTGTTGTGTTGAATAATGGCGAAAAGGCAATATAAGGCATCGTGGGTTTGCCTGTCGGGTTTGGTTCTTAATTGGCTATCTGTGAGCGTGTTCAGGAGTTCAGTGTGTGTTGTCAGTCTAGTAATGAGGCGACCTACAAAGAGTTTAGCAAGGGTGTCATTGAGATAAATGCCTTTGTAGGATGCGTTTTCTCATCATAGGGTGGGAGTGGGTGTTGGAAGAGGTGGTGCCTAGGGCAAATCTAAAGCAGTGCCAGTCAAGGGGGTTGAGGCTAAGAGGTCCTTGTTTCCAAATTCGTTTGTCAGAAGATGCGTTAGAACGTGTCTTCTGGGGCAATGAGGAGGTAGTGTGCTTATTTTTATGTTTTTTAAGGCGGTCCCACATAGAATTGTGTTGGTGGTCAGCGGGTCCCACATCGTGGGCCGCATCTTGTGTGACGGTGGAAAGTAATTTATATCTTTTTTCAGTCTTTCGTGACTTGTCTAGAGCATCTTGCGCCTATCTGAGCTTGTCACGCTGGAAGGTGAGTGTGTCGGGGTCGTCCAGGGACAGGTCTTTTTTGAGGGAATGGATTGCGTCGTGATGGTGCTGGGTTGTGCGTTGGAGGTGGGCTTCTTGGGGGTTTTGGGAGGAATGGTGGTTAGCACTATGTTGGTTGGTGGAAAAATCGCGAGAACAGGGGCGAGAAAGCAGGAGAGCGAAAGAGCGAGGAAGCGAGAAAGAGGGAGCAAGTGAGTGAGAGAAAGAGAGAGAAGGCGAGAGAGAGAGCGAACGAGAGAGCCGAGACGATGTACAACTAGCTCAGGTGGTCAGAGCGCGGTACTATTAATTCCGAGATCGTCGGTTCGATTCCGGCAAAAACTCAAAAAACCGAGAACTCAAATCTACATGGATTTGAGCTACATAGACCCGCAAACAAGGGTACTGAATTGCTTTTACAAGTAATACAAGCAATCATCAATCAGTCAGCGACTGGATGAGGGAAAATTTGTGTGCATCGTGTAGCATGTTTGCCGTTCAAGCTGGGAACGACGCCAGACACACTTGAGTTGTGTGCTGGCGTCTAAGTTTGAATTTGAAAATCAGGATTTTAGTCAACTTTTTTTTCCACAAAACAAAATTTGATTCAACAAACCAAAGTTCGTGGAAAAAGCAACTCGCTTTTGACACGAGTAGAGAGGCCCGGGGCGGTGTAGTAATCTGGCCAAAAATATGCTGACACATCTTTTGAAGGGGCCAGCTCCCAACCAGATCGCCCTTTTCGTAAAATTCCGGTCAGACGGAAGGGAAGAGACCAGGCCGGGGGGTGGTAATGTGAAAAAGCGTCGCCAAAAGTCTCCCGCAAACCATATCACTTAGATCAATCTTATTTAAGGCAACACGATGTATTGCGCCAATTTGGGCGCACACGGGCACACGAAAGTTACAATCATACCTCCTCCACTCAAGTTACCTCCCTGGGCCTATCCACGAACATGATTGGTTTCATTGCGGGAGTGCCGCCGATGTTCGATTAGGTTGGAAATTTTACGGACTACCTTCGTACTGCGCACCACTTTTATACGATACTATGGTATGATGTAATTGAACTAGCATTGTGGCGGCATAACAAACCAAAAACCAAAAACCCAAATTGCCGAGTCAAGAAAGAAAGAAAGAGTCCAAGGTCCATTGTGAGAGTGCCGTTCGATTCGGTCGGGCGCCGCTTCCGGGCTTCCCTATTGCTGCACACCACTTGTATGCATTCCTGCCGCTGGTTGTAATTGGATTGCTAGCTGTGTGGCGATATAACAAACAAAAAACCAAAAACCTTTCAATACACTGTTGAGAGCACATTTTCTTTGCAATTGACAGTGATGTACTCGCTTAGTCCAGTGATTAGGTTGGGTCTTCGAAAACCAAGAAAGAAAGAAACAAATTTCAATTTTTGCCCAGGATTCAGGGTAACCCGGCAACGGATTTACCTTTGGTCCTGTGCCTTCGAGCCGGGCGCTTCCTTATTATTGCACACCACATGTGTGCGTTCCTGATGTAACTGGAGGGCCAGCTGTGTGGCGGCATAATACCGCGAGGACCGATTCCCCTTCAAAAAAAATCCCCAAAAAGCGAGGGAGAGAGACTCGCGCCAGAAAGGTCTAGGGCCCAAGTCCCTCCATGGCGAACCATGTACTAGACTTGATTTTTAAGCCGCTTAACCCCTGATTCTGGCTGGGATATTGACCTGGTCAAGGGGACGGGGGGTGCGTTGCAAGTGGCTGGGCCTGCCGCAAGGAGGGAAAAGAGATTTTTTTGGTTTGAAACTGCTTGAGAAGGGTCTTATGATAGGAAGAAGTCATTCTTGAAAAATGATAGTGGGTATTTTTTTCATTGCGGTCTCGCGTCTCCCCGCCTAGATTCGTTTTTTGGAACAAAATTTGATTGGGTCGCGGCTGAAAGCGGGTTGTGCGCGGCAGTGTCGGGGCTAAAGCCCCTCCGACACCGCGCGCCCAACAACCTGGGGTGGCCAGATAGATCTTCACCCTGCACCACAACAATTTCGCTGGCTATACCAATCCCCTGCTCTTCCTCTCGGAATAGACCCACAACCACTCCGTTGACAACCTGGGGCTTTTGCCCTGGTGGCTCAAAAGTCTACGCGAGTCCAAAGTTCCTTCAGCCTTATAGGTGAGGGCCCTAATTGATGGAAAGATTCAAAAGTTTCTTGAGATCTAAGTTCCCAAGTTCTGCGAAATCCTTCATGACCCGCCAACAAACCAAAGCAACACTTACGTGTTGATAAATTACAAAAAATGAAAAAGTGTATCTGCTGCAGTGAGATCGAGGACCCACCAGAAAGTCTTTCGCCTGTCCACTAGTAAATCAGCCAATGAGCCTGTTGACCCCACATCAGAGCAAACCCACACTGGTCCTTCTGGTCAGTGTAAAATCGAGTTTAGACTCATTCGGGAGTTATAAGCAATCGCTGACACAGCATAAATTCCTTGTGGGAGAGGGTTGAATCCTGCGCGACTTTGCAGTGGGGAAAACAAACGTACTATAGGCCGGCCAATGGTTAATTCATTAATTTAATAAATTGAATAATTGATTAATTCATTAATTCATTTATGAATTAATTCATTAATTAATTCATTCATTAATTAATGAATCAATTAATTCATTAATTAATTCATAAAAGAAGAAAATTCTGAGCTGAGATTTGTGGAAAATAATTTTCTTACTGCATTAACAGGACAGAGTACGCATGAGCACTGACTCAAAAAATCCGGCCTGCGGCGCATTTTGTTTGATAAGTCTTGCCTGCGGCGCATTCTTTTCATACAAAATCCTCTTCTTAATCATTCAGGGATGCATTTCATTTGAAGTTTCTTATTGTGTCTACCAGTTCATTAGTAGCGAAAATAATTTAAACTATAATACTGAGTGATCACAACGCCGTGACACAATTTGTACCAAACAGTAAGATCGAAAGTTTTAAACAACAAACCATTTGTCAAATCAAACCTCTTGAGATACAAATCGCACATCGCCTTTGTCAATTCCAAAACATGTATTAGAAACAACGTACGTCAACACATGTAACATCATTGTCACAAATACTAGACTTATGTCTATTCTTTTTCGTTTACACGCCGTTTCTTTGCGCCTCCTCCAAAACCTCTGGCACAGTAACGGTCCTGAGCCAAAGGTCCACTTTTTCTGCCGGAGTCGAAGTCACCTTTAAGTCCTGTCTCCTGTCCATGATTATCAAACACTTCTTCGACACACCATATTCCTCCAACAGTAACGTGTGCCCAATCTCAAACGTAATGTCTTTGTAATAAAAAAGTGACGTCCCTGTGGGCGCCTTCAACAATGCCATTTTACGTTTGTGTGACCCTGTTGACCAACCATCAGCAAATATGTGTGCTAACCTGTGCCCAGCCCACTTGAAGTCTGACAGATTTTTTTCCATTTTCAGCTGATCACAGCCCAAGATGGATACTGGTATATTTTCGTGAAGTTGGGGCACCTGAAACAGACCAACTCGAGACAAAATATCCTCTTCAGACACACCATCCTTGTCTCGGCGTCCGTGGGGTTCAGGAGGTGAGCAGCGCTTGTGAAGTGGGGTGTTGAAGGAGGGTACAAACAAGGCTATTTTTTAAAAGCTTTCTTTCTTTCTGTAATTTTCTTTTGTAATTATTCTTGATTGGCGAGTACCCAACTGAATCACTGGACTAAGTGGTTGGTGACTAAGGACCCAAATCATCACGTAGGACCCAAGAAACTGTCCCGGACCGTTTCCAACCTAGTTTCAGACTGACCCGCTGGGGGTAACAGCAGTTCACGATGTTTGTGAGCTGGCGAATCTCAAAATCGGCCAAGAACGCGGATTGTCAAGCCAATGAGACAACCCAATCTCCTTTTCCATAATTCGTGTACAATCTTTGTTGTTGTTTTTTCCAACATCCGGGCACATTTTTTAACGTGCCCGAAAATTGCTGATATTCGAAAGAAATAACAACGCATGGTACACAAACGATCCAAGGAAATGATCGATTTTGAGATTCGCAAACTCGGGCTATCATGTTCTAACAGTCAATTCTCCTGAACTACCAAGGAATGTAGCGCCCGTTTCAACAGTGCCCCCCCATCAGGGTAGGTCAGGCACCACGGGACCAGTATCCTCCAAGCAGAGCCCGTTCAAAATTGTGACTTGGGATGCTCTTCTGGCAGAGCTGCGTGCTGGCAAACAAGGGGGATGGTTTGCTTTGATTGGTTAAGCCGCCCGACACACCACTAACCCTCCCTGGATTTTAGGGACGAATACGAGTGGTGTGAGGTAATGGGGTGACCTGCAGGCGGCTGAAGGGCACTCTAGGCATGGATCTGAAGTCGTACATATTGTGTATAAACTTTTTTTGGCCTCACACCGTTAATGGAAAACAAATAAATTTGAATGGTATTTTTGATTTTTGGTTTGAGAGTAGAGTTTTTGATTGAAAACTGATGGTGGGTATCCCAGGGATGCGGAAGTTACTTTATTCACCCTGGCAACCCTTGGGAGTTCCCTTCGCTTTAACACCCATTGGTCAGTTCCACCAGTCTCCTCCCTCGCCCGTTCCGGGGGACTTAGGAAGATGTCCCAGCCACCAGTCTCACGTAACTCGAACATAGAGAGACGTATGGACAGGCCCAAGGCCGTAGTGGGGGTCATCAGGGGAGTAGCGTAAACCGTCGATGTCAGCTGTCTTTTGTAGGCAGACTCTGGCATCTACGGAGTCCGCCACCTCAGGGCAATCGGCCACTTCTCAATGTCTCAGTGCGCTACCGGGCCGGCTAGGGAGAGGAAAGTTTGTCCTAGACGGTCTTGGATGGAAGAAAATAAACCATCGCACCTATTACTCCAGTATACTTTAATTAAAACAGCGGTAACTAGAGGCGGAAAGAAAGTCCAGTCTAGGGGAGAGGGGGGGTCCGGAAAAAAATCCAAGAAAAAAACCCGAAGGAGAAATTCGTCAGGGTCGTGGTCCCAAGTCCCCCCCATGGCGAGCCACGGTACTAAACTTTTTTTTCCACCCTGACCCCTCGTTATAGGCGTGCATGTGGGTGTGGAGCCGGAATTTGTTCAAGAGGGAGAAAGCGGTCGATATTGGGGTCTACTCCTTAGATAGTCTGACTCAGGCACGAGGGTTCTTCCTTCCTGGAATATCAGCTCCGCCTCTGTATCTGGGGCAGGATTACGAGCAGCCTGGCAGAATGGTTTTGGTGAGAAACGTGGCAGGGTCAGGTTGAATAGATGAAACAGCCGCAAAATGGGTGGGCCGTATGGTGCGAGGGTCGGGAAAGCGGAAATCAGCTGAGGTTTTCAGGAAGAGCAAGAGAGTGCGGGAGTCGAGAGAACGAGAATCAGCAGAGGTAAGGATTGCGGCGCCAGCATTGAGAGCCACGGTTTCGGGGTGCTTAACTGTGAGGGCCTCTCGGAATTGAATTTTCATTCAGCAGTGTCGTCGTGTGCTGCCATCTCCTCTTGCTTTGCCATTCCTTATTGCGTTGGCATGTCTTCGTGCGGTGGCATCTCTTGTTGTGTTGGCATCTCTTGTTGTGTTGGCAGCTCTGTTTCAAGGTTCACGCTCACAAGCAGAAACACGAATGGTGAGGGAGTGCGTCGTAAAATAGCGAGTAGGAAGAGAGGGCATCTTGTGTTGTTGCCCGCCGCCCTCTGTCTAGCTCCCTATGCCTCCTGGAAATGGGCAGAATGGCATGATGCGCGCAAGTTTCAGAGCGTAAGGCACAGCAGTAGGAAGCCCGCAACACAGGATTTGAGCAGGATTTTCCGGCTACGGATGGCACAGACATCAACTGTCGCGAGTTTAATTGCAGCGTGGCAGGCGGCCATGCGTACGCGGCAGCACGCAAAGCGCAGCAGGTAAGCATGCGGCTTTTCTGACGGCGCACACCGCCGCATGAATCCAAGCAGTGTATTTGGATCCAGGCGCCCTGCTCTGGCGGGGCATATGCATGCAGTCCCGGTGCGCGGGCGTCCCAAGATGTGCCCGTGTTCGAGTTTATCAGCGTGCATGCAAATATTACGCCAACATGCACCATGCCCTCAGCTCAGTTCATCACTTCTCGGCTGCTGCCCTCTAGAAAAGGGATCGTAAGGTGCGGGCGTTGTTTTGGGAGTTCGCGGGGTAGGTAAAGCACACCCCGGTTAAGTCAACGTCTGTCGTCTCGTTCCAGACCCCGGCGGCGTGCGATGCAGTCTCGGCTGTCCAGTAGGTAGATTGAATGATTTCTTTCTTTCTTTCTTTCTTTCTTTGGTTTGGAAGACCCAAGCCAATCAATGAACTAAGCGGATGGTGAACAGCCGATTAACCACTTAGGACCCAAGAAACAGCTCCAGACCGGAGGACAAGGGGCCTTCCTCTTTTTAGAGCAGACCCTAGGCGAGTCCCCACACAATTGGGTAAAACAGTCCACAATGTTGGTGGGCTGGCATGTATTCTCGGGCTAACCAATCCCCACAACCAATCTCCCGAACTACCAGGACATCGGTGTACCCTAATCTAGTAGTGCCCCCCCACTCGGGTGAGAAGCCAATCAACCGTTGAAGGTACGGGAAGCCGAGAAGGTAATCAACAAAAAGGGTACCAAACCCAATGGAGATTAAGTGTGTAGTGTCACACATGACTGAGTTATCTCTCACCGATGTTTTCCTGCGAAAACCCCTGTGGCCGAACTGAAGATAACGCAGTTATACATGAAAAAACTTATGGTGTGTTGTTCGCTTCAAACGACTTCTTACATGCGCACATACACAAGCTTCAAGGCAAGATACAAACAAAGGCCCGCGCAACACATGTCATGCTCGCCCGGGCAAGTAATACATCTCTGGCGTGCGCACAGTCCCGCAAACCCCTCTCTGATGCGCGGGCTAATTGAAACTCAGGTGGTGGACCAAAAGAGGACTGCCGGCACTGGGATGGATAATTTGCACGCTGCCCAGAAAGAAAAATGGTGTTGCCCAGTCCGACAATGGGATGTTCAAGTTGTACCCCCCCGTACGCTCAGTGACAAAGAATTGTGCACGCCAGCACCTTCATTTCTAAGGCTGTCCCAAGAGTAACAAATCTGTGCAGTGGAGCGCACGTTGCACAAACAGGCTCCCCTTGACATAGTCTCAAATGATGCATGCATAGAGACCTAAACAAGTGTGTGTGTTGTGTGCGCGTGTATGTGTGTGTTGTGTGTGCGTGACATATACATACAGCATTGTAGACATGCACCCGAGCATACGCACAAACATATACTCATGCAAGCGCTCATGTATGTGGAGGTCTGGAACATCACGGCACCCTAAATGTTCCAGACCCAAATAAGCACGAGCAAACTCCCGACGTTGTGAGAGAGAGGCCGTGGCGCTTGTTGGATTCCTGCCAACATGTTGTAGATAAGAGGGAAAGACGCAGACACTCGCACGCATGCACGCACGCTGACACACGCCCGCATACGTGCATGCACACAGACACATGGCATTTGTGCACGCACACACACATACGCAGACGCACGTCCGCACGCACAGACACACACACACATACACACACGCACGCAGACACGTACAAGTACACACGCACGCACACACACCCAAACAAACGCGCACGCACACGCACGCACGCATGTAGACACGCACATGGCATGCACACACACTCACACATGCACGCGGATACACACATGACACGCGCCGAGGAGAGGGCCCCTCCCCACGTGTGTCAGCCTGGTAAGGGGGCAGACAGTGGAGGTTGGGCAGGAGGCAGAGAAAGAAGGGGCATGGGGTATAGTGAGAGTATTTCCGTGCATACCGTAATAACAACCACCGAAAACAGCGGACATGACGTGCATAGCAAGTGCATGCGCCAGTGGGGAAAACAACCGTACTATAGGCCGGCCAAAGGTTAATTAATTAATTCATTAATTAACTAATTAATGAATTAATTAATTTATTTGTTTGATTAATTAAAAGAGAAAGATTTTGAGCTGTGATTTGTGAAAAATAGATTACATACTATATAAACAGGACACAGTACCCATTAGGACTTCGTCAAAAATTCTGGCCTTCGGCGCATTTTGTTTGATAAATCTTGCCTGCGGCGCATTTTGTTTCATAAAAAATCTGGCCTGCGGCGCATTTTTTTCCATAATTGTTTTGCTTGAACCGGGATGCATTTGATTTGAAGTTTCCTGTTCTGTCTACCAATTCATTGGTGGTGGAAATGATTCCAACTCTAATACTGAGTGATCATGACGACATAATTTGTACCAAACAGTAATTGAGAAAGTGTCAAATAAACAACCCTTTGTCAAATCAAACTTCTTGTGATACAAATCGCACAACACCATTTCAATTCAAAAACAGTTTTTAAGAAACACCGTACAACAAATGCAATGCCTCACCCAAAGCCTACAGATTTGGATATGACCAAGCACTCAGATTACTTTGTTGAAAGGACACATCAGAGTGCGTGGCTCGACGCTGTGACTAAACCGTTGATAAGATGTGAGTGAATTCTTGTGTACTAAAACACCTCTTTTTGGAGGGAGTTGAGCAACCAAAAATATTGCCAAAAAAACCCGGAAATGCTCTCTCCGACGCGCTACTAATGTCACGTTTTCAAAATTTCGCGGCTGACGCCGCAAAAAAAACCCCGCGGGTTTTTTAAAACCGCGCTTCGCGTGGTTTTAATTAATTCATTAATTCATTAATTCATTAATTGATTCGAATTAATTCGAGGCCAAACATTCTAAGAAGTTGTTTTCTTCACTGGCGTGCACAATGAGTCTGCCGTGTGCATGTCGCATGCATGTATGTGGACGTCTCGCGTCGTGGACATCATTTGTGTTGCATGGCATGTTTATACACCTATGCACAGTGAGCAGAGGTTGGCACGCGCGAAGGGGTTGTATGTGGATCGCCTGGAGTAATGACCTGCCAAACACGCTCGCAAGCAAGGAAAGCACGCGCGCACACAAAGGGCGTTGTTGACGTTTGTGTTTGGGGACGACTATGGTGGTGCAGGCTGTGTATGGAACATGCACAATGCGCAGAGCAAAGAACGCGCATGGGTGTTGTGTGTGGATCACCTGGGGTGAGGCCTTGTAGTACAGGTTGGTAGCGAGAGAGAGAGAGAGAGAGAGAGAGAGAGAGAGAGAGAGAGAGAGAGAGAGAGAGAGAGAGAGAGAGAGAGAGAGAGAGAGAGAGAGAGAGAGAGAGAGAGA
>Ga0105053_10009584_pt1 | contig 12299 bp, 11 predicted proteins | sample BON01_FD_78093 | JGI IMG/M metagenome (GOLD analysis project Ga0105053, IMG submission 78093) | Freshwater microbial communities from Lake Bonney liftoff mats and glacier meltwater in Antarctica - BON-01 | ecosystem: Environmental > Aquatic > Freshwater > Ice > Glacier meltwater | place: Lake...
ATCATTTTCTTGAATATTTAATATTTTTGAGTGAAATCTAAAACCTCCCTCTATTAAGTACTTGAATATAAGTATTTTAACTTATAATGCCAAATGAAAACTAAAAAGATTCAAAGTAATTTAATGTTATAACGTTCTACCGTTCAATATGTTAAATGGTTTTCTGGCAGGCACTATATAGATAGGCTGCTTAACCAAGAATTATTGGGTTGTATCTTCATTAAAAACGATAACCAGCAAGTGGCTTCGAAATCCCAGTCAACGCATATGATCTAAATGTAACTAAAATATATATAATGGAAAACTTAAAACAAACGATTGAAAATTATTACTTTATAAAAGAACTTTATGAAGACATCCTCAACCGACTTACGGAACAAGGAGTCGACTTAAACAATGTCAGTAGAGATGACATAGCTGGTGTTGATGAATTTCATGTTCGAGGAGCTGCTGTCTCAAAAGAACTAGCTAATTCAATTGATTTGAATGGTGCTACTATTTTAGATGTTGGTTGTGGACTTGGAGGTCCATGTAGAATGTTAGTTGATGAGTTTGATTGTGTATGCACGGGAATTGATTTGAGCGGAGAGTATATTCGAACAGCAACCGAACTATCCAAACTCGTAAATCTCAATAGTAAGACCACTTTTGTTCAGGGTGACGCTGTAAACCTACCTTTTAAAGACAATACATTTGATGTAGCATGGACCCAGCATGTTCAAATGAATATCCAAGATAAAAATAAATTTTACTCCGAAATAAAACGAGTATTAAAAGATGGGGGGCATTTACTATATTATGATATTTTTAGAAATAGCGATGGTGAAGTAATGTATCCTATGCCATGGGCGAGTAATTCGGATCAAAGCTTCCTTTTTAAAACAAATGAAATGAATCAAATATTAAACGACCTAGGGTTTTTAAAAACCCAAACAAGTGATCAGACTAATGCTGGGATTGTTTTTTTTGAAGCATTAATGGTTAAACTTAAAGAATTCGGCCCACCCAAAATAGGGTCAAATGTCTTAATGGGCGAAACTACAAAACCCAAATTAATGAACTTGTTGACCCATTTGAAAAACGGCAAACTAACCCTACAGAGCGGAACTTATGCGATATGAAACTGTCCGCAACAATTATGATACCATTGAGGCTTCGATACTATTATATTGCTAAGTAATTAAATAGCAAGATATTTAAACCTCTCTGTAAATAGTTTCTTCCGTAAGCACTAGAAAGCTTACAAGCAATAACAGGTAATTGTTTTCACTCAAAATCTGAACTTCGGAGTTATGGCCAATGATTTTAGGTAGGCCGATTTATACTCCGATTATCCAAGTTATATTTTTAGGAGTGGATGGCGTTTTCATAATAATTATTTTTGATTGCTTTTTTAATCTAATTCCCAAAACTACGTTCGTATAAAGTTATGGAGCAAAGAAAACCTGCTAATTAATTGTATAATTAGAAGGTTTTCTTTGGAATTTATTTGCTAAGTCACAATTCAAACTGAGCAATTTGGATATCAACTGCTACTTTCCTTTAATTCATGATTGGACTCTAGGATTTACTTAGGTGAAGCAGTACTAAAAGCATCTTTAGAGTGTAATTATTTACCTATATCTCATTGCCGACAATGGTCTTTTGGAAATAACTGTAATTGATTTGGAGAAAAACAAGCAACCGTAAATAAAATCTTTATGGAAATATGATATGTTGGGTAAGGTTTATGTTTTTATCTTCGTTCAGCGTTTGGCACATAGTAGTATTTCAAAGTATAAACGCAAACGTTAGCTGTAGGTGTTATGAAAAAACTAGACCAATAAAAACAAGCGTAATGAAAAAAATAACCGCTATAATTTTAATAGCCTTTCTTTTAGGGTGTATGTCCAATACATCTGAAACATCTAAAACTATTGAAACCGAAAAGATAGTCAATACGCTAAAACCACAAGTAGCCATTGATTTCTTTAATGCTTACATAGCCAACTGCAATAAATATGAAAATGCAATTGATATCATAGAATGGACAAAAGCATCTACTTACGCCACTAGTAGCTTTAAGAAAGAATTAGAAACTTTAGTAGAGCAGGCTTGGAAAGAAGACCCGGAATTAGGGCTAGGTTATGATCCTATTTTATATGCTCAAGATTATCCGGATGAAGGTGTTGAATTACTAGACTTTAATTCGGAGACAGGTTATTTGACAGTTAAAGGTATTAAATGGGAGTCCTTTCAAGTTAGCATGAAAGTGTTAAATGAGAATGGGAAAACGTTGGTGGACGGATGTGGGGCAATAAATATGTCTAAAGAACTGACCCGATAAAATTGACGATCAGGAAGAAAATATTTTTGTCACTTACCATTACTTTTTTTCTAGGTTTTGGTTATAAATCAATTACAAAAAAAGTAATATTAAATGAAAAAAGGAATTGGAATTGGGTGTGTTTTTCTGAATGTAAAGATCCAAAGAAAAGGGCAGAATCGTACCAAAAACACATGGATTTAGACATAAATCCATGTGGTGCCAGTTTTGATTGGTACAAAGTAACAGACAGTATAAAAAAGCTCAAACACAATGAACTCCTTTTTCAGAAACTACAAAATACTTTAAGCCTTCTGCCAGGGATTTTATGATAAATTATCTTGTAGAAATCTTAGTAGCCATTGTTGAAGATTTTAAGAAGAACGGTGTTGTCATTTTTGGACAGCATATAAATCTTGGATTATGGTAAATTTGTTCATATCCTTAGATGCAGAAGTCAACTTAGTTCAACTTTTGGAACCTATTGACTAGTTATTTTAAGCGTAAAGTTGGCAATAAGAAAAACAATAGTATGCCGAAAATCAATGTACATCGTCTTTTTTAAGAAGCCGAATTTTGATACCTTGATAATATGAAAGACCAATACGACTTCTACCTTTCTAAATTAGATCCGAACAAAAGCTGCTTATTGGCTTTGCGAAGCATTATATCTAGGCAAGATCTCGAAATAACTGAAACCATTAAGTTTGGAATGCCTTCTTTTTGGTATCAAAAAAGATGTTTTGCCATCTCGGGACAGATGAAAAGACAACTAAGCCTTATGTTCTTTTTGTGGAGGGGAAATATTTAAACCATTCAGCATTAGTTTCTGGAAATAGAGCTCTAATGAAGATTCTTGCTTTAGACGTTATAAATAAGACCTTTCCATGGAGACCATACAAGTATTAATTGATGAGGCTCTGGAATTATACCGAAATTGAAACGAAGTAAATGTTCTTTAGGTTTAGATAGGAGTATTTTCGGCTAAATTAATTTAATCTATATCTCGTATTTTTGGTGTTCCAGAACAACCCTATTATGAAAATGAATTTTCTCAAATTTTTCCTTCTATTAATTATTAGTAATTGTCTTTCTGCCCAAGATATTTTTGAGCTAAATGCCAAGCTGGGTAGGGGAGTAAACATGGGGAACATGTTTGAGGCACCGTCAGAAGAAGCTTGGGGAAATCCTTTCAAAGATGATTATTTTGAGCGTATAGCCGGTCTGGGCTTTAATCATGTACGAATTCCTATTACTTGGGATGTGCCAGCAAGAACGTTACAAGTAGCCCCCTATACCATCAATGCCGAGTTTATGGCTCGTATAAAATATGTGGTAGATAAAGCTCAAAAGGCAGGCTTGATGGCCATCATCAATATGCATCATCATGAAGATATTTTTGCGAATCCAGATGCTGCCAAAGCGGAGTTTCTTGGTCAATGGAAACAAATAGCAGAAACGTTTAAAGACTATGACAATAGGCTTCTTTTTGAACCTTTGAACGAGCCACATGGTAATCTTAAACCTGAGCAATGGAACACCTATTTTGCAGATGCATTGTCGATTATTCGAGAAAAGAACCCTAATAGAGGCGTAATTATGGGTATTGCAAATTACGGAGGACTATCCGCCGTGCCTGAAATTGTCTTTCCAAAAGAAGGGAATAAAGTCATTTTAAGCATTCATTATTATGAGCCTTTTCATTTTACGCATCAAGGAGCTGGATGGGTAAATAATTCTTCACCTTGGTTGGGGACTAAATGGACAAATACAGATTTAGAACAAAAGACAGTTAAAAGTCAATTTCAATTTGCCATAAACTTCGCCAAAGAACATAACGTACCTATAAATATTGGCGAGTTTGGAGCCTATAGTACAGCAGATATGGACAGCCGAGTGCTGTGGACCACTTTTTTAGCGAGGTGGTTTGAAGAGCAAGGTTTAAGTTGGGCATATTGGGAATTTAGCTCAGGATTTGGCTTTTTCAATCCAGTAACAAAAGAATATAATCAACGTTTGGTGGACGCTCTGCTTAAAAATCCATTACCTGAGCCGGTGATTACAAAAACGACTGTTCTTTATGAGTCTGATTTTACTTCGGGGCTGAATGGTTGGTCCTTAGCAACACAGGGTGCTGCTAAGGGTACTTTTATTGCCGAAAGGGGGAAAGCAAAAATTGTCGTAAGTGCCACAGATACAGATGCATGGAAGGTGCAATTCGTCAAAAATAATGTTGCTCTCAAAAAAGGAAAACGCTATTTGGTTAGTTTTAAAGCGGAGGCTAGCACAGACGTTTCATCTACCTCATACATAGGTCAATCTTCAGACCCTTGGGGGGCATATTCCGGCTATTCTGGTATAAGTATTGGCACCAAAGAAGCAGATTATCAATATGGTTTTGAAATGAAAGGTGAAGATGATGCTAAAGCTCGTTTTGTGTTTGATTTAGGAAAAAATGTGGGAACTATCTTTTTTAGGGATTTAAAAGTAGAAGAAGTTATAGGAGAAGAGGAAGTAGTCGTTGAAGAAACTGTTTTAGCCATAGAAAATGCTGATATGACTATTCATGTGTATCCAAACCCTACGAGTACGATTATAAAAATAGAACTAGACGAGAGGTTAGAGTCGTATCAACTTTATAATTTAAAAGGAGCTCTAATCCAAAGCCAAAATAATCCTGAAAACAATACAGTCTTCCTAAAGGAGGCAATTCCAGCTGGAACTTATATCCTAAAAATGATGGCAAAGGGAAATATTTGGACAAAACGGGTGATGGTTCTTGGAAATTGAAATCAATCTATTCTTTATCTCTTGACTTATTTAAGTTTCCATATTTAGCAGATATTTTATAGTAGCCGAAGTCTTTAAGAATTGGCTAGTTTATTAAATACCCATACGGTAAAATCCATTTAGATAAACAAGTATGAAAATCATTAAATACCTTTTATTCACCTTTATTCTTGTAAATAATTCTATTCATTTGGCTCATTGTCAGACTTCGCCTGAAAAGATAAACTTTGTTAGACAAGGTGTTAAAAGAATGATATTTGACGAAAATCAATCAATTCCATTAGCTAGCCTTCATCCTAATAATATAATTGGACTATCCGCCATGCATCCTATAGAGCATTACGCCAATGAACAATCAGATGTTTTTATCCGTAATGGAAAACTAATCATTCATTCTAAACAAGAGACTCAAACAGGAATATGGTTTGGTGGCTTTAATCCATTTGCCACCTATTCAATCGATCTAGATTCATGTACAGGTAAGGGAGATATTGGATTTGAGTTTTCAGGTGTAAACAATAATGATCAATTCTTTATACTCATCGAATTTAAGAATGCAACGCTTACAGGCGTAAAACTCAGGGTGAAAAATAGCTCTGAAATAGTTGTAGACAAATCAATTGCGGTTAACCTTAATGAGGAAGATATCATGAAAGGCAAAGTTATACTCCAAATGCTGGGGAGTGGACTTACCGTTTATTTGCAAGATCACGGGTTACCAAAAATTGTTGGTCAAAGTGATTTTAATACCTATTTAGACTTACGCAAAAAGGAGTATATAAATTCTTTTCAGTCTAAACTTTTTGTACAGCTAAAGGATGGGCAAGTTCAAATTAAAAAGGTCGAAATGGCAATTTCGACAGGTATTGGATTGGCAGATATACGTGCTATAACCTATGAAAATGGAGAACCTATGCTTGATCAAGGACGACTGTGGTATACAATTTCTATTCGTGGACGTGCCTTACCTCATCATCTTCAAGGTGTATTTAGTATGAATCCTACAGTTTTTGATCTTAAGCTTGAAGGGATAATGGTGTTTGATCGAAGCGATGGACTATTAAGGAATGAGATTGCATCCCATCTTTTTTATGACAGAAAGCAAGATATCTGGCGTGGCTTAACGACGGGTTTTAGTGCATTCGCAAATCATGATAAAGAAAAAAAACAATTACTTACAATGGAGAGTAAAAGGGATCCGCGGTTTGGTTTTTCTATAGTGAATGCTTCCCCTTTTGGTATAGAAGGAGATATTGAAGATCCGCATATCTTGTATGATGCAGAAGCAAAAAAATGGCGAATGCTTACATGTGAAAACCAAAATGGCTATAAGGCTGTCGTATTGGAATCAGATTATTGGAATAAGGAGTATAAAAGGATTTCTGGGCATGTCATTCACAATTCTACAGGAACATCGATTCAGAAAATAGGGGATAAGCTCTATTGTTTTTCTGGCAGTTCTGAGCGAGAAATATTTATATATACCTATCCTCAGCTAAAAGAAATAGGTACTTTAAAGATGGACTTACCTCCTTGGGACAATACCTCTGGGTCTAGGGTTTGGCCAAATGTTGTCCAATTACCTGAAGGTTACCCATTTCGATATGTTGCACTAATGATGGATAGATTTAACTATCCCGGTCTAAATGGGCCTAATTGGTCTTACGGAGCTCTTTATCTATATCATGGTTACGATTAAGGATCTAATTCAGAATGGATTAGGAATTATTACGAAGGCTGGTGAAGTAATTAACTTTAGCTCAGGATGAAGTAAATTCAGAAGAAGTGATTGTGCCTCAATTTTACCTACCAATATGGAGTTTACGACTATTGTTTTAATTACGAACATTGCATTATATCAAAACTGCCTTCATTTCTACATCGTTCTGTCTCCAAAATGCACCTGGACTGATAAAATAGCCACGTTCTTTAGGTAGTTCTATGCCGGCATATTTGTAGGCTTCCCATATTAATTCTGAACAGGTGAATTTCTCGTCATGAAATAGTTCTTTACTTCCTAGTAGTGTTCGCCAGGCAATTCTGAAGTATTCCCAATTGTCGTATTGCTTAGTAAGGTTATCTAAACAAAATTCTTTTATTTTCCTTAGCTTTTCTTCGTCTTCACATATGACAGAGTGCCACCTAGCCCAAGCTACTCTGCCGATGTACGGCTTTTTATTTCCTATATAATCCTCAAATACATTTGACATGGGTACCATTCTTACACCAAAACCCAAAACGCTTTCTATTAGAAATAAACGACCCATTTCTTCTATTCTAATAACAACGCCCACATGACTCCAAGCTGAGCGTGAACGCCATCTAATCAAACTTGAAAGCCAATGGTCACCAGAAAAAAAAAGCAGATCACCCGTTTTCATTTCTGAGCGAATCTTATTGTAGTTTTGTAAATTAGTTTCCTTATCTTTTCTATGGAAAAGTTTTTCGAGCTTTCGTTTATTATAGAGCGGTATGGCCATGAAACTTTTAAATAGATTGAAGGGTTTATGAGATACAATTTATTATTAAGCAAATTAGCTAATTTATGGTAACGGTAACGGAGCAAGCAAAGAATAAAATCATGGAACTCAAGCAAAAAGAAGGCAAGAGTACTACGGACGGTATACGCGTGGCTGTGGAAGGTGGAGGGTGCTCAGGTTTAATGTATGATCTTGTTTTTGATACAGAGCAAAAGGAAAACGACATGGTTTTTGAAGACAATGAAGTTAAAATATTTGTTGACAAAAAAAGTCTTTTGTATCTTATAGGAACCGAATTAGACTTTTCTGACGGCTTAAATGGCAAAGGATTTCAATTCAAAAACCCTAATGCCTCTAGAACATGTGGGTGTGGAGAGAGCTTTTCTGTTTAGGGTTAAAGATGTTTGAAAAATTCTAATTTCACTATTGGAAGTAAGAGGTTAATTTATCAAGTATTAGACTTCTGAGAAAGTTATTTTAGCAAAAAGGCTATAAACTTATAGTATTGTGATATCCAACTTCAGATAAAAGGATTATTAAATTTTAAAAAGCCGAAAAATGACAGAAAAAAAACTAAGACGAACATCCGGAAAGGAAGGCATGCTATTTGGCATTTGCGGAGGAATGGCAAAATTCTTTAATTTAGATGTCACACTTATACGTGCCATTTGGGCAATTGGAACCATACTAGGAGTTGGTTCTCCAATATTGATTTACATCGCAATGGCGTTTATTGTACCAAAAGAAGAGATTACTTAAAATAAAAACCTGTCGGGCAGAGCCTAACAGGTTTGTTTTTTATCCGCCGTATGGCGAAATTCAACCCTAACCTAAACTGTATGTTTGCATCTGCCAGAATATCGTCATCTTAAATTGATGCGGTGTTGGCAGTTTGTAATTCTAATCGTTCCCCCGCAAGCATTACTACCCAAAGAATTACATAAATAAGAACCACTGGCACAGGAGAGAAAAATCCGATAGCGAAAAGGATACGTACCAATGTGGTATCAATATCCAAATAGTGAGCTAATCCAGAGGCCACTCCACCCAACATTTTATCAGTTCCATTAATTCTAAATAGCTTTTTCATTTTATTCATGTTTTAAAGTTTGTATGTGCTTTCTTGATGATACAAATATACTATTCGCCAAAGTACTTGGCAATGCATAGTACATGGGTGGTTTTCTAAACTGAAGAATGGTAATTCTGCCTTGGAGATTGGTAAGGGGTGTTGAAAGGTGCTTTTTGTGAGCTTAAAGGCTGTTTTTGGCTTTATGGATGCTCTCCTTCCTTATAGCTTCGTTAATTAGGATTTCAAAATCATTTTGAGTTATAACGCGTTTTACTTCTTTCGGAAGTATCCTCTTCACAGGGAATTTTGAGTTCAATTGTATACTTAGTTCATAAAATTGATTTAATGAAACACCATAACTTGTAAGCTCAGGCACACATAACTCATTTAATTCGCTATTCAAATCTTGTATTAACCAAGGGTTTAAACAATTCTGAATGTCAAACTCACGCTTTAATAAAATATTTTTGCTTGGTAGTTTGGCATCTCTGGTCCACCATAGGTCTAGTACGCTTTCCATTGCAGTATGCGTATCTTCAGCACTAGCTACGGCTTCTAGTTCTGCTAATGTTTTTGCCAATAAATCCGTGACGGCCATTTCATAAGGGAGTTTACTTTTTAAAGCTTCCATGCCAATTTTCACGCCTAGCAGGTTTGAGTAAGCATCTTCAATACTAAAAGCTGAATATCGCTCCGGCACCATAGGAATGTATGATGCACCATAATAGGTTGCTATTTCGTGCCATACAGAAAGATTATAAGCAATGTTTCCTGCTAATAAGATTTTATCAGCATTTGTTTGCAAGTTACTTGCACAAATTTCAAGGTTCTTATGGCCACCTTCTCTTCCAAGTTCTATATTAAAGCTTTCGCTTTTTGAATTGGCTATTCGCATAAATAAATAAGCCGTCCAGTCTGCTTGGTCGCGTAAATGCCCTATGTCTATAAATCCTCCAAATTTGGTGTAAATGATGCCATTATTCTCTTCGTCATTTCCTAGGTATTTATGTACTCCTAGTTTTTCAATACTGGTGATATCACTTACTTTCAAAAAAGGAATACCAGTTACTTTTACATCACTCCCAAAGGAGCAGCAAGTTCTAATGATTCTTGGGGGCGGTGTATCACTAATCTCAGAATTTGATTTCAAAGGTAAAGCTTGAGCGTTTTTAAAGCTCATTAGAAGAAATAGCCAAAGAATAGTTAAAAGTTTCATTTTAATGAAAAAGATGTAGTAGTAATAACTGCTAATTTTCTGTCAAATTGTTCTGTATTGACCAAAAAATCAGATTATTAGTTCACTATAAAAAGAAAAAGCTACCAAGAGTTTAAAACCATCTAACGCAAGTATACTTAATGACTATATTTTAAAACAATTTTTCCTGTGGAGGAGTTACACCTTTCAGTCTTAAATAGATGGTAGTTTGTCCTCTATGATGTGCTCCATGTTCAAAAGCTTTCCCAAATCCTATGGCTTTTGTCATTTCAAACTGGCCAAACATTTTAATGCTTTCAGTCAATTGTTCATTTGTCATTCGTTTTAAAGTTTCAATCACATAATTATAACTTTCAGCCACAGCTTTCGTACAGGCCGCCTTGCTTTGATATTCATCTAGTTTTTCAAATTCTATACCAGCGGTAGGGTTATCTGTGCCAGTTATGGTAGAAGTAAAAAAGTAATTAGCACCAGCTAAATGAAGAAATTGCTGTGCAAAAGAGCGAATATCCTCGGTAGGTTTATAAGTAAAACCATCCGCTGGCATAGCCTCCAAATATTCTATGGAATAGGCCTTGGCTCGTTCAAAATCGGCAATTAAGTTCTCCTTTTCGCCAGCCGCGTCAATAGCCATGGCACTTGAAAAAGAGGCGATAAATAGAGCAATAAATAACTTAAAAGGGGTTACTACTTTTTTCATTTTTGGATGTTTGATTTGTTTAAAGATACATTTTAGACCAACAGGTTGCCTTTATTAACGAATAAATTACACAACCTGTTGGTACCATGACGTATCTTATTCAAAAAATGGGACACCCACAGGAGCATATTTACGCATAGCTTCCTGATTTATTTCTACACCAATGCCGGGTACATCTCTTACTTTGATAAAACCATTTTCTACGGCTTCGCCTTCAAACGTTACTATTTCACGGAACATTGGGTCTTTATGAAAATAAATTTGCCATTCCATAATCATGAAATTAGGTACAGACGCACATACATGAGCAGAAGCCATGGCTCCCAAATAAGACGCCACCATGTGAGGTGCAAAAGGTACATAATATAGATTTGCCAAATTAGCAATTCGTTGACCCTCACCTAGCCCACCACATTTTTGTAAATCAGGCATGATGATATCTACAGCACCTTGCTCTAATAATGGTCTAAAACCATGTGCTAAATAATGATTTTCTCCTGCACAAATAGGGGTAGAAGTAGATTCAGTTATTTTTTTATAGGCATCTGGGTTTTCAGCCGCTATAGGTTCTTCTAGCCACATAAGGTTTAAGGGTTCGAGCATCTTAGCTACTCGCTCGCCTGTGGTGGCATCATATCGACCGTGCATATCTGCACAGATGTCAATATTTGGGCCTACTTCTTTTCTTGCGGCAGCCATTTGGTCATACATTCTTTGCAGTTCCGCAGGGGAGGCTGTCCAGTTAAACTTATCATATTTGTTTGGGTCATTAGCTTGATCCAAATCAAATTTAACAGCTGAAAAACCCATATCTACGGCCTCTCTGGCAGCTGCGGCAAAATCTTCTGGTTTTGGAAGACTATTTTGATACAATGCTGTATCCATATAAACACGTACCGAATCTCTGAATTTCCCTCCTAATAATTGATAAACTGGTAATCCTAATGCTTTACCTGCTAAATCCCAAAGGGCTGTTTCCACAGCTGTCAGTACAGCTACATACATGCCACTTTGAGCACCTTCAAAAAAGCCAGATTTTCGAATAGTTTCAAAAAGGCGATGAACATTTAAGGGGTTTTGCCCTTTAATTCTTTGCCCCATCATCTTGACTAAATGATAAGTGCCAGGCGTGGCGTCTACGCCTTCACCATGGCCTACGATATCTTGATTGCTATATATTTTCACAAATAAGCTATGCCCACCTCTTATATAACCACACTTTATGTCTGTTATTTTTAAATCTGATGGCATAGAACTTTTAGGGGTTCTATTAATAGCGGTTTCGTATTCTCTACCAAAACTGGCTAGAGGTACTGCCGCAAATGCCGAGGCCAATGCCGCTTTTGAAAGGAAATCTCTTCTTGTGTTTTTCATCGGGTTGTTTTGTTTAATGTTTTTTCCTTTGGGGTGGGGGAATAAGCTGACACTATGGGTTAAAAGGCAGGGTTGCTTGACATGGTAGTTTACCCATCCCGCCTTCGGCACCCCTTCGCCCTTCGACCAGACTCGGAGGGGATTCCTCTTTTACTCTGACCAAGCGAAGTCGAGGTCACCAAGTCCTTCCCTTCAAAATCTCCTGAATTTGCTCACGGCTAACAGGCAAATCATTAATATGCTCATTTAGCCAGCCTGAAAAGTCCTTTTCAATGACATCAGACCAACGCATATCTATTTCGCCGGGCGTATATTTTTGCTCTCTTAATCGCTGATGCCCAAACATATCTCTTAGCCTTACA
>Ga0105053_10009585_pt1 | contig 12299 bp, 14 predicted proteins | sample BON01_FD_78093 | JGI IMG/M metagenome (GOLD analysis project Ga0105053, IMG submission 78093) | Freshwater microbial communities from Lake Bonney liftoff mats and glacier meltwater in Antarctica - BON-01 | ecosystem: Environmental > Aquatic > Freshwater > Ice > Glacier meltwater | place: Lake...
CATCTGCAGTTCATAGATTTTTGGCACAAAAGCATTCGATCATGATCCATGCAAGAGGCAGATAATACGGCCGCTTTTGTCAAATTTGTACATTGCCCACGTGGGCTGAATGATATCAAGGCATTGAATGAAGCAGTTCTATTTGGCAAAGTCAGCTTCCCTAAGCAATTAAATTAATACGGAAGGCCCATGTTCTACCAGAATGCTAAGCAACTGAAAATTCTGTGGTGAATTGAATTGAATTTACCAGTGGAATCAAAATTTTCGTACTTCCAAATTGAATCTCACTGCATTATTTCCTAAAAATTGTAAAATGGCCTTAATTAAGTTAATACCTGTTTTAAATACATGAAACGTTTTCATCAATATTTTCATCTCTCTTTCGTTTTAATTCCTGAGTTGGTAACGAAGACGAGACAGCATCACCCTCCATGCAACTTTGGATATCGTTATGAGTCTCTGCAGCTCTATTTTCAATGTCGCTTTTTGGTTCTTCGCTGGGGATAAGTTCAAAATCACTTAGAGAGAGCAATGGCGTAAAATATCTCTCCTTTTCCTGAATTTCATTGTCAAACATGACTACAGTATCTTGAACCATAAGCTTCGCAAACACATCATCAGAATTTAAAGAGAATCCTCGATGATCAGGACGGGAATCCAGTGAGACTATGCCTGAAGAAATAGAAGTGATACAAGATATTTGGACCTTGGATCCAATCATAATTCTATCTCCTTTTTGTAAAATGAGTATCAACCCGTCGCGAGGCAAAGTTTCGTTTCTGATTCGGTTTATTATTTTACACACTTCAACCTCGTCTTTGTCCTCTTCGCCAAATGTGTTTTCCTCCTCTTTGAGCCTTATTTCATTTGCGACGGCAATATTGTACAGCTCTCTTACAAATACCAGCGTCTGGTCGTACGACTTAATAAGTCGACTTAATTTTTTCGGAGGATTCTTCTTTTTCAACTTTTCAGCGTTGGTCTCAAGGGTCTTATACCAAGTTGCATTGTCTGGTACAAGATCACTCTCCAAATCACTCATCATAAATACTCCTGGCGTGAATCCGAAAGAGAAGCCAGTGGTTTTGTTTGACTTGTTTGGGAAAACAAACAATCCACTCATATAAGCCTCACTACTAAGACCAGTGACTTCAATTTGTTTCTTCCACTCTTCAGTCAAGAGGTGAGTTGGAACTAAAGCAACAGGCCACAGTACGCCCGAACCAGCAGCTGTAGTCTTATATTCACTCCATTTAAAGTCTTTCGGCTTCCAATGTCCCTTCAAACGATCCAAGGTTTGTTCATCCTCTTTCGATAAACTCAACACCTTGGAAGCTATCTCGGGCTCTGCTGCTTCCTCTGAATGAGCCTCTTCTATCTTGGGTTTCGTATGGATTGGGGACGAATGAGACGTTTCCTGCGTTGTTTCTCCTGAAGGAGAATTGCTTTTGGTTTTGTCATCAGTCCCTTGGGAAGAAGGGAGGACAAAATCTTCCAGCTCTGAATCGCTATCCATAAGTTGCTCGAGTCTTATGACAATCGTATGTATTTTCAATTTTGATGTTCCTCGAAGTCGACGGGGTTATCACAAAAAGCCCCCCCATTCATTATGCTATTTTCAAAAAATGGACGATGATGATGACCTTGGCAAGTACCTCAGTGAGTCTTCCTTCTGTAAGAATGGTACAGAACCCCCTGTGTTAGCTGATTCACTCAAACGTAAGCGTGCGGATATGCCTAGTACCTATTACGCTAATTGCCCAGCGACGGTCGTTCGGCGCAAGAATGCCGCTGACAAGTTAGCTTCAGACTTTTTCCTGGCTTCTAAAAACCAGTATAAAGCTAGAATCACCAAGTTTGTCAGAACTGTTCAAACTGGAGGTGAATTAGCTGAAACGAGTATTGCGAAGAATAAATTTGAAACTATGCTTCATGATCCCACCAAGTTGCAGACACTTGAGAAGAAATCCCGTTTTTCCTTCAAACGAGATGGGATTGTGGCTGTTAGTAACCTCGTTGATGTTTTCTGTGATGCGATGCTTTTCGAGTTAAAGAACATTGTTCGACAAAAGCATGCTGATGGTCAAATCCCTGAGTTTACCAGTGAAGATGTCGGAAAAGCAGTTGCAAGACTAGGATGGGGGCACAGAGTTGACGCAGCACAGTAAAATTCAAGATGAATCCTATCATTGTAAAATGAATAACACTAAAAAAGGAAAAAAAGGAAAATGTTAAATTTAAATAGTACGACTAGTCTGACATTGTTTTTTGAGAAGAAGCTATGGAAGCTGCACGACCTACATTGTTTGAATCCGGCAAAGGACTATAAAATACAGTCGTGACATATTTAGCTCTATACCGCTGCGTGACGCCTAGTACCATAAGGTTCTCCTTAATTGCACTGCAGTATAGGTGGTTTAGTGTTACATGTTGGGGGATTTGCATTGACTTTGCAGCTAAAGTGTCATTCGTAGGTTGAGGGGCATTTAAAATAATCTGGCGCAAATGTGGCGGGAGTGGGGGGGGTTCTTTCGAGTACCATTGCGGGTCATCTGGGTCTGGACATATACTATCATACAACTTATCATCTAGAATCGCATCAAACGCATTCAAAGGCTTCATATCGCTACCAAATGAATCCGAGAAGTTACTCAAATCTATAAAATTATTTATGTAGCCATGCGGGTCTGCTACTGTTGGCTAAAAGGAGGGTAAGCCATTCATTATATCATCATATTGAGGATACTTACTTGGTCAGGCGCAAAACGCCACTCGTCGTCCACAATAAACTTATATGCATGTTTACCTTTCTTCAGATCGCGAATATACGTGAAGTCATTACCTGAGAGACGCATTGGGATTTTCTCGCTCCATTTATTAAAGGTCCCAGTAATATAAACGTCTTTACCGCCACCTTCCCATCGAAACACCATTGGGACTTTCTCTTCTTCGTCAAGTTGGTCTAACAACTCTTCGTCTACTGCCTCGGTCATCGTGGTTTTCGTGTCGCTCGGAGTTGATTCATTTCTGGAGAGTCGGGGTTCTTTGACAGGTGCTTTAGGTGGTTTTTCAGATTGTTGTTTGGTGGTCTGCTGCTGCTGTTGTTGCTGCTGCTTCTCTTGGTTATCGTCTTTCCCTACCAGGTTACCCATCGTCCAAGATACGTCGTTTTGTTTTTTTGTACAGGAATTTTATTTCAATTGTTGTGACGTGAACAAGTTGACAGTAATCGTACTCAGAAAAAGAAATATTGAATTAATTAATAGTCATGTGTATATTTGGGAGTGAGATTAAAATCATGTATTTCGCACAATGATGCAACGTTCTTGATCGCATTCCCTTGAACCGAATCCAACAGCTGCGTTCCTCGAAACATTGCGCTGGTTTTCTTATAAGATTTTCTTTTTTCAACTACTGGTCTCACTTTACCTCCATGAACGGCACAGTAAGCCTCGACTACTTTGCCTTCGGTATTATGCTTCGATTTCATGGATTCCTTGTGAAAGGACAACTTTCTATCTGTCAGTGTTTTCTTCAGATCGCATGCGTTATCGTGAGACAGAGAAAACGAATGCATTTTCTCACGGAGCTTTTCCAGTTCGAACTGCTGACGTTGACGCAGACCAAGCCGCATTTGTTCGAGTGTTCGTTCGTGCGCTTCGTCGTGTGCCTGTTTTTCTCTTGGCTCCAGCTTAAGAATCCTCTTATTAAGAGATTGTGCTTCTTCAAATTTGTCCATCTTGCGGAGATGCTTCTCCGAATGAACTTGTTCCAGAAGGTGCTTGGAGTGTCTGAAAGGGGGTACACGCATGTTTTGAATGAACTCCTCAAGTCGCTCATCTTGGATATCATGGGACTTCAAAAGTGATCGACGACGTTCATTGGAGAATGCAGTGACTTGATTCTCGCTCATCTTCCTCTCAGTTGCATCAAGTTGTTTACATTTTCGAGCGGCCTGTTCAAAAGCCACGTGTTGATACGCTTTCATAGTATTCATTTCAGATTCTTTCATTTGAATAAATTCCTGTTTGAATTGCTCAAGTCTGTTTCTCACGGTGATAGCTGCGTCGTATTCCTTGCTTGCCTCGAAGTCTTGTTTTGCTCTTTTCAGGGCGTCTTGTACCCCTGTGTGCATTATAACAAGGTCTCTTGTTTCCACAATGTCCCCATCATGAAACCCGAATAATTCAAACGCCTCTTTAAGACTTTTCTTCCCAATGATTTGTCGTGGCGAGATGATCGTGAGCTCCATGATGTAAATGATTTCCAACAGATCCGTTAATTTTTTTTGTTCTTTTGTACCAATTCAATCAACTTGTACAAACTGCTATTTGGAAAAGAGCGGATAAATCACTTATCTTGTTCCTATAGTTTTCTATAGAAGTATCCTGAGGATAGCCCCCCAAAATGTCCTAACGATGACAATCACTCAAGCCCACAAGTGATTGATTGAGAGATACGAACACCAGCACTTGTATTTCCATTATGATTGAGGAACCTCAGTGTAACATCGTGGACGAAGTTGTCATTGACTTGAACGACCACAGTGACCTGGAAAGGGAGGCACTATACGAGAATGAAAACCAGAGACTGAGTACCCACTTTGCTCGAAAAACGGCGCCACAAATGAAGGCTATTCAACTCCTAGGCTTCGAAAATCACCGACAAATAGCTCGAGCAAAGGCATTGGTTCGTCTGGGTTTATCGGAACAAGACATGTACTTGAGTCAACCGTATTTTGTTGATTCGAAACGACAAAAGCGAATCAAAGCAGCCTTTTTAAAGATATACAGTCCCAAACTCCCCTATCTACTGGGCTTAACGGAGGAGCAGATCATGCGTAGAAAAGCTCTTTTTATTCTAGGTATATCTGAAGAAGATATTGAACACGATCGAATCTCACGTTTGACCAGAATGGGAGTGGCCAACCAAAGTCATGTTCACTCCAGCTGCGTGTAAACAAAAACTGTTGTATGCTATACATCTACCGATGTTCTCGTTATATTTAAACTCGAATAATATAAAAAAGAGAAATTATTATTTTTGTGTAGTTACCTCGTCAACAGGCTCAAGTTATTAACTGTTTGCAAGTTACTCTCTATATCGGTTGTACACCTCTACTTCCCTCGTCCAACAATTTCGTTTATTTCAAAATGAATTTCTCGCACTTTCGAATGATTTTAAAATATTATGATCACGATGATTAAGCGAGAACGAGACTCGAGCGTACCTGATTCCGAGGACTTACTGGAATCAAATCTTTTAGAATCAAGTCTCAGTTTAAATGAACAGCAGGACAAGGTGGAGAAACCATTGCAGCAACTTCTTGCACCGCTGACTAACCTTATCAATCCTTTGTACAGACACATGGATGCGTATCCCAACGTGTCAGAATGGAACATTCCTTTCACTCCGCATCTCAGGAGCGTGGTGAAAATTGATCATAGCTTCGTTCGGGCGTTTGTTTCTAATTCTGTCGAGAGTGCCATGTTTGTCAAGTTGGACATTTGTTTGGGGTTCATGGAATGCTTACTGGAAAAGACCTCAAGAGTCGTGGAGGAGAATGTTTTATTAGAGTACCATTGGAACAGACTTAGAGACCAATTAACTATTGGTAGTATGCCCCTTGCTGTGAGTGGTTTGGCGGTACTAAAACAGCCATGTGATCGTTCCGTGAGACAAGTGCAATTCTTAGATCGAAAGTTGAATGAACAAATAGAGTCTCTGCATTCCCTTCGAATTGAATTTCAAAATTCTGTACAGCGAAATATTTCTCTTCTGGAGGAGCTCTGTGACGAGGCACCCCTGCCGGAAGGCATTATGAAAATAGTGGCAAAGAAGCGCAAAGTAATGCAAGAGGAACAGCGGATAGTGGTTGCCCTCGATTCTATTTTAGAAAATATGGATTCGAAATCATAGATTGTTTACGAGTCCAAAACTCAGACACCGCCTTGAATCGAAATTTCTGCATTTGTATAATTTAGAAAAAACAATCTATGTCTTATTTTATTAAATGATTCATTTTAACTAAGCAACTCTTTTATCGCGTTTTAGATCTGAGTTTCCGCCCCGATCACGATGGTCCTCTGCGAGACGCCTTAAAGGCACAAGAAACCTGTCGTGAACCTGCTGCAGCACTGAAACTTTATGTTCACCAGTTCTATCCTTCACTGACGCATAATACGAGAGAATCGACGTGACTAAATGTCTGAGTTCGTCCAAACTGATATTTAGACTATTAAACCAGGAGATGTGTTGAGTGGCAGCACCGTCAACGTGCACACAGCCCACGAATAGAGCGGCAAGTGATAGGAAATAAGGCGGGTATAAGAATATCACATCTGTTTTATACATATCATTCACCACCGCCCATGAACTCTTTAATATATCGTCATTCATTTGAGCGTCTTTAGCATAAGATACCAAATCCCGATATGGATGAAAAACGACCAAGTCGAACTCCAAAGCAGCGAGGATCTTGAATTCGTAGTCTTGAACATAATACATGGTATATATGAAATAAGGTTCTCCAGCATGCTTTTTACTTTTCATAATTGTTTTGAAAGATTCAATAATAGTCTCGATTTTGAATTGTCCATACTCCTCAAGTTTCGCTGCTAGAAATAAACACGTCACAACAATCAACCGTGGGTCACAATCGTCGAATTTCGAAAGTAAATAAAACCTTCGAAATAAAAGTTTAGCAGTAGATATCACTCCTTGTCTCCATGTCACTTTCTTTTTTGGATCCAGGAGCAATGTTTCGCCGATTTCTTGAATCAGATTCAACAGGTACTCCATCAACCATTCTTCTTGATTCGGTGTGAGAAAGTCGCTTTTCTTGCCGTTTTTAAAGCCGGATAATTCTGCTTCAGATGAAAATAGCCAATGCTTACAATGGGTAGACGTCCAGAAGTCCGCTGCCATAGTCAATGAAGAATGACAGATGAAAAAAACTCTAAAAAGGAAAAAAACTTACATGAGTTTTTCTTTCCCGCTAAATTAGACAGGTTCTTTAGAATCAGATTGAACCTTATATTGAATTCAACCTTCCGTCATTGAATTTTATACGCTGATGTTGTACCTTCAATTATTCAAACAAGTTCAACTTTAATATTACAATACTTTACAAAGATCTATGCAAGCGACCATTTCCTCGCAAGCGTGGCTACTCGATCTGCGAAAGTCTTGGAAGTTATTTTAGTTTCTGGTTGGTAAAAAGGATTCAAAACGATTCTAGTAAATAGATCATTGACCTCTGAAAAAAAGTTCTTGATATTCTCCTCAACTCTCATACGCCGCGATGATTCGTCAGCCAAACTATCATGCAACATCATGAAGTGCGCCCCACTCGCAGTGCACCACCCATGGACCTGCAGCTCGTTGAACTCATCTACAACTTTGAGATTCATCGCCGGGGTGCCCCACATTTTATCGCCCATTACATCCAAGGCCGAGTGCAGGACAAATTGGTGCACATGGGGCTGCTGATGTACACTCCCTGGTGACAAAGCCATATCAAAAACAAGCTCATTCTTACCCACAATTGCGAACACCAATGCCATTCGAAGATAGAGTAGTAGCTATTTGGTAGGTCCCCTCACTTTCGGCTGATGAGCGATTTGCCAGAAGGTTGGACGAAGCAGTTGTCTCGTTCTCAAAATAAGGAATATTATTTTCATGAACCTACTGGTTCTTCGGTTTGGAATTTGAATGAGGTTTTTGTTAAACGTATCCTGTCTACAATAAATCCTCCTAAACTGGCGGTGAACAAGCAAATTAGAGCTAAACAAATAGATGAGTTTGAGGAAAGGGTGAAGAAGGTCTTGAAAGATTTTATTAAGGACCCGCGTAGGACACAGCTTACATTTGAGCCATGTGCGAAAGATCTCCGATACATTATTGGAGAGGTTGTGGATGATGAAGCCCTCTCATCGAGGTCAGAAGTTGATAATTTAGACGTATTCGTAACAGTATATAAACAAGGTCATAATCCGGATGATATAGAAGACACTCAAGTGGCAGAGTCTGTTAACGTTCCAGCACCAAAGAAAAGAAATCATGATTTGGATTTAGTCCCCCTAGGGGATCTGGAGGCAGTGATCGCCCCAAAACGAGACCGTCGGACTTTCGAAGATCTCCAGCAAGAAAGGATTAAAAAACACAAGCACTGAGAAATTTAAAACATATGTTCAATTATGTTAATATTATACATACCATTCAGCATCGGAAAACGATTCTGGTAAATACTCGTAACCGTTCAGTGTGACATCGAATGAATCATCAGAGTTGATGTCTTGGCATAGGTTTTCCTGCGTGAAGAAAGTATCAAAGTTCTGTGTATCAAAGTTGCTTTTCAAGTTTGGAATGAATTCGTGTTCCAGACAGCTGTTCATCACCTTTTCGAATGACACCGAGTGAAAAAACGGATGTGCCATTAAATCGCTTGAACCATGATTACCATAACCGAGACGATCTTCGGGGTTGAATTTCAAAAGCGCGGTAATAAAGTCTTTGGCATCTTCACTAACTTGGTTTCGACTTGCAGGAAATTCCAAGTTGCAATCTAGGATCTTGTTAAACATGCTTTTTCTGTCTTTATTGTAGAAAGGAGGTTTTCTGTACAACATTTCGAACATAAGAGTACCCATTGCCCACCAATCGACGCTTTTCCCGTAGCTTCTTCTTGACGATTTAGCCGATGCAAGTAGGATAATTTCGGGGGCAATATATTCAGGTGTTCCACAAACAGTCTGGCATCGCATTGAGTTATCATCACCGAGTTTGTTGAAGCAGCAAGCAAGACCAAAATCGGCCAAGCGAATATGTCCTTGCGAGTCCAAAAGAATGTTCTCCGGTTTAAGGTCTCTGTAGATTATTCCAAGTTCGTGTAGATAAGAGAGGGCACACACAATTTCAGCCATGTAAAGTTTGGTTCTAGATTCATTGAAGACTCCTTGGGATTGCATGTGGTAAAACATTTCACCTCCAGGACAAAACTCCATGAATAGAAATAGTTTTTCTTTGGTCTGATACGATCCTTCAAATTTCACAAGAAAAGGATGATGCCCGGTTCGATGAAATACTAAATTCTCCGCTTCTGCTTGTTCTACCCGAGTACTTGTTCCTTTCTTCGTACTCTCTGCTCGTGGCTTTAACCTCGACTTTCTAACTTCTTTAACAACACAAATCTCACCTTGGTCATCTTTCATGAGAATCACTTTTCCGTAACCACCTCTTCCGATTATCTTGATCGCTTTGAGTGATTCAGGCCTCAAAGTGTTCCTCCGGGTCGGATCCGACATCTTGGACTCCATTTCATGTTCAGTAATATCAAAGTCTTGGCTTTGACTGTACTTCTTGCCAATGTATCGCTTGGATCCAAACACCATCCATGCTTTCAACTTTTGAACTTTCGAGCTTCGTTTGGACCCGACGCTGTCCTCTGAGAACTCCGACATGCTTCTATTCCGACCGCCTTCAATCAAAGACTTCTCCGGAACATCATCATAGCTCTTCACTGCACGACCGAAGGCATGGGAAATGCTGCTCCATGCGCCTGCAAACATACGTTCCATTTTGGTATCAAGTATCTTCTATTACTGGCTCTATCAATACTCAAAAGCAATCGACCACCTCACAAGTTGAATGTTTTTGAACGAGTTGTCGAGCTGAAGAGGTACGTGGAGTTGACCGGAAGAGTGGTTGGTGCTGTAGTCTATTGTACCTGACAATAACCAAGTGTGGTATGCTTGTATGTTTTGTGTCAAACGATCGATCACCTACTGAAACGTTTTATATCCGAAGAATGAATCCGATCGTTAATTTAACGGTGCACAATAAGCAGATCGTTAAATTTCGTGATTCCCAGCTGAATTGTCCTTTGGTCGAAAAAAATACGGAGTACACCCGACAGGCCCAACACGCTGTGGAATGGTAGTGTTTAGTATAGAACACTCTTAAAGCATTTCGAGGGGGGGCGGCTCGAAGTAATGTTTTAAAACCATGGAATTTTCCTAAGGTAAATTCTTTGTGGAAAACACGCTGCTGAATCACATGCTGCGACATTCGTCGCAACAATACTCTGTCCACCCTTCAAACTGAACACTTTCTTTTTCTTATTCAAAATAAAATGGTGTGTACTTACTTCATTATTATACCTGGATATCGGATTCGTTCACATTTAACAACCGGGGTGTGATTATTTCTGCAAGTATTAATTAGGTGTAATTTATTGATGCCAGTCACCCTTAAGTTTACACTTTCTTCTTCTTCTTTTCTATCTTAAAAATAAAATTTATATACCATTGAAGGTACAGAAATATAAGGTGTACTTGGGAATAATATATTGGATCCGTTTGTATTTAATCGTGCAAAGTGTATTGGTATTTGTAATTTTAATTTTAAAATCAGTTGTAATTCAAATGCAAGTGACCGTCGTCGAAGAACTTTGTCTTGCCTGACAGAGGGGGCCCAGTAGTGATTGTTCTATCCAAAGCAGGATCAAAACTATTGTATCTCCCGTAGTCCATATTAGAGGTAGCTAATCCCTGCACTATTCTAGGTTTGTTTGCTTGAATACATTTCTTCTGTGAATAGAATCGGTCTCGTTGATCCTTCAAGAACGTTCTTGTGGTTCCTTGCGTGTTCCTTCCAATGTTATAAAGATGCTTTGATACATCCGCCACGAAATCATTTTCTGGTCGTTTTCCTTGCGCGAATTCTGGAAACTTTTCGTCAATGCACTCTATTCTGCGTCGTAGTGTCTCCAATTGACTATCAATGGGCCCTTTCTTTCGGATCTGGTCCTTTTCAGATTCAAGTTCTTTTTCTACGCTAGTCTTATGCTGACACGATCGCTGCATACTCATGAACTCTCCCATCTTTGGAGGGTCCTTCGATCCAAAGCCTAATTGCCTTTGCTCAAGTGGATACTTCTCCAAGTAACTGTTGCCGACATCATAAGGGACAAAGTGCTTCTTGGGATCAACTGCCAACTTGGAGAACAGCACTCCCGGTTGAGCCACGTTGCCTGATTTGGGATGGTGTATCTGTAATTGCTTCCCATTCCACTTGGAGTCTGACATGTTCTTCTCAACAATTTTTCCTATAACGGATCAATTGTGCTCCTACAGTAGGGTAGGTCCCCGATTGTGACGACAGCGTGCGACGAGATGAGAACTCCCATTGAGCAGATTATACGAAAACATTTTGGTAAACATCCCCAGCTTCAAAGGTTGGCTGAAAGACTGGTTGCTTTTCCATCCCACAAGGCCTCACATAGTAAACAGCCACTTCATAATAAGGAGTCTCAACACAAGGAGGAATCAGATCATAAAAAAGAGTCAAATCATAAGGAGCTCGCTGAGAAAAGGTTTGACGATGATTCTTTTGGTGATGTTTCCATTGAAGCTCCTGAATCACCGCACAGATTTAATTTAGAGGCAGATGAAGATGATTTCTTTGGTAATATTTCCATCAACAAAGCAATACATTCAAACGAGAATGAGGATGATTTCTTTGGTGAACTTTCCATCGAGTCATCTGAAGCACAACAAGCAATACATTCGAAAGAGGATGAAGAAGATTTCTTTGGCGAACTTTCACTGGCCCAAGATGTTATTCCCAAAGTTAGTAAAATGGGACATTTGCCGTTTGATAAAGTATCACAAGGGGACCTAGTAGTCGGTTCTATGAAGTTTAATCCGCATAAGCAAACATGGGAGTCCACCATACCAGTTGACAGCGAAGAAGAATGGCCAGAGGACAGCGAAGATGAAGTAGCAGTGGAATCAACACCCATACAGGTTTTAAAGCGTATGCCTTTACCTGCGTTTACGGTAGACGACATGAAAGCGCTGGAAACATCCGACAAGAATTCAATTGATTGCAAATCTGGTTCAATGGAGCCTCTTGGATTTAACCTGGTTTTGAAATATGCTGGAGAAAGAATCAATTCGTATTCAGGAGGATGAGAGACTATCTATAATTCAGTTTTGGTAATGAGAGTGATCTTTTGATGCGGGAGATTCCTATTTGTATGGCATCGAGATATTTATTATGAGGAAATGCTATTCCTTGAGTTATTAGAATACAGACAGTTGTTGCAAGTGTCTTTTTTTTTGAATTTTTTCCTGCATATGCGTAGCTGTGAGCCATTGTGTTGTTAGTAATGGTTGAATCTATACGCGGGGAGAACCAGGAGGTCCCCATATGTACGATATGCCAAGACATTGTAGTACTTCCGATGCGCCTACCGTGCAAATGTAATGCTGTCCTGTGCTTTGATGAAGTGAAGG
>Ga0105053_10009589_pt1 | contig 12297 bp, 7 predicted proteins | sample BON01_FD_78093 | JGI IMG/M metagenome (GOLD analysis project Ga0105053, IMG submission 78093) | Freshwater microbial communities from Lake Bonney liftoff mats and glacier meltwater in Antarctica - BON-01 | ecosystem: Environmental > Aquatic > Freshwater > Ice > Glacier meltwater | place: Lake...
ACGGAATTGTCATTGTGAAAATGGCCGCCAAAGCCCTTCTGATAGCCAAGCCCGGCGATCCGCAGCACCATCGGATTGGTGTATTGGCCGTTCGAGAAAAACGGCAGCGTCGCCCCTTCGCCGCGCAATTGATCCTCGGCATTGTGGAGATAGGCTAGGAACTGGATTTCCGGGATTGGTAAAAGCCCGTTCTGCGCCATGCCCAGACCAAGGCCGAGGATGGATTGTTCATCCAGCAGCGTATCAATCATCCGCGCCCGGCCGAACCGCTGGGAGAGTTTTTGGGTCACCCCGTAAACGCCGCCTTTGCGCCCAATATCCTCCCCCATCATCACGATTTCGGGATGGTCGAGCATAAGGTCGGTCAGCGCAAAATTAATCAGGCGCGACATGATCTGCGGCTGGTTCGCAGCTTTCAAATCGTTGCCAAAGGTTTCGGCCCGGGCTTCGGGCGCGGTGCCGTTTGTGGGCGCATTTTCACGCGGTGGCGGGATGATGCTGGCCATCACCTCCTCGGCGCTGTGCAGGCGCGGGCGGGTGATGGCTTCTTCCGATATACGCTGAACCCGCTCGCCAGTACTGCGATAGATGGCCAGCGCCTGATCCGGTGTCAGCGCACCCGCTGCATCCAGCAAGCGGACGGTATGGAGCAGCGGATCATTTGCTTCCTCTGCCTCAACCTCGGACTTTGGCAGATAAGTGGTCGGCACATCCGCTCCCGCATGACCGTATAGCCGGATGGTGCGGATATGCAGGAATGCAGGCTTACGCCGGGTGCGGACATATTCTGCCGCCTCGCTCGCAATCCGAAACGTCTCGTAAATATCCAGCCCGTCGCAATGAAAGTACTTGAGGCCCGGGCGCTGGGCGAAGCTGGCGGCAATCCAGCCGTCGGGCGTCTTGGTGGATATGCCGATGCCATTGTCCTCGCACACGAACAACAGCGGCAGCGGAACTTTCTGAAACGCGGTCCAGCAGGCGGTGTTGATCGCGCCTTGTGCGGTCGAGTGATTGGCGGAGGCATCGCCGAACGAACACATGATGATCGCATCGTCGGGCAAGGCCTGATGTTCAGGCCGAATGCGCTTTGCCAGACCGACCGAATAGGCCGCGCCGACAGCTTTTGGTAAATGGCTGGCGATGGTGGAGGTCTGCGGCGGAATGGTCAGAGCCTTGGAGCCGAGCACCTTGTGCCGCCCGCCCGAAATCGGGTCTTGGGTTGAACAGGCGAAGGACAATAGCATGTCCCAGGTGATCGTTTGTCCGGGTACCTGTTCGGCGCGCTGGATCTGGAAGGCGGCGTCGCGGTAATGCAGGAAAGCCATGTCGGTCGGGCGCAAGGCAGCAGCAACCGCCGCCATCCCCTCGTGGCCGGATGATCCGATGGTATAGAAACCCTGTCCTGCCGCCTGCATCGCCCGGCTGGTCCGGTCGAGCGCGCGCGTCAAACAGCTGGATCGGTAGATCGACACTGCCAAACCTGGCGTCAGCGGCCCTGCCGGCGCGCTCCCCTGAGGCAAATCACCCCGGGCGACCCGGCGCAGGAAATTGTCGTGAACGATAGTAGCGCGGTCCATGATCGGCCTATTGGTATCCTTTGAAACCGGTTCCAGATAGGCGCAATAGGCGCTGATAGCCGTCCTGTCAGGTCCAATGTGACCAAAATTCATCTATACTGTTGGGATTTTCGCAAACCGCTGGTAGGCGCTGCGCCATGCTTGGAATCAACGGAATCACTGTGCGGCTTGGCGGCCGGACCATACTCGACCGCGCAACTGCGATGGTGCCCCCTGGCGGGCGCGTGGGGCTGATCGGCCGCAATGGCGCTGGCAAGTCCACGCTCATGAAGGTCATGATCGGTAGCCTTGACCCTGACGAGGGCTCGATTGAAATGCCGCGCGCCACCCGGCTAGGCTATATCGCGCAGGACGCGCCCACCGGCACGGCCACGCCAGCGGAAACCGTATTGGCGGCGAATGTGGAGCGGGCGGCCTTGATGGAGGAATCCGAAAACTGCACCGATCCGCACCGGCTGGGCGATGTTCACGACCGTCTGCTGGCGATCGACGCCTATAGCGCGCCCTCACGCGTGGCCCGCATCCTGACCGGGCTGGGCTTTGACGAAGAAATGCAGAACCAGCCGCTCGACAGTTTTTCCGGCGGGTGGAAAATGCGCGTTGCGCTGGCGGCCCTGCTGTCTTCCGCGCCCGATGTGCTGCTGCTGGATGAACCATCCAACCACCTCGATCTGGAAGCGACGCTGTGGCTGGAGAATTTCCTCAAGAATTATCCCGCCACTGTGGTGGTGATTAGCCATGAACGCGATCTGCTGAATAATGTGGTCGACAATATCCTGCATCTGCAGGCCGGCAAGCTGACGCTGTATCCCGGCGGATATGACAGTTTTGAACGCCAGCGGGCCGAACGCGCCGCGCAATTGGCATCGGCCAAGGCATCACAGGATGCCCAGCGCGCCCGGCTGCAGGATTATGTGTCGCGCAACAGTGCGCGGGCCTCCACCGCCAAACAGGCACAATCGCGGGCCAAGATGCTGGCCAAGATGCAGCCTATTGCTGCGATGATGGAAGATCCCTCGCTCAGTTTCAATTTCCCCAGTCCGGCGGAATTGAAACCGCCGCTGATCACGCTTGATCTGGCGGCTGTCGGTTACACTGAAGACACGCCGATCCTGCAGCGCCTCAATTTGCGGATTGATCCGGATGACCGGATTGCGCTGCTCGGCCGTAACGGCAATGGCAAGACCACGCTGGCGCGGCTGCTGGCTGCGCAATTGCCCCCGATGGAAGGCGAAATGAACGCCAGCGGCAAGATGAAGGTCGGCTATTTCACCCAATATCAGGTTGAGGAACTGGCCAGTGATGCAACCGCGCTGGAACATATGGGCCGGGTGATGAAGGGCAAACCGCCCGGCGCGGTCCGCGCACAATTGGGCCGGTTCGGCTTTTCCGGTGACCGGGCAACGCAGTTGGTTGCCAAGCTGTCGGGCGGTGAGCGCGCCCGGCTGGCGCTGGCGCTGATCACCCGCGATGCGCCGCATTTGTTGATCTTGGACGAACCGACAAACCACCTCGATGTCGACGCGCGCGAAGCGCTGGTTCAGGCATTGAACGACTATGACGGGGCCGTAATCCTGATCAGCCATGACCGGCATATGGTGGAACTGACGGCTGACCGGCTGGTGCTGGTCGATGACGGGACAGCTGCGGAATATTCCGGCAGTATGGAAGATTACATCGATTTCGTGCTCGGACGGAACCAGCCCAAGGGCGATGCCAAGGAAAAGGGTGGCGGTGGAGCGAAAATTCCCAAGAAGGACCGCAAGGCGGCCGCCAAGGAACGCGAAGCCGCAAGGGCCGTAAAAGCCAAGATTTCTGAAGCCGAAAAAGAGGTGGCGAAGCTGGAGGCACAGTGTTCGGCGATTGATCGGGCAATGTTCGAACCATCTGGCGCAGCGCCTGAATTTGCGAGAATGTCGATGGGCGAATTATCCCAGCGGCGGGCGCAATTGGGCGGCGAGCTGGAGAAGAAAGAGGCTGAATGGCTGGCATTGAGCGAGCAGGTCGGGACGAGCTAGCCTCCGTTTCCTTCGGCCTTTAGCCAGGCCGGAACCGAGCTTGAACAACTGGCTTAACAGGCCTGCTCCTAGGCCCAGAACATGCAGCCAGGATATGTGGCCAGAATATCACTTTTTCATAAGAATCGGATCCTAAAGAATTTTTCCGAATTGACCAAATTTGGCTTTGCGGGCCTGTAGAAATGTGTCCGGACTGAACGAAGCAATCGTATCGGTCCAATGAGTTATTTTGGGCGTGCCCGCTAGCGGGAAGTCTACACAATGGGGAATACCATGTCTCGAATTCGCAGTTTAAGTTCACTTCTACTCGGCACTACGGTGCTGTTTGGCGCTGGCAATGCCTGGGCTCAAACCGCCCCTGCAGCAACCGAAGTACCGTCGGAAGATGTTGTCATCGTGGTTACCGGTTCGCAGATCAAAGGCTCCAAGATCAACGATGTTCTGCCGGTAACGGTACTGGACGAGGATGTGATCGAGGCAACCGGCGCCGCATCTGGCGACGAACTTTTCCGCGCAATTCCGCAGGTTGGCACATCCGCCTTCAACGAACAAAATTCGACCACGCAGAACAGCGCTCGCGGCGATGTTTCGTCGGTCAATCTGCGCGATCTTGGCACGGGTAATACCCTGTTGCTGATCAATGGCCGCCGCATGGCATTGCACCCCGGTTTCCAGACCGAATTACTGGTACCAGTCGTATCGGCTGACGGTAACGAAATCGCACCAGGCAGCGTGCGCCGCCTTGAAGTACTCCGCGACGGCGCATCAGCCATCTATGGCGCGGACGCGGTGGCGGGCGTAGTCAATACGATCCTTCGTTCCAACCGGACGGGAGGGTTCGTCGAAGGCCAATACCGGATTTCAACCGGCACCGATTTGCAGACTTCCGAGATCAACGCCGGTTACGGTTTCGATTTTGCCGAAGGGCGCGGAAACCTGACAGTATATGGCGGCTATTTCTTCGAGAACGGCCTGCCTGCCTCCGCGCGTCTTTACGCTGGTGAAGACAATCGTATCCCGCTGTTTGATGGCACCGATTTTGAAGGCGATGCGTCATGGAACAACCGCAACACTTTCGGTCCCTTTGGCCAGTTTGATATTCAAATCACGAACAACAACCAGACGCCAATTCGCGATGACGATTTCTATCTGCAGCCTAGCACGTTCACTGAATGTCGTCTTGATTTCGGCAATGGAATTTGCGCCCGCAATGGAACGACGCCGACCACTGATGTGCGCTACAACGCCAATTTCGGCAACAGCCTGTTCAGCCGGAAGAAGCGCTACAATGCGGCAATGCTGCTCAATTATGAGCTGAGCAATGATGTTGAAGCCTATTTCGAAGGCAGTTTCTATCGTTCGGAAAGCCGCCGCAATATTGACGCTTCCGCGATCCTTTCCGCTGTGCCCGTGGGCATTTCCCGCAACGCCTATTGGAACCCGTTCGGGCCGACCTTGCGCAACGGTGTCGCCAACCCCAATCGCCTGCCCGGCACCACGATTCCTGCGAGCGGCGCGGATGTCGTCATGGAACGTTATCGGTTCGTTGATGCCGGCAACCGTGAAGTGTCGGTTGACAAGGATACTTACCGCGCTGTCCTTGGTCTGCGCGGCAATTTTGGCGATTGGGATTTCGACACCGGCTTGCTCTATTCGCAAGCCAACAGCATCGATCTGGCACGTAACCGCGTTTCGCTGACGCTGATGCAACAGTCGATCAACCTCACTACGCCCGATGCCTATAACCCGTTCAACGGCGGCTGCCTTGATGATCCAGGCCTTGGCGATTGTACGCCCAATCCTGATTCGGTTATCGATACCTTCAGAATCGACGTATTCCGCAAGGGCGAAACCAGCCTTGCGCTCGCTGACTTTAAAGTTTCCAACAGCGGGCTATTCACCTTGCCTGGCGGCGATGTCGGCATAGCAGCGGGGATTGAGTTCCGCCGTGAGACGTTCTTCGACGATCGCGACCCGCGTCTTGATGGTACGATCACCTTCACCGATAGTGTGACCGGCGTTTTCAACGGCAGCGACGTTGCCGGAACCAGCCCGTCACCCGATACGAGCGGCAACCGTGAAGTGTATTCCGCATTTGCTGAAACCTTCCTGCCGATCATTGGCGAGGATATGGATATTCCGCTGGTGAAGGAATTCACCGTACAACTGGCCGGGCGTGCCGAGCATTTCTCCGATATTGACGAGACTACCGTGGTTCCGCGTGTTGCAGCGGCCTGGACGCTTACCGACGGCGTGCTGCTTCGCGGTGCATGGTCGCGCGGTTTCCGGGCGCCGAACCTTGTGCAGGTAAACGATGCCGGTACCACGCGTTCTAATACGCGCGACGATTTCGTGATCTGTCAGGCGGAATTTGAAAAGGGCGGTTTGCCAATCGCTTCTTGCAACGGGGCAGGCACGATCAGCTTCCGGTCAGGCACCGACGAGCTGGTCCCCGAGAAAACGCGCAGCATCAATGTCGGCATAGTGTTTGAACCAGGCGGTCTGGCCGGTCTCACGCTGACAGCCGATTACTGGAATATCCGCCAGAACGGCATCATCGGCGTGTTCGGCGATGACAACGCGATTGCGCTTGACTTGCTGCGCCGTCTGAATGGCTCGACCAACCCGAACGTGATCCGCGCCGCGCCCGATGCCGGCCAGATCGCGCTGTTTACTGGCACCAGCCTGGCGCCTGCCGGTAGCATCATTCAGGTGCTCGATCCTTACCTCAACCTGGATAGCCGCAAATCCAAGGGCTGGGATTTCGGTATGTTCTATAATTTGCCCGAATTCGGCCTTGGTGAATTCCGTCTGCGCTTCAATGCAGCCCGCCTGCTTTCGTTCGTTCAGTCTGCTGGGCCCGACGCGCAGGAACTGCTCGCCGGGATCGCGGATGGCACGCTGCCTGCCGACGTTTCGGTTGGCGGTCTGGGTGAACTTCTCGAGATTGAAGGCCGTCCGAAATGGCGCTTCTCTAGCTCGGTCCTGTGGAGCAGCGGCGATTGGGATGCATCCTTGTTCGGGCAATATGTCGGCAAGGTTTATGATACCTCGGTTATTCGCGACAATTTGCTGGATGCCACCACCAATCCGAACATCAACTTCTACCCAGTAAGTGATTGGTTCACCCTGAATACCACGGTTACTTACACATTCAATGACGGGCCGCTTGATGGCACGCGGATCCGGTTGGGGGTCAACAACATCTTCAACGAAGACCCGCCTATCGCTGACGAGACCTACGGCTTCTTCAGCGAATTGCATTCGGCCCGCGGCCGGGTTGCCAGAATTGAAATCCGCAAGACGTTTTAGTCTGCATATGGGGGAGGCAGAGATGTCTCCCCCATTTCACCCTGACAAATCAGATGTCACACTATCCCTGATGATCAGCCGGCTGATCCAGCTCTTAAATTATTCGCCTGCTGGTTAATTTGAGAGCTATTGAGCGCTGGCCGTTCTGCACAGCTTATAAAGAACAAGCGAGTTGGTTTCGCGCGGCGAAATCAGGCGCGTCTTTGTCCATGATAGTCTGAAGGAAGGTGCCCGGCTGTGATCACGTCTGGAAGTTGGGCAAGGCCGGATTTGATATCGAGCCGGGACTACAAGCGCGGATCAAAGATGCCAAATCGTGATCTGGAAGCAGGTGGCTGCCAGAAGGTATCCGAAAGCGCACGGGTGTACCATGCGATCTGAGCGGATAATTGTTGTCGGCGGCGGCATTGGCGGAATGACGGCCGCGGCGGCTCTGGGCCAAGCCGGTTTTCCGGTGACATTATTGGAAGCAGCGACCGCCTTTGGTGAAATCGGGGCCGGGGTCACATTGTCGCCGAATGCGATGAAGGGGCTCGATCATATCGGTATTTGTGAAGCTGTTGCAGCTGCCGGTATCGAGCCAACAAAACAGCGTATCCAGCATTGGGAAGACGGGCGGACTTTGGTCCCGATGAAGCGGAGCAGTGCCCGCAGCAAATATGGCGCGCCCTACGTCACCATTCACAGAGCTGACTTGCATGAGTTGCTGGTCCAGACCGCAAGCGACGCAGGCGTAAATTTGCAAACCGGGGCAGCGGTCGATCATATCGACGACAATCGCGCCGTTCTGCATGATGGCCGGGTGGTCGAGGGCGATATCATTATTGGCGCCGACGGACTAAAATCTGCGGTTCGCAAACTGTTTGAGCCGGTCGAAGCCCATTTTACAGGTCATGTGGCATGGCGGGCACTGGTGCCCGCAGAAGGCCCGCTTGTGCCGCTCTCGGACTGGCCTGGAGTCCACATTGGGCCGGGACGAATGATTGCCCGATATCCAGTTCGCGGTGGATCGCTACTCAATCTAGTGTTTTTCGCGCGGCAGGATGGCTGGAATGACGAAGGGTGGTCGATCCCTGCCGACCCGCAAGACCTTAGGGATACTTACCAGGGTTGGTGCCCCGAGGCTCAAGCGATGATCGAAGCTGCCAGCAATGGTCCGATATTCAAATGGGCGATCAATGCGCGAAGTCCTCTCCCTGATTGGAGCATGGGTGACCGGATTGCGCTGATGGGTGACGCGGCGCATGCAATGACGCCATTCTTAGGCCAAGGCGCTGCTTGCGCTATTGAAGACGCGATCGTGCTTGCCCGTGCTCTGGAAGCCTCTGGTGATCCTGCCGATGGTTTGAGGCGATATGTCAACGCGCGCCACGAACGGGCGACCTTCATCCAGCAAGAATCGAATGCCAACGCTGAGCGAATGCAGCGCGCGGATAGCGACCTGTTTGGTTTAGGCGAGATGCGTGACGAAGAATCGTTGGGGCTGTTTGAATATGATTGCCGAACGGTCCCGGTCTGAATTTCAGGAGACAGCGTTCACAGAGAATGGTGCTGTGGGCCGCTGGCGGTGCTGTCAGTCTAACGGCAACTCGTCTCCACTTGGCGCAAAGATAGCAAAGTCAGGAAAGCTCTCAAGCCGCGATATTTTGCCACTCGACCAATGCGGCTGAGCGACGAGATTTGTAAGTTAGACGGTCGACGAGGTGACGTTCGGAGTTGAAGTGATTACAAATCGAGGCATGGACTGAGACGAACTTTTGTAACGTTTTCGTTTGTCGAAACCGCAGCATTGCGTACTCTCGTCGTCGGAACGGTAAGTGACTATTCTCCGCTCGATTATTGAGCCACTGGCCCATTACTCTGCGGTCCAAATTGCCCAAATCGCGCATTGCTGCTGGATATGATTTCAACTCATCGGTGACGATATTTTCTGCTTTCCCGTGACGTTTCAGCGCCTTCTTCAGGAAGCGCAAAGCCGCGCGTTTGTCACGTTTCTTCGTGACATAGCTCTCTAGAACTTCACCTTCGTGATCCACAGCGCGCCAAAGGTAATGGCGCTCGCCGTTGATCTTCACGAAGACTTCATCGACGTGCCAGCGCCAATGGCGGTAGCCACTGAACTGGTTCACTCGGCGGCGACGAATTTGGCCCGCAAACAGCGGGCCAAAACGGTTCCACCAAAAGCGGACAGTTTCGTGGCAGATGTCGATCCCACGCTCGAACAGCAGATCCTCGACGTTCCGCAAACTAAGCGGATATCGAACGTACATCATCACAACCAGGCGGATGATCTCAGGTGAAGAATTGAAATAGCGAAACGGGCTTTTGGAAGAGATCATTTCGACAGATTAGCAGCGCCCTGCCCGATCAGCTACTTTGCTCTGACAGTGCCCCGAGGCGCAAGCGGGTTGGCTCTCCAAGTTGCTTGATAAAGCTGGACTACCTCAATTAGCAGAGGGAGAAACACGATGAGCATCTATCCTAATGCTCCCGGTCATCGCAACATCGCTACGTCTATTGCGGCTGCCAATGACCTAGCACCCAAGCTTGGGCGGCTTCAGCGGATGGCAGAAACGACAATTCGGGATGCAGGCCTTAGCGGGCTGACGGCAGACGAACTGGCGGCACGGCTGGGCATGGACCGATGGTCAATCCAGCCGCGAACAACTGAACTGAAGCGCAAGGGCCTTATCCGCGACAGCGGGCAGCGCCGACAAAACGCAACAGGCAAGCAAGCCATAGTCTGGATTGCGAAATGAGTGTTGCCGCCATGATAAAAACGCCCACGCGCGGATTGCATGGCGGTAGCTTTGAAACTTCACCGAAACGCAAAAACGGTGAAGTTTCAAAAGCATCGCCAAAGACGAAAACCATAGCAAATCTGCCGTTCCCGCAAGTTGGCACGGCAGTTGCAATTAATTACCTAACATTAGGTGTTGCAGGACATTTGCCTTGCAGCACCAGCAAGGGCGGCGCGCGCAACCGTGCCAACCGCTCAAGCGATGCACTCACTATGGCCCAGATTGCCAATCTAACGGCTGCTGAGCGCCATTCGAGAGCCATAGGCCTCCCATTCACCAGAATGATCACGATACACTGGCAGGCGGCAGGCGTGGCGCTTGCAGACATGGTGAAGGCCACCGGACGCTTCATTGATCTGCTGACGAAGGCATTGGCCCGCCACAACAGCAAAACCGCATGGCTATGGACGCTTGAAAATGGCGACAGGAAAGGCGGCCACTGTCATTTGCTAGTCCATGTGCCGGCGGCACTGGTATCGCTGTTGACTAGGCTTCAGAAGGGCTGGCTGCGCCGTATTACCGGCAAGTCATATCGCGCCCGAGTCATTCACTCAGATCCGATTGGCGGGCGGCTGGGGCTGGAAACTGGCAACCCTGAATTACACGCGATCAACCTCGCCGTGGCGCTTGGCTATATCCTGAAAGGTGCAAACGCGGGGGCAGCGGAGCAGTTCGCTCTAGCAAGGCTGGAATCAGGCGGACGCATCATCGGCAAGCGCTGCGCAACATCTCAAAACATCGGCGCAAAGGCCCGAAAATGAAAGGACCGAATATGACAAAGAAAGCGATAGTGAAGCCTGAGGATGACGGACTCGTGCCATCGGGCGAGAAAGGCAAACTGGAAATAGTGAAGCGCAAGGACGAAAAGGTCGGGCGAACGTTGGCTCGCGTCACGCTTGATCCGCAAACCCGGAACGCCAGTCTCGCCATGACGTATGGCACCCAAATGTTTGGCGACGGGTTGGTCCCCGAACTTATGGAAACAAGCGCAGTGCTGGGCGAAGAAATACAGCAAGCGATGAAAGGCGACCTGTCGCTAGCTACCCGCGTGTTTACCTCCCAGTCCTTTGCACTTGATGCCTTGTTCACTGAGATGGCCCGTCGCGCAGGTCTCAACATGGGGCAATATCCAGAAGCGGCAGACCGTTACATGCGGCTGGCGTTGAAGGCGCAGAGCGCGTGCCGCACTACTTTGGAGGCGCTTGCCAAGCTGCACCAGCCGCGAGAGCAAACGGTCAAGCATGTCCATGTCAACAGCGGGGGGCAAGCTGTCGTGGCCGATACGATTCACCAAATTGCAGGGGGTAATGAAAATGCAAAAACGAACGAACAATCCCTTGCAACCGCCGCAGATGGCAAAAGCGCCGCGCTGCCTAGCCCAGACCCGCTCGGGGACGGAGTGTCAATCACCAGCCGTGAAGAGCAAGCGGCGATGCAGGATGCACGGCGGGACTAATCCCGGTGCGCCAATGGGAAACCAAAATGCCCACAAACATGGAGGCTATTCTCACAAGACAAAGCAAGCTGTCAGATACCTAAAGCGCATTGCCAAGCTTGTGCGGGATACAGATTAGAAGGCTAGGTTGCGCTAGTGATTGCCTCACCCGTCCTGCGTATTAGCCGCATGATCGCTGTCCGGTTGCCATCTTTGGACCTGTCATATCAGGTCAACGCACGCCCATATTTGCTTTTCATTTGTGGGCGATTTGAGGATTGAGGAAAATAACTGCGATAGCCGACTGCGCGCCACACTGAATTGATCGAAACACTTGCCGTGGTCTACTTACCCTTCGACTGAACTGCTTCGGCTCGTTTTAGGGCTGCTTCAATAACATTAAGGTTGCATCCCCACCATTCCGCGGCTGCCCTATCATCCAAAACACTGTCCTTCGGGTTCTCGAAGTTCAATTTTTTCATGGAAAGCGTTATTGGGATGATTGAACTCATGCTGCCTGCCCCCATCGTGTATCCGATCCGGATTGTTTTATCCTTGGCAGTAGTGTCACCCATAACCTGAAGTGTTGCGTCACCGGCTGAGTATGTGAACAATCTAAACCCGGGCGTTTCTGCATCTACCGCGGACAGAAAATCAGCTTTGTTAGACGCTTTATCGGAAACGACGAATGCTGTCGAAGGGGCGACATACGTTTTTTCGCCGTTTCTCATAACTCCGAGTTTCAAGGCATAGAAAGGCACCTTTCCTCTCAAGCCGTAAAGATTAAGCGACCCATTTATGAGCGCCAAATCTCCGTCGAAATATGTGTGGTCATTTTTGCCTGCTTGGAAATTCAATGCACACCCGGTCAATTCTCCATTCTGAAAAACCGGTTTGATCTCTGTCAAAATTGTAACTTCGACACTTTCGCTATTGGCAAAGGTAGGCGAACATATCAAGCCAACCCCGGTCATTAGAAAGCTCCATTTCAGTAGCTTAGTCATTTCTGATCTCTTTTCATCACCAGGCTTATTGATCTTGCCCTCGTTCAGCGTCTCCCTTAGCTCACTCATCATGCTGCCAATCTGATTTGGTTGGCAAGCCATTTCTTCTCGAAGGCCATCGGGCTGGTATAGCTCAGCGTCGAATGCAGC